>Ga0255047_10001430_pt1 | contig 17360 bp, 17 predicted proteins | sample JV7_2_1_MG_FD_183640 | JGI IMG/M metagenome (GOLD analysis project Ga0255047, IMG submission 183640) | Seawater microbial communities from Jervis Inlet, British Columbia, Canada - JV7_2_1 | ecosystem: Environmental > Aquatic > Marine > Inlet | place: Canada: British Columbia | collected 2016-10-06 | reverse complement strand
ATATTTCACAATCAATTAAAGATATTGTAATCAACGATGCTTTTAATAAGTTATCAAAGGATGCTAAGATTGAAGGTGATGGAACAATCTCTTATTATGATGCTAATGGTCAAATGTTAGTAAGTAGAAAAACCTCTGAAAAGAATACGGCAAAGGAGTTGCTTCAGGCTGCATTAACTGATATTATCACAAAAAAACCTTCAGGTGGAGGTGGAGCAGATGATAATAATGGCTCTGATGGGACTAGGAAAAGAAGTAATATAACCTTAGCATCAGCGAAAACACAGGTTGAACTTAATACAACTATTGAGGAACATCTGTCAAGTAACGGGGTGTTAAAAGGCACTGACGAGTACAAGAAACAAGGCGACGAATTATTTAAAGAATATGGCACGAATTTGCCACTTAGATAATTTTGCTTATTATTGTAATAGATAAATGTCTTTTGAAGGGTAAAAGGGCGAACAAATCAAATATTAATTAAATAATTTAAAAGATGAGTTTAGTAAATACGCTAACGCAAAGCCTTCGGGCAAATTACCCTTCTAATTTAGACAAGTTTGAAGGAAGACTAAGTAAGTATGGAGCTTGGGAAGCATTTGTTGCTGACACAAAAAGTCCATTATCTGTTGTTTCTGCTGATGTAATTAGATTAGCAAAAGAATCAATGGGAAACACTGTAAACGTTCCTGTAATTGATTCAGGTGATGTAACAATTGGAAGTGTAAGAACTTGTACAATTGCTGATACAGAGAATACTTCTAACTTAGTGCAAGTAACTTTTGTTCCTTATGTGTTCGGATTCAAAATGTACCCTGCTCAGTACAAGAACAATGATATTAAGTATCAAGAAGATTACAACAAAAAAATGCAAAGATACTTGAAAAAGTTTGCAGGTTTGTTGGATTCTGCTGCTGTTGCAAAATTAGAGGCTGACAAATCTCAGGTTTGGAATAGTGCTTTTGTTGCTTCAGGAAAATATCCATTAATTGGTGATACTGCTCAGGTTTCTCAAGCTCAAAAATCATTAATTTACAATGATGTTACTTCAATGATGGCTGAAGATGATTATGATGGTGCTTACACTGTTGTTGCTTCTTCCACTCACAGAAGTACTGTTGCTGAATATGCTAATCAAGGAGCTAACAACGCAGTGAACACAATGTTCCAATTCGGTGAATATAACTTCGGCCCTTATTCTAACAGAGTAACAGTTGCGGCTTTAATGGAATCAACAGCGTTTGTAATTCCTGAAGGAAGTCTAGCGACATTCAACAGAAATGACCCTGATTCAATAGCAGGTTCAAGAATAGATGAGAACAACTACTGGGGTACAGTTCAAATGCCAGTTGTTGACCTAGAAATGGGCTTCAAATATTCAAGAGCTTGTGCGGATGGTTCAGCTATCAACGCAGGAACTTCTCACTTGACAGCTACAATGGAAGAAACGTTCATTTTCTCAACTGATGTTGCGTTCATGACTCCTTACATTAGTAACCCTGCTGGTGATGCAAGCCCAATTCACAAATTTGAGGTGACAGTAGCATAATAACTACACAAAATAGTAAAAGAAAAGCCTGTGCATTATGTACGGGCTTTTTTTTGTATTTTAGTATTCTAATCATTTCACTATGTATCAAGTAGAAAAAATAACAACCTGTTTCAAAACAATAGATGGCTTCAGAAATTCACCTGACCCTGATGTACCTCAAATAACTGACCCCGATTTACTAACAAGTGATAGTGGAAGATATTATGATGAGTTTCACCCGTTGATTAAAACAGATATTATTTCAAACATTATTCCTGAATTGAAAGATATGCAGGAGTATTTAAAAGAAAAAGTTTATACAGCCACTTTAAAAGTGTTTAAAAAGTTTGCTTCAGTAAAAAAGGAAATGAGAAGCACTAAAACAATCCTGAATAGTTCAGCTATGTTTGATGGTGTTGCTAGATTCAATCAGACCATTTTAAACGAAAGTAAATTTGTAGGGTTTAGAATCACATTAAAAAACGCTTACGGAGTTAAAGCGACAATTGATAGGTTAGGTGTTCAGTTTAACAATCCACAAACAAACCTACCAATCTATTTATTCCATACAAGCCAAGTAGACCCGATTAAAACGGTAACGGCCACAACAACAAGCACAAACAGTTTAGAGTGGTTACAGTTGGATGAGGTTATTGACCTTGCTTACTATGCCGAAACCTATGATACGGGTGGGCATTTCTTTTTAGGTTATTATCAAGATGACGTTCTTGGGTTAGCGTTAAAAAAGGATTTTGATTTCAGGAAGTTTTGCGGAGGTTGTGCAGGAAGAAACGCTGCAAAGATTTGGAATACTAGATTAAACTTTATTGAAGTTCGTCCAATGTATGTTTCTCAATCAAATTACACATTATTTGAAATGTTTGATTATAGGGATATTGTAATAACGGATGATAATAATTACGGGTTGAATTTTGCTACAACAATTAGTTGTGATTTAAGCGAGTACTTTTGTGAAAACAAATTGATATTCTCTGAAGCTATTGGGATGCAATTAGCGGTTGATGTATTAAATGACATTGTACATTCAGACCGAGCAAATAGAATTGCTGAAGTTAATCGTAATATGATTATCAGAAACTTAGAAGGCGACAAAGAAACACATGAGGAAGGATTGAATGTTAGATTGGAAACTGAGATTAAAAACCTAGATTTTGATTTTAGTAAAATTGATTCACCTTGTTTACCTGCTAGTGAAAAGTATGGTGTAAGAGTTCAAAGTATTTAAAATGACAATTTTTCAACCACTTATTCAAAAATTAGACCGCCTGAAGAAAACGGGTGTTACTAATTTAGTTCGTCAAGTGGTGAAGGAGGAAGCTCAGGTGATTGTTAATTACAACACTGATAAGCAGCTTGAAGATAGGGGCGTTGGCTATGATAATAAGAAGCTGAAGCCGAAGTATAAAAGAATTACAGTAAGCATAAAACAAAGAAAAGGACAGCCGTCTGACAGGGTAACTTTAAAAGATACGGGTGCATTCCATAAGTCATTTACTTTACAAGCCTTCAGTAACTTCTTTACAATAACAGCAACGAACAATAAAACCGATAAGCTGGTTGAGAAATATGGTGAAAAGATATTTGGTTTAACTATACCCAATAAAAATAGAGTTGCACGAGATTTAAGACCTAGATTAATTCAGAAACTTAAAAGAAGATTATAATGGCATATCAATCACCACCTATTCCAGTTCCACCAAATCCAATATTCATTGATGCTGCTATTGCTGAAATTCAAGCCAAATTAGGCACTCTCTCATGGCTTACTTACTCTTTTGGTAGAAGTTATGCTAAAGTTGAAATGCGTTCAGGAGAGGAAAGAATTGCGCCTTTTGTTTATAAAGGTCAAGCAGAATATTTATCTGTTGAATTTAACGATAATTTACAGGCTCAAAGTTTCTTTGAAGTAGGAAATCAAACACCGATTAATTTTGAACCGAACCAAAAGAACTTTTATGAAGTTCCAATTGGAATTATATTTTGGGCTAACCTTAAAAAGATTGACTCAGTAAAAGGTGATTCATATTATTTTGCTGAACAATTAAAAGAAGATGTTCGTGTATTATTGACAAATATGCTTCCAAAAGTAAGTCAGTTTGAAATTGAAGAAATCATTGAAGACCAAGACTCTATTTTTGACCAATACACTTTTGAGCAAAAGGAAAGACAATATTTTTCTTATCCTTATGTGGCGTTTAAGTTTGAATTATTAGTAACCCTGCAAGAAGATTGTACATTATGATTGATTACATATTAATTAATAGCATAATAATGACCGTAGGAGTTACTTTGTTGGTTCTAGGATTATTTGCTTTGCTTGAAAAATTAAACGTCTTAGAATGGATGCAAGGGAATGGCAATAAATTCTTTTCAAAGATGTTCAGTTGCTATTTTTGCCTATCACATCACATCGCTTTACTTGTCGTAATTCCTTCACTTTGTATTAATCAAAATTGGATTGAATTATTTGTACCTTTATCAGTAGCAGGAATTATTAACCTAATAAAATAGATTATGGAATTGGCATTGGAGAATAATAAAGTTGAGTTCTTTTCAAGCATTAAAGATTTACCTTTTACGAGGTTCAATGACTTTAATCGGTTTGTAATGATGGATGCCGAAATTGGAGGAACAATTCAGGATTTTGACAAATTTGTTGTTCGCATGAATGAGTTCATAACAAAAGACTTAAAGGATGAGGCAGTAAAAGAGTTACTGAATTTAAGATTGAACGTAAATAATATTTTAAACGGGATTAATTACAGGGGTTTAGCCTTTGCCTGTTTGATTAAAAAAATGAATGGAAAAGAAGTTCATGATGTTAGTTTAGACAACCTAAATAAGATATTAAAAACCCTTAGCGGTTCGGGAATGACCATTGGAAATGTGACTGATAAAGTTGATGAGTTAAAAAAAAAATAGAAATTGAACTAAAAATGTTCTTTCCTACGATGTTTGACGACATAGCCGAAAAGGAAAATATGTCATTCAGAAAGAAAAGATTGTTGGCGGTTTGTGAAACAATACTTGCAGAAGATAAAAAAGAGGCTGTGAAAAATTTGTTTGACATTGAATTTGATATGTTGAAACGGTCTGAGCCAAAGAATTTCAGTGGTGTTCAATCTTATGAAATACAATTTGAAAAGAATTATCAGAACGTTGTTTGCAGTCTTAGTGCTCACACAAATAAAGACGTTGGACAGATGGCGGTAATTGAAGTTTACACATTAATTGAAATGCTAAAAAAGAAAGAAAATCATGCCTAAAAATATAAAGTACAGCGACTTATTTGAAGATGATGGAGGAATTGACAAATTAATTCAAAAGATTAAGGAATTAGAAGCCACTTATGCAAAAATAGGTAAGGCGAGTGTCAAGCAATTAAACTCTGTTAAAAGAGCAACTGAAAATTTAAAGACTACTGACAAGGATTTTAACAAACAAATCAAGGCTAATGAAAAGCAAGTTGATGCGGTTGTTAAGAAAATGAAGGAGCAGGAAAAGGAGGAAAAGAAATTAAACAATCTAAGGAAGAAAGCAATCAGATTAAAATCTGACTCAGCGAAAACAGAGCAAGCTTTAAAACTTCAAATTCAACAAGGAACTAGGGAATTAAAAAATCAGATAATTGCCGAGAACCAACAAAAGGGAAGTTTAAAACAACTTGAAGCTCAGTTAAGAAGAAATATTGAAAAGTACAGGAGCTTATCAAGGGCTGAAAGGGACAATACCAAAGCAGGAAAAGATTTACTAAGAAACATTAAAAAACAAGATGTTGAGGTAAAGAAACTTAATGCAACCATTGGCAGAAGTCAAGGAAATGTTGGTAATTACGCAACTGCTTTTAAGGGGCTTGTTGGTGTGTTTAGAAACCTTGCAGGTGCTTTAGGTATCACAGCAGGATTAGCAGGATTAGCAAGGGTTGTTAGTTCTTCAATTGGAATATTCGCATCATACGAAAAACAAAACAGTAAACTTCAAGCGGTTTTAGGGGTCACCAAAGATGAAATGGTTGAGCTTACAGCGGCTTCAAAAGAACTTGGAGCAACTACGGCTTTTACTGCTTCAGAGGTTGCAGGATTACAAACTGAGTTTGCAAAACTAGGATTCCCAACTGATGATATTCTAGCCATGACAGAAAGCACATTAAATGCTGCTGCTGCTATGGATGCTGATTTGGGTGAAGCTGCTAAATTAACAGGTGCAACTTTAAAATCTTTCAAATTAGATGCTAGTGAGGCAGGAAGGGTGAACGATGTATTAGCTAAGTCAACAAGTGCTTCAGCTTTAGATTTTCAAAAATTAAGTTCTTCAATGGCTACTATTGCACCAGTGGCAAACTCATTTGGGTTCAGTCTTGAGGGAACAACAGCTTTGCTTGGTGAATTATCAAATGCAGGATTTGATGCAAGTTCAGCAGCAACGGCAACAAGAAAAATACTTTTAAATCTTGCTGATGCAAATGGTGATTTGGCTAAAAGTTTAAAAGAGCCTGTAACAGATTTGCCTTCCTTGGTTCGTGGATTAGAACAATTAAAAAGTGAGGGTGTTGATTTAGGAAAGGCTTTAGAATTGACAGATGTTAAAAGTGTTGCTGCATTTAGTACTTTCCTTGAAGGAACTGATTCAATATTGGAATTAAATGAGGCGTTAGAGTTGTCGGCTGGAACAGCTGAGGAAATGGCAGCAATTCAGCTTAACAACCTATCGGGAGCAGTAACCATTTTAAATTCTGCTTGGGAAGGTTTTATTCTAAGTTTAGAAGATGGAAATGGTTCTTTTGCCACTACATTAAAAAATATTGTTCGTGTACTTACTGAATTATTATCACTTGCTAGTGGTACAGAAAAGGCGAGGGAAGAACTAGATGAGTACCAAGAGAAGGTTCGTGATACAGCTAGGTTAATAATTAGATTTAGTAAAGTGATAACTGTTTTGGTTGCTGGATTTGTTGCTTACAAAGCTACATTGGTTGCAAGTAGAATTGCTACATCAGCATTGACTTTCGCTACCAATATAGCTACAAAATCATTTAAAGCGTTTGACAAAGCAACGAAGGCTAATGTTTTCGGTCTTGTCGCCTCACTTTTAGCCACTCTTGTTAGTTCGTTATATTTATTTAGGGATGCCAATGATGAGGCCGCTGAAGCTCAAGAAAGGTTAAATGAAGCAAATGAAAGATTTATAAAGCAACAAGGTAGTGTTGATACAACTTTTGCGGCTAGGCTTAAACTTTCGCAACAAGGGTTGAAGAGTTTAAAAAATGAGATAGAAGATTTAATTGCTGTTGAGCAGGAAAGGATTGACCAAGCTGAAATATCAACAAAAGCGTTGAAAGATAATTTAAAGCAGTCAGAGGAGGTGTTAAAAAGTCAAGAGGCGTTAACTGGTGGGACAGAGGAGTTAAAGTTTGCCAGAGAGAAATTTATACATCAGTTATGGGAAAGTATTAAAGTTACTGAAAGGGAGCTTAAGGAAAACTCAAAAGGAAACGTTGTAAGGTCGTCAGATATTGAGCTGAGGAAAGAGCAACTTATAGAAATTAATAAACTAATAAAAGCCAATACAAAATTAAATAAAAAAGGTAGTGGGGGTGAAAAAGTTGCAGGATTACTTAAAGAAAATGCTGATGCTTTAAAAGCAGCGAAAGAAGCATTAAACGAGGCAACATCCTTAGGTGAGGTTAGGGAGCAGTTAGAGTTGATAGTTGAACTTGAGGAAAGAAGAAAGGGGATTTTAGGAGAAACTAGAGAAGAGAGAGAAAAGGCCAATAACGAATTACGTGACGAAACCAAAAAACTTCGTGAAGATGAGATTGTTGCTGAAATTGAAGGTGAGGAAGAAAAGTCACTTGCAAAACAAAGAATTGCTGAAGCTGATAGGTTAAGAGAGCTTGAGGCTTTTGAAGGTGATTTGGAACTAAAAGAAAAACTTGAAACTGAAATAAAAGAGAAGGGTGAAAGGGATAGGCAAGAAATTAAAGATAAATTTGCCGCTGAGGAAAAGAAGAAAGAGGATGAGGCTGAAAAGAAAAGAAAGGCACAACAAAAAGAAACTCAAGATGCTGTTGTAAATGCTGCCCTTGACTCTTTAGACAGGATTCAAGATGCTGAACAAAAAAGACTTGATGATAAAATTGATGCGGTTGATGACCAAATTTCAAAGCAAGAAGATTTAGCAAAAGAGGGATTAGCAAACACATTAGCCTTTGAGGAAGGTGAACGGGCTAAGTTTGAATTGAAGAAAATTGAATCTGAAAAGAAGGCAATTAGATTAGAAAAAGTCAAAGCTTTATACGCTGCTTATTCTGCCGCTGCGAGTTCAGGTGATGACAACGCAATTGTAAAAGTTTTAAGGGATTTTGCAATCATTCAAGGCATAGAGAGTGGACTTGCTTCATTCGGTGATGGTACTGGTGAGCATGGTGATATTGGTGATGCTTTAGATGCAAGAAAGAATGGTTCAAAAGGTGGTAATAGTTTAATGAATGGAATTTTCAGAGGTGAGAGCCATTCAAAACGAGGTCATGGAATACCAGTTTTAGTTGAGGGCAATGAGGGTATTTTATCAACTTCTCAAATGGGTAAATTTGGAAAGGAAAACTTTATTAAATTAACTCAAGGAATTGATTCAGGAAATATTGGTTCAGATATATTTGAAAGACAGGTTGCTGTAATTCCTCAACAAAGTACAATGATGGGTTTAAATTTAGGTTCATTAGAAAGTAAACTTGATGGGGTTCAAAAAGCTATTGAAATGAAGCCAGTTCCAAACCTTCATGCCGAGAGTATTTCAGACATGGTTTCTGATATTGTTCATACGGTTAAAGCTGGAAAGAAAACGATAACGAGTAGATACAGAATAAACAAAAGAGGATTATGATTGATTTGCTTTATGAAATGGACGGTAAAAGTTCAGCCACTCCGATTAATGCCAAAGAAATAAAGCTTAAATCTGATTGGAATAATAATAGTATTGAAGATAAAAGTGAAGCTGAAGTATCAACCAATTCTCTTCAATTTGCTTTAAGTGATGCCACTGCTATTAATGACAGAATCGCTTCAGGATTAAATGGAGGTTTTGGAATCTTTGAGGGTGTTCCCTATAAGATTAAATTGAGAGATTTGACAAGCGGTGTAACTGCTGAAATCCTAGATGGATATATTGATTTAGCAGATGAACACTCAATTATCTCATGTGACCAAGTTGATTCGGTAATTAAAAAAAGAAAGAATTTAGATTGGTTGACGACTCAGGCTGATGGAATTAGTTTTGGATATTTGGCTAATATTGGAGTAATTACAATAGCAGATTCTTACACCGTTCCTTATGTTTTAAATCAACGCCCCGAGGCTTTTGCCGTTGTTATGATTAGTATGTCAATCTACATGACAACAGTGGCTCTAATTGATGCTATTAAGGCTCTTGCAAATTCAATTGCAGATTTTGCCGCTATTCCGTTTGCTGGTGTGGGTGTAAATATTGGAGCAATTATAGCCGCCGCCTTGAGGGTTGTTGCTGCTGCAATTTATGCTGCTGCTTTGGTTGTCGCTCTTGTTGCAATGATTAAAGAACTTATTGACCAACTATTTCCACCAGTAAGAAGGGGTAGAGGTATGAGGTTGGAAGTAATGTTTCAAAAAGTTTCACAGCATTTAGGATTAACGTTTTCAAGTACAATATTCAATATTCCTAAGTGGAAAAATGCAATATACTACCCACAAAAAAGCGAGGGCGGTGGAATTTTAGGAGCTGTAAAAGGTGTAGGTCATCCAAATCAAAGCAGCCCAATTTATAATTGTGGTGATTTTTTCAGGATTTTTAAAGACGGCATGAATGCTCAATTCAAAATTGATGGTACAACACTTCATTTTGAGCGTTCTGATTTTTGGGATAGCAAAGCCGTTTGGACTTTGCCCGATGTAGAAACTGACCAAAGCAAAAGATTAAGTTCTTTTAATTATAATACAAGTGAGATACTTTCAAATTTGATGATTGGTTTGCAAACAGATTATCAGGATGAAAATACGCTTGAGAATTTCAAAGGAACTAATTACCAAATAATTACACAACCTAATGCAATAGGTAATTTAGATTATGTAAATATTAAAGGATTTGCCGATGTTAGACTACCATTTGCAAGAGCTACAAGAAAAGATTCTTTAACGGTTGTTGAGGCTTTGTTGGCTTCATTAGCAAATATTGTTGATTCAACTATTAATTTCTTAGGTGGTAGCTCAAAATTAGCATCAACGATAACCAACAGGAAAGGAATGATGGCCCTGAGTGCTGACACAACAGGAGTTGATAAGCTACTTATTATGAATGGTCAAAATATTCCATTGAATAAAGCTGACCAATTAAACGCTTCAGATTTTTGGGATTTCCATGCAATAAATAGTTTTGTAGAAATTACCGACCCATTGACAGGTAGTTTAGTTCATAACCAATACAAGATTTTTGAAGGTGTTAGAATACCCTTTTGTTATGAAGATTGGTTGGCGTTATTAGGCAATAATAAATTCCTTACAAGCGATGGAAAAATAGGTGAAATGAATACGGTTGAATGGGATATTCAAAATGAAGAGGCAAATATAAGTTACAAGATTAAGCATTTGTACACAAAAAATCTTAAATTAGCATTCAATGAGGGTGAATGATGATATACATAAAAGCATTGAAAACCTAAAAGGATTAGTTGAGGAATCAAACAATTTAACAAGTTTAATACCCTCAATGATGGATTCGTTGGTTGCTCAAGTGCCTGATGAAAACAAAGAAGAAATACTGAAATTCGTTCAAGAGTCAAACGGATTGTTAGAAAAATCAAAAAAGATTGATTTTAACAAGGTTACCAGTTTGATTAACGATTACAAATTGAAGTATGAGCCAAGCACTAATAACAAGCCGAAAGTATAGCAACCTTTTTAGGGTTGAAGATACAGATTACCTTACTGGAAACGTGGGTGATGTTATTGATTTAGAGCTTAAATATCAGGTTAGTATAGATACAATTAGCACTTATTCAAACACTTTTACGGTTTCAGATGGCAAACAAATTGACAGATTAACTGGAAGTTGGTTAAAAGAAGGTTTTGCTGTTGGCCAATCAGTAAATTTATCTTGGGACACAATCCCAACTACTGGCCCAACAGTTACAACTGCTTATACTGCTGTAATTGTAACGTTAACACCAACTATAATGATAGTTGGAAGTATATTGGATTTTCCAGCCGCAACGCCAACTTTTCTACAAAGTGGAGTTTTTCCATCGGTGGGTACAGGTTACACTTTTTCAGGCTATTCAATTTTCAGCAGTAGCCCTATTGAGGCGGTTGAGTTTGAATACGGTTTAGTCACCAATACACAAACGTCCTCAGGAACGGTTTCAAGTTTAATTGATGGTAGTACTGTTGGCTTTGTTAATAATAGCGTAGATGCGACTATTTTAACACCTGTAAATCTTATACCTCAAGGAGAAAGAAGCGGGGCTTCAATACTTTCTTCAACTATTCAAGGGCTTGGTATTGCTACAAATATTCAAAAATTTCAAATCAATCTTAAATACTTAATTACTCCTTTGTGGGAAAGTATTACGGATGTACAAAATAAATCACTTCCTTTTTTTTATAAAGATACGGAGTGTATTGCTGATTCATTTAAAATTAAAATGTTACCTCAAGCAGGTAATCCAAATGTTAGCGTTTCAACTAGTAGTTCAGAAGTAAAATTATTAGGAAACACAGGTTTCTTTGAAGAAAATTACAATGGAAATGTTAACAATTATTCAATAGATAATTACAATTTATTTGTTGGTGGATTACCTACTTCAGGAATTCAAACAAGTGGGCAAACATCGTTTACTATTGTAATAAGTGACACAACAAACACCTCATTAAGTAAGTACAAATTGGGCTTCTCTTGGATGCCTAATGATGACGCTTTATTTAAAAATAATCAATATTATAATCACGAAAATCTTCTTTATAATGGATTGAGTGATAGTGTTGCATTAACTGAAACGGGTGTTCCTGTAAATTATACAGGTACGGCAAATTCGTTAGGTGCTCAGATGGATATTGAATTAACGAGCCTCACACGCTCAGGAAGTTTGGTAACACTAAAAGGTGTGTTTAAACCTAATGCGACATTCACAACTTTTATGGATGGTCAAGGGGCTACTGATAAAAGTTATGCCGTTTGGGTTTCTGTTGCTGAGGAAGCTCTACCAACTGGAATTTCTGATAGGGTTTCATTAATAGCTGATTCGGGCGAGTTCACACAAGAACAATCATCACTTCAGGCTTGGGATGTTACCAATAGTTTTTTAAGCCATCCACAACCAGCCACACAAGTTGGTGTATCTTTTTACGAAGGATGCAGCGAGGATGAAATACTAGCAAGAAGCATTGTAAAATTAGATACTTCAAAAAACGAAACAATTGAAGATATTACATACTTGATTGAAGGATATAATATTGTCACTCAGCAAACTTTTACGCTTGAGAAAAACTCGTATGATGCTTCAGTTTTTGTAAAAGATAATTTAGGAGTTCAACAAATTGCCTTGGATAAAAGAAGAGGTTTTTTAATGGCTAGTGGAGTTGATAAAGATTTTGTAAAATTTGAAAGAAGCCCTATTGATGATTCAGGAACTTCGGTTGGATATTCTTCATTGTATGCTTTTAGAGCACGTTGGGAGGATTGGGAATCTAATAGCAACGTTCCAAGCTCTTTTTATGATAACACTCAATTAAACGATAATTTAAATAACAACTGGTCAAATAAAGACGACCCTGCAAACTGGGAATTAAATTTCGTTATGAACTTAACGGTTTCAAGTTCGGGTGAAATAATTAATACTCAAAACAGATTTCCGTTTACTATTAAAACGTATGAGGAAAGCACTGTTTGGGATGGCGAAATTGAGCACTTCAATGAGGCTAAAACAACAAGTTTATATCAAGGGTTGAACTCAGACGGAATCAGACAAAACGTAATTTTACCTGATGAAAAAACATTTGTTCAAGCTGATTTTGACTTAGAAGATGTTACTGGTGATGTTGGAACAATTTCTGATTACTTCGGAGTTATAAGAATGGAGGAATATAGGAATGGCGGCCTTTTCAAGATTCATATGTTAAGTACCATTCTAGTCAATGTGACAACGGGCAATATTTTAGTACCTTTAGTTGGACTTACTCAGACTCAGATTACTAAAATCAGTTTGACAAAAATAAGACTAGAATGCTTTATTGACAACACCCAATTAAACAGGGCGACTTCACAATATAAGTTAAGTGCTAGATTGGGTTGTTCAGATATAAACGCAGGAAAATATAGTTCTCATTACAGTAAAAAATACGATTAAGATGGCAGATTTAACAAGCATAGCGATATTAAAAGCAGCAATAGCAGCAGTATTAAATAATTCAGTTCCCGACCAAAGTATTGAACCTGATGACCATAATACTTTGCTTGATGATTTGCTTGATACGATTACAGGATTAGATAAAGTTCTTAGAGCTAATGGCAATACAGGTGGTTATAGTTTAACAATTTCAGATGGGGATTTATTGAAACTAGCAAATGGAGCTTTTACGGGCGATATTGATACAGCGGTTTTAACTGGATTTCAAACTTACACATTTCAAGATGCCACAGGAACGATTGCTTTTTTAAGTGATATTGTTTCGCCTGTACCAACTGTTGAATCAACGTCTGATTCTAATTTCGCACCAACAAGTACAACGCCATCTACATTAATAAGTGCTGACACATCTTCAAACGATGTTACAATTGATTTACCTGCCGCTGTAGGAAAAACAGGATTTATATACAGTATTAAAAAAACAGATGCAGCGAATAATTTAATTATTGATGCCAACGGAGCTGAGTTAATTGATGGAGTTATCACACAGACTTTAACGGATTTGTTTGATTGGATTTCTATTCAATCAAACGGAACGTCTTGGGATGTTGTTTCAAAAGTCACCCTGCCCGTTGGCACAAACTTTTCTAAAATACTATACGTAGACCCAAACGGAGACGATAACACTGGAGTTAAAGGTGATGTTTTTTCACCATTCTTAACGGTTGACGGAGTAAATGGAGCGAGGGCTGCTGCTGGACCAGAAGACCTTATAGTTCTTAACCCCGGTCAGTACATAAAGACAGTAACAACTACCAATGGATTCTCTAAAGAGGGAGTTAACTTCTTTTACCATATAGGCGCTAAAGTTACGACATCTGTAGCTGGAGAGATACATAGTAATTCTGGTTTTGCCTCTCCTTCAAAGGTAACTGGATATGGTGAGTTTGAAAGAACAGCTAGTAACAGTAGGATTTATAGAGACTCTGGAATTTCAGGGTCTTATTTTGAATGTCAAAGCGTTTCGTCTGTTATGGCTGTAGCTCCTGTTTACACTTCTAGCATTGTAAGTGCGGGTGATGGCTATATACACATTCGTGGTGAGCTTTTATCAACTGGAGGTATAGCACTAGAAACGTTTAGGACTAACGGAACTGTAATTTGCGGAAACATAAGGTCTACAGCTTCAAGAGCAGTAACAGGTAACCAACAAAACACTGCTAGTAACATTTTTATAACGGCTGAATTAATTGAATCAACTGCTAGTACAGCTATATTAATTGATAGAGCGCATATAACGGCTAAAAAAATAGCTGGTACAACTTACGGTTTGGACACTGGCGGTCAGTATAATGGTTTTGTAACCTTAAGCTGTTCTGACATTGATAGTATAAGGGTAACTTTGGCAGGCAAGGTTGACTTTACTGGTTATGCTAGGAATATGACTGCCTCAGACGGTGAAATAACGGGAGGAACAACGGGTGAGATATTAGTTAATGGCGCTACAGGTAAAGTAAGAACTACATGGGTAGGAACTGGTAGTAATAAATTTATCACCATATCAGATGGTGAAGCTTTAGTTGATATGGACACATACCCTTCTACAGTAGGAAGAATTAATCAAAGCGGAGGTATCTTGACACTTACAGGGCAAAGTAATAATGGTCTGTCCACATCTACTAATTACGGGAACACTTCGTATTTAAGCGGTGGTGTTTGCCACCTAAAGGGAGTGTTTGATGTTGGAGCGTTGAATTACTTCATGAAGGTTAATGGAGGAACTTTACATTTGCATAATTCAAGGTTTAATCTTAAAGGAACTGATATTACCGCTAATACTTGTATTCAGTATGAAAGCGGAATGGTTACGTCAAACGGGGCTGTAATTGTACTGCCTAATGGAGACTACACTGGTGTAACGGCTGCAAATCCAAGCTTAGAACTGAATGTAAACGCAGCAGGTTTAAGTATCAATAGAAATTCATTCCCTGTATTGTTGGGGGTTACAAATAAAATTATATTACCAGTTACAACAGCCGCTGTTGCGACCAGCATATCTCTTAATGATCAAGTGAATCCTATTCAAAACTTTGCAACAGGAGCAGACACTAAGGCTAATATGGCAGTAGCTCTCGTTGGGTTGATAAACGGAGCAGGATTAAATGTTTTAGCATCACAAGATAACGCTGGAGTTGATGAGTTCTTTTATGTTGAATCAACTATAAAAGGTTCGGAATTTATAGAAACGTTACGTGTTAACTTAGGTAAGACGGTTGTTAGAAATAATGGCTATCCAATGACAAACGCAGCAGGTGGAACAATAATAGAAAACACAAACGTACAATAATGGAATTACAAAACATAGCGTTAAATTTTACAGAAAACACAATAACTTCTTATTACACAGATAAGACTTTCAAGATACCTGTAATTACTAATATGTCAAGCCTTAAAGCGAAGTTAGACAGTGAATCAGGTTTTTTAGTTGTAACAGCGGTTGTTCAATATACTGTTGATCAGTACGGCAAAGGTGGAGAGCCTAGGATTGTTGCAAATGATGGAGGTGAAGAAACGGCTTTCTTGCCGCTTAGCTCAATAAGTTCTGGATTGTCAGACGCTTTAGATATTGCAAGAACTGAGGTTGAAGCAGAAATAACAGCGCAAACGATTTAAAATTATGACGATATGACAACGGAAGAAAAAGCAACTTTTGACGCTTTTATCACTTTGTCTGAGTCTAAAATGTTTTAACATGAAAGAATTAACCTTTGCAAAAATTAGCGTTGTTTGTTTATTGATTCAAACGACATTTGCGAACGTGACTTTTAACGAATCAATTGATTTTTTAGGCGATCACATTAGTATTGTTTCTTTTGTAATTATCTTAGTTGCTAATTGGAAAAGGGTTAAATCTCAGATTGAAAATTGGAGAAAATGACATTAAAAAGAAAGCGTTTAATCAATTTATTAATAGCTTTAAAGGGTGTTATTTTGGTTATTGGAGCTAGTGCTTACATGACAAGTCATGAACATATCACTTTTTGGGTGTTGGTTTCGGGTGCTGGAATTGATGAGGCGATAAAGTTTTTTAAAAAAGATATTGAAATAACAGGAAAAAAGTAATGGCAACTAGACACGGGTTAGAGGTTTTTGATGAAATTTCCATGACATCTTCTGATGAGTGGGTCACTCCTACGTCTACAAATTACGGTTTTTATTTGCAGGGAATTTGGACAGGTTTAGTTGGCGAAGCAAAGTATAAGATTCAGGCAAGTAATAATGGGATTGATTGGGATGATTACCCATTATGCTTACCGATTGAGGGTGTTACGGTTTTAGAGCGTGAAATAATAGGCACAACAGGAACAACCGCAATTAAAATGAACACTTGGTTTCCTGATTATTTGAAAGTTGTTTACGATAGTAACACAGCCTCAGCAGGAACAGTAACCTTTCTATTAACAATGATTAATCTTCAAGATGTATCAGGATGATGGACATAGTTGCATTTGATGGCTGTAATACAGGCGGTGGTGGTGGAGGCGTGGCAATAACGACTGTGTTAAATTACAGTGCTTTACCTGACCCAACAACAGTTCCTAATAAATATTATTGGGCAGAAGAAACACAAGGAACAAAATGGCTTCCCTTATCAGTCGGAGGTACTTTTTACAATTCAGGATTATATTATTCAAACGGGGTGGATTGGCAACACGCAGAAACTCCATTTCAAGCAACTTTATCTGAAGTAAATACGGGTTCAAATATGACTCGTTTTGTAACTCCTTACACCTTTGCAAATTCTACTAAAATAGTCAACAGCTTTCAAAAAAACGTTGATGATTCGGATGATATTACAGAAGGAACTGTTAATTTATTTGTTCCTTTATACATAAATGATACTTCAAAATATTTAGATAGCTCAGGGAATTGGACAGAGCCAGCAGGAATTGGCGTTTCAGTAGGTATAAAAAACCACCTAAAAACGGGCGATGACATTACTGTTGAAGATTGTTTTCAGTACCTTAGTTACAGTAGAATGACAATTGATGCAAGTGTAACCGTTGAAATTGATTCAGGAGGTGAATTTGGAGTTCATAATGGAATATTAAAAAATGACGGCTTGATAATTAATAACGGAATTTTAATAATTGATTAACAATGGGAGTATTACAAACAGAAATAATTAATCAAAACTTGGTGGCAACCCCTCCAACTGGATATTATAATATCTTTTTAGACACGGACGGTATTGAAAAGAAGAAGGATGATGCAGGGGTTGTTACATTTACTTCAGGCTCAGACCAAAACGACAAAGTAAAAGCATCGGCAACTGATACGACTGAGGGTTTTCTTGACAGTAAAATTACAGGAACTACCGACAAAATAACTATAAGCAAAATTAACTCAGGTGCAAACGAGTCTTTTGTTGTCACT
>Ga0255047_10001429_pt1 | contig 17364 bp, 25 predicted proteins | sample JV7_2_1_MG_FD_183640 | JGI IMG/M metagenome (GOLD analysis project Ga0255047, IMG submission 183640) | Seawater microbial communities from Jervis Inlet, British Columbia, Canada - JV7_2_1 | ecosystem: Environmental > Aquatic > Marine > Inlet | place: Canada: British Columbia | collected 2016-10-06 | reverse complement strand
TGGATGACCGAGAACGTCTTCAACCTGGCGGGCGTGGGCTACCACCAGCAGACGGCCCGGGCGCGCATCCGCCGCAAGCTGCCCAACCTCATCGTGGACGGCGTGCCGTTCTGGGGGGGGGCCATCTACCGGCTCGAGAAAGGTCTGCGCGAGCGCCTACGGTCCACGGGAGCCACGGTCGATGAGATGCTGGAGTTCAACGCGCGGGGCACAGGCGAGGACGAGGGCATAATGCACATGCTCGCCACCCGGGCGGGGGTCACCGAGGATGGCGCCTATCTGGACTATCGCTGGTGTCAGGGCAACTTCGAGAAGCACCCCGAGAGCGCGGGGTTCATCCACATGCGGAGCACGGTGAGAGACCGTCCCAAGTTCCCCGGCAACGGTCGCGACAAGCTGGCGAACATGCGGCAGATGATGGCGGGGGGGGTGATCGAGTGAACCTGATCTATCAATACTGGAACGGGGGCGAGCTACCACCGGGGGCGCAGGCCGGGAACGACAACATGCGAGCCTACGCCGAGCGGGTGGGGGCTCAGTATCGCATGGACCGTGACGGCAACTTCATGGGGGCGCACTCGCGATACTTCGACCTGTTGCGCCCGGTCTACGATGACTGGTTCGACCAGTTCGACCGAGTGCTATTCGTGGACCTCGACGTCTTTGCGGTGGACGGGCTAACAGAGAGCATCTTCGGCGAGCCGTGTGCCGATATCGGGATGTGCGAGGAGCCGGGGATGCCCGAGTATCGGGACGGCAGAAAGAAGCACATCAACGGCGCATCTGACCGGGTGTGGGCCACTCTCGTGCGGGGCGCCTGGGACAGCGACATCCCCCGGGATAGCAAGGGGCGCGTTCGGGTGTTCAACAGCGGAGTGGTGATGTTCACGCGCGAGGGCATCCGGGCAGCTCGAGAGTCGTTTGTGCCCGTGACCGATTACGTGGACTCGATCAACACGGTGCGCCTGTCAGGCTTCTACGGCATCGACCAGAACTACATGGACGCCATGGTGCATCGGTCGCCGATCGACTTCACCGAGTTGTCACCGGAATGGAACCGCCAGGTGCACGGCAAGGACGACGGCACCACCTACGACGAGCGCACCCCTGATACCAAGTTCGTCCACATCCAGCTGAGCGGTGCCGACCACAACGACGCTGCTTGGCATGACGCTATCGTGAACCCATGAACCGCCTCTTCATCCACATCCCGAAGAATGCAGGCATGAGCATCCGGCACGGGCTCCGCGGCAGGATCCAGGTCGCGGGCGAGGGCGTGCACAAGAGCAAGGAATACACCGATGCGGTCCGGGCGCACATGAAGTCCAGGAACGAGCACCATGGCTTCGAGCACGCCAGGTGGCGCGACGTCCGCCCCGGCTTCACGGCATCGGTGCCTGCATTCGCAGTGATCCGGAACCCGTGGGCTCGAGTGGCATCGCGCTATTTCTTCGGGCTCCAGGTGGCGAAGCAGGGCAAGCCCGAGAGCAAGAACTACACCTTCCGCACGTTCGACGAGTTCTTGGACGAGCGGCACCTGTGGGGCGAGGAACCCTACTACTGGCACAGGGCCACGCGGGGCTGGTATCCGCAACTGGACTACGTGACCGACGAGGGGGGCACGGACATCAAGTGCGACATCCTGCGGTGCGAGCATCTCGCCGAGGATCTCAAGGCGCTGACGGGGTGGGAGTTGCCGCCACGGCCACGCAACGTCACCGAGACGAAGGTTCCGTATCAGGAGCTCTACGACTACGAGCAGCGCAAGGTAGTCGCGGACTGGTATCAGGAGGACGTGGAGGTGTTCGGGTTCCGGTTTGAAGGCGCAGCGACGAGGAACGCCATTGGCTGAGTCGACAGGGCAGGCGAATCGGATCGCGAAGCTGATACGTGGGGACGTCCGCGTGGTGTATGACGTGGGTGCCTGCCGTGGGATGTGGTCGAAGGCATACGCGCACGTGTTCGACCGCGCGGAGTTCCACCTCTTCGACGTGACGCAGAAGCGTCCGTGTGTTCTCCCTGATGGTCCCCGGGTGACGTGGCACGAGGGCGTCTTGTCGGGTCCGGATGTGGAATCGGTGGAGTTCTACGCGGCAGGTGAGTTGAGTCGTGGGGGAGGGGACACCTACTACAAGGAGACCACGGGATACCAGGATGACATCGAGCCGGTCACCATGCCTGCGCGGACGCTGGACTCGTTCGGCCTCCCGTCGCCCCAGGTGATGAAGATCGACACGCAGGGCAGCGAGCTCGACATCATGCGCGGGGCGAGCAATGCGATGGAGTCGGTGCTGATGGTGCAGATTGAGTTGTCGGTGGTGGAATACAACGCGGGCGGTGCGCGGTTCGACGACTGTTGCCGGTTCCTGATAGCGAAGGGTCTGCACCCTGTCGCGGTGGAGGAGTTGCACTACCGGGAGAACTGTCTGCTCCAGCTTGATCTGATATTCGCCCGGCACCCCGAGAGGCTGTCACGATGAAAGCCTACGTCATCACCATCGAGGGGGACGCGGCATCGGAGGCTGGTGCGGAGAGGTTGCGTGCGTCGAGCGTGGCGGTGGGGAACGAGTTCGATGTGGTGGCGTTCCAAGCGACAACACCACGCGAGGTAGTCGACCGCATGGAGAGCGCCTGCATCATCTGGACCTATCCGTGGGAGGCTCCCGCCGAGATGTTCGGACTCAAGTTGCACCCCTACACGACGCGCAACCGTCTCGCGCGCATGGCGTGCTTCTACTCGCACTACTACCTCTGGGCGTATGCTCACCGCACGGGAGAAGACACCCTCATCCTCGAAGACGACGCCATCTTCACCAGCAAGTTCGACCCCACCGCGGCCTTGGAGAGCCCCTACGCCATCGTCGGTATCAATGACCCGCGCGGTGCAACTCGGCGAGCGGGACACTTCCACTTCATGGTCAACACGCAGGATGGCGAGGTTGCCGAAACCCCGTGGGTCGACAAGCGTGATGTGCCGCAAGGGTTGGCGGGCGCTAGTGCGTATCTCGTCAAGCCCGAGGGGGCGAGGAAGGCTATCGAACTGACGCGGGAGTGCGGCGCGTGGCCGAACGATGCGCTACTGTGCAAGCAACTGATGCCCGGGATGCTGGGCGTCTGCAAGACCTACGCAACCAAGGTGACCGGGAGCAAGTCGACGCTGGCATGAGAGCCTACGTGATAACCCTGATGGACGTGCCCGAGTCGGTGGCGGTGGCGCAACGGTGCATTGACAGCGGCGCGGAGCATGGGGTCAAGGTGATGACGATGCGCGCCTACGCGGGGAAGGACGACCCAAAGGGGATGTTCAAGCTCGCCGGGTGGTCGTGGCAGGGCTTCGAGGATAACCAGTGGTCACGGATGCTGCCGTGCATGGCCACGCTGCTGTCCCACGCGCGCATCTGGCAACTGTGCAAGATCACGGGTGCGCCATACCTCATCCTCGAGCACGACGCCGTCATCACCGCACCACTCCCCGACCTCTCCGGAGTGCGCGGGGTGTGCAACCTCGGCAAGCCATCCTTCGGCGCGTTCAAGTCTCCACGGAAAGGCATAGGACCGCTGACGTCGAAGCGGTTCTTCCCGGGGGCGCATGGCTACTACGTGACCCCATGGGGGGCGGAGCAGTTGCTGGAGAAGGCGAAGACTGAGGCAGAGCCTACTGATGTGTTCCTGAACTTGGATCGGTTCCCCTTCCTGACCGAGTTCTACCCGTGGCCGATCGAGTGCGAGGATTCGTTCTCGACGATCCAGAACGAGAAGGGATGCCGGGCGAAGCACCGGGAGGTGAAGCCGTTATGATGCGCGGCCCCGACTGGCTGTTCGTCTCTACGACCAAGTGCGCGACCCGCACGATGTATGAGGTGCTGCCGCGGTTCGGGGGCGAGCGCGTGGGTGGGTTCCACGGGAGGCCGACCGGGGGGCAGACGCGGGACTTCACCTTCGCCGTCTGCCGCAACCCGCTGAGCCGCATCGTCTCGTCGTGGTGGTCAACGACGCAGCGCGGGCACGACCGCTACAAGTTCCGGAAGGCCAGCGGGTGTGATGAGGGCGGGTTCCCGCGGTTCGTGGAGTGGCTGACGCAGGAGGCACCGAAGGACGCGCTTACGATGACGCAGGATGACTGGCACGCTGGGCACCGGGTGGACCGGTTCATCAAGATGGAGGACATGGAGCACGACTTCTACCGACTCCCGTTCGTCAACAGTGAGGAGTGGAACGTGCAGTCACCCCTCCCCATCGTGGGCGGGACAGTCACGCTCCGCGAGCCGTGGCAGGAATACCACACCCCCGAGACGGTAGCGATGGTCGCCGAGTGGGCGGCGAAGGACTTCGAGAGGTTTGGATACGAGGTGAGCCTGCCATGCTGATCGTGAGCTACTACACCCCCGACTACGCCGAGCACGCGGACCGGCTGCGGAAGTCGTGCGCGTGGGAGACGCACTGGATAGAGCCGGTCGAGGATACCGGGTCATGGGTGAACAACTGCGCCCGCAAGGCGGCCTTCGTGCTGCGGGCACTGCGCTCCCAGAATGAAGACGTCCTGTGGCTGGACGCCGACGCGGAGATTCGGAAGCCCATCCACAAGTGGTTCGACTTCGACGAGGATTTGGACTTCGCCGTCTACCGCGACGAGGGCCAAGCTAACCCCAAGTGGAAGTTCCGCTCCGGAACCGTGTGGTTCAACCAGACGCCGGCGGCTCACACCCTCTGCGAGCACTGGGCAAGGAAGTGCGAAGAAGACCCCCGACGATTCGACCAGGAGTCGCTCTGGCTGGCGTGGGTCCAGCAGGACGAACCCCGCACCCACTGGCTCCCCATGTCCTACTGCCAGCGCATCGGCGAACCGGGGCACAAGGACGAGGATGCCCACATCCTCCACTACCAGGCGTCACGGCAACTCAAGCGGAAGAATAGCTTCGGCACCCCACCGGTAGGGAAGCCATGACCCGCCCCCGCTACGAACGACGCCCCAGCCCGTGGAGCCCCCTCGGCTGGATGATCCTCGGCGCCGTCATCTGGACCGGCATCAGCGGCCTCCTCGTGCTCGTGCTGCTCTCCATGGGCGTGGCGCTGAGCCTCTGATAACGGCCACCCCGCACAGGATCGTCGAGCGGGGCAGCCTTGGCGGTAAGTCGGAACCGACCCGACAAGGGCCGGAATCCATGCACCACCCATGGTAGCACTGGACTCTTGACACCACTACATCTAGCGGTATCCGCCAGACCGCGATACCATGCGGCGCCATGCGATGGGTCATACTCCTTGCCGTGTTCCTCCCCTCCTGCGCGGGACTCGCTGACCAGACAGGCGTATCCGTCGCCGAGCAAGCCGAACACGGATCCCGAATGCTCGGGCACGTCCTGACAGGCAACTACGTCGGGGCCGTGGGACAGGGCATCGACCTCGCCCTCCTCCTCATTGGCGGATACGCGGCAAAGAAAGCCGCCACAAAGGGATACGGCATGGCCAAGGGCAAACCCAAGGCAGAGGCGAAGACATGACGCAAGAGCTCCGCATCCGAAACCAGTCTCAGAGCCTCTTCAACCGGGCGCTGACCACCGCATACCGCAACGGCGTCCAGATTTACGACCCGTCAATCTGGCTCATGCGGGATCCAGACGCGGAGGAGAAGATGCTCCGCGATGCCGATATCGCCCATGCCGTGGGCTACCGGCGCCACCTCATCGCAGGCCGGCAGTGGAATCTCACCCCCCGCGACGACACCTCAGAGACCAGCGAACTCGCCGTCAAGATCGGGGAAGAGCTCCTCGGGCACGTCCCCCACTTCACCCAGGCGCGGTTCAACCTCGCTCGAGCGTTCTTCTCGGGGTCACGGTTCGCCAGGATCCACGGGCGCCCCGAGGTGCTCGACATCGGAGACGGGCGCCGGCGGACGTGGTGGGTGCCCACCCGACTGGAGGACATCGACAAGCGCAACTTCCGCATCGTCCCGGACATGGACATCGACGGAGGGCAGCTAGCTGCCCACTGGGAGCGCTGGGACGTCGGGGTGGGCGATTGGGGCGTGGAGACGACCAAGGACGCCACAGAGACCATCAGGCACGTCTACGCGGACGACCAGGCCACGCTCGGACACGGGCGCGCGCTCCGCGAGGCTATCGGCTGGTGGTGGTATGCGAAGGAGCACGTCTTCCAGGAGTCGCTACAGGCCGTGGAACGGTTCGCCCAGGGCATCATCCACGCCAAGATCAACGGCGTCAGGGATGCCACCAGCGGCAAGCCCAACGCCACGCTCATCACGGAATGGCAGGATCTGCTCGAAGACCTCCGCGCGCGCCACGTGCTGGTGTCTGACCGTGACGACGAGGTCGAGATCATCTCCCCGAGCGCTGAGGGTTGGCAGATGCTGTCCACCATGCGCGAGGAGTTGCGGTCCACCATCTTCACACTGGTCCTCGGTGCCAATCTGACCACATCTGCGAACGAGGGTGGTAGTTACGCTCTCGCTGAAATCCAAGAGAACAGCACCGAGGCCCTTATCCAATACGACCGGGAGACGTTGGAGGAGACTCTGACGGACGACCTGTTGGGCTGCCTGTGGAAGAAGAACCTTGCGAACGTGCGCGAGCTCGGGATTGGCGGTGAGATGCCGCGGTTCGCGATCACGCAGGAGAAGCGGACGGACCCGAAGGAGCGTGCGGAGGTGTTCGAGATCGCCAACCGGATGGGGCTGCCGCTTGCCACGGACGACATCTACGAGCAGTTGGGCACGCGCAAGCCTGACGAGGAGGAAGACATCCTCGCAGGCGCGATCCCGGGCGGGCTCCATGGCGACGGGTTCGGGTCAGGCGTCCCGGGGTTCGGTGTCCCCGCGACCGATCCGCTGGGCGCCCCCACCCCGGTCGGAGCCGACATCGGCGGCGGCACGATAGGCGAGCCGATCGAGATCCAAGAGACTGCCATGAACGGGGCGCAAGTCACCGCCGCGGCGGAGCTTGTCGTCAGCGTTGTCCAAGGCACCATGCCCCCGGGCACCGCGGTCCGGATGCTCGTGTCGATGTTCAACCTCCCGCAGCCCGAGGCGCAGGCGATGATTGACGAGGCGGTCAGGTTCACCCCTGCTGCGCCACCGACAGCGGCGCCAGCGGAGCCAGCCGTCGAGTCTACGGGGGCCATAGCGTGAAATGCGCTGCCCACAGCTACCGTCTGGACCCACGCCAGGGGGGTGGCGTGACGTTCTCGTGCGTGCGTTGTGGGCGGCGCGATACCAAGGTGGAGCCCGGGTGGTATTACGCTGGCAAGCTGGACGGGACGATTGAGCCGTTCTTCGTGCGCCTGTCCACCGAGGGAAAGATTGACTGCGGGGGCATCCGGATGCAACCAGTCCGCGGGGGCTGGTGGTGGGAGGAGATCAGGATTCCCGACGAACTCCCGGCGAAGATGCCGCAGAAGCCATGAACCTCGACGCGACCAAGTTCCTCGAAGACCTGACCGGCAGGCACGCAAAAGCCTACACGGCTGCGGTTTCTGACATGCTGGTTGCAGTGGCGCTCAACAACCGCCCGAAGTGGGATGCGGCTCGGACGCGGTTGGGTCGCATCATCGCCGAGACGATGGGGGTGGCCGAAGTGCTAGGGGCGTCTCTGGTGCTGCGGGATGCGGCGGGGGCAATCCCCGAGCAAGAGATGAACGCCTTCGCCTTCGGGGCGGGAACATCCCTCCACCCTGACGACGCTATCGGGATGCTCCGCTTTGCTAGCACCCCCACCCAGACCATCCTCCCACGGGTCACCCTCACCGAAGCCCTGGAAGACTTCGTCACCCGCGCACCCGTCACCATCCGGGACGCAGCCGAACGAACCGCCCAACGCATCGCACAACTCTACTCCGAGGGCAGGGTTGCAGCGTTCGCCAAGTCCGCGGAACAGGCGGTCACCGAACGCGCGCAGGCGCTGATATCGCAGGCCATCCGGGAAGGCGTAGGGGAGGCGGGCGCCGGGCGGGCACTCAAACTCGGCGTCGACCAGATCCGGCAGGAGACCGAGGCGTGGACCGAGGCCTATTCCCGCATGGCGTTCCGGACCAACGTCAACACGGCCGTCACCGCGGGCAGGTTCCGGCAGGTGCAGGACCAGGACATCAAGGCCGTCATCCCCGCCTTCCGCTTCGATGCGGTGGGCGACTCGGACACGAGGCACAACCACGGCGCGGCGGACGGACTCATCTTCAAGGTGGACAACCCCGTATGGAACACGATCGCCCCGCCGCTCGGATATAACTGCCGATGTCAGGTGACGTTGATGACGTTGCCTCAGCTTCGGCGCATGGGTCGAGTGGACTCCACGGGAGGGATCCGCGAGGACCGGCTACCCACCTCGGCGCACCCGGACGACGGGTTCCGTCATGGTGGGCGGCCGGATTTACTGGGGGTGGGTGGATGATGCACGAGCGTATCCTGTTGTGTCTCAGCGGGTTCTTCCTGACGCTGGCTCTGGTGATGGCAGCGTGTCAGGGCTACCAGCCGGTGCCGACGATCTCGGCAGCCTACAACCCCCAGACGGAGGACTACCTCGGGTCAGTGGGGGTGACGTATGCGGCCCCGCTCAACCTCTCCGAGACGGACCGCGCCATCTTCCGCGGCTCGTGGTCGGACGGTGCTGCGCCAGACCTTGCCCGGCTGCGAGCCGAGAACACCGCGCTCAGGGAGTCGAAGGCTCGTGCGGACGAGCACGCCACCCATCAGGACGAGTCCGAGGAGGGTGTCGTGGACGTCATCAAGGGTGTCGGGGGCATCGACTGGACGTGGCCCATGGTGGGGGGCATCTTCGGGGTGGTCCTGCTGGTGTGGGTGTGGCGGAGGAAGCCCAAGAAGTGACCGACATCCCCACGGCAGACTTGCGGTTCAAGAACCAAGACATGGTCGACCAGTCCGACGTGGCCCTGCTCGCCGACATCGCCCGCAACGGCATCCGCGACCCCATCGACGTCTACTTCGACGGCAGGCATCACCGGGTCATCCGGGGCAATCAGCGGCTGTCATGCGCCCGCGCGCTGGGGATGCAGACGGTCCGGTGCACGGTCCACAAGGGGGGATGTCTGTGAGCCGCGAGTGGGAACAGTTGCGCGAGGAGTTCGCGAAGGTCGCCTTCGAGCACGGGATATCGAACGCCGCGCGCATGGTCCCGATGAGCCGCCGCAACGCCTACAACGTGCTCAACGGTCAGACCCAGCACCCGTCGCAAGCTGTCGCCGCGGGCATCGAGAGAATGGTCAAGGAATGCAAGGGTGCACAGTCGCCCCGTAGCGAAGACTGAAACCGTCCCCAGACTGGGGGGATGGCCATCGCTGGATCAGTCGACGCGAACATCCCTGGCGTGGTGGGCGCGAAGCGCGTCACCTACTCGGTCGCCGCCGATACGGAGATTGTGGCAGCGGTCTCGGGGAAGCAAATCCACGTCCTCGGCTGGATTGCCTACTCGCTCGGCGGCACGACCAGCGCGGGCACTGGCACCCTCGGATCCTCGACGGCTCTTGTCGGCGCGTTCGGTCTCACCGCTGCTCCGATGGTCATCCCCCCGACGTCGACCAAGCTCGGCTCGACTGTCGCTGGCGAGGCGCTGAACCTGGAACTCAGCGCGACCGACGCGAACACCGGGGTCATCTGGTGGGTGGTGGATCCGTAGTGCCGACCACCGCAACCCACACCCGGCCCGGATACGCAGCCGTCAAAGGCGGGAACGAGTTCCGCATCGTCGGCGTGCCCATCTTCGTGGAATGCACCCGCGGCGACTTCAAGGCCGACGCTCAGTGGGTCAAGAAGGCAGTCGACCACGCCAAGCTCCAGCAGCGCGACAACTACTACCCGCCCGTTCACATCGTCCACCACGGGGACGGGAATGTGCAGCACGCTGGATGGTTCGAGATCACGCACGCCGCACCCATCACGCTCCAGAAGAAGCGGCTGACGGCGGTGTTCGCTGACCTCGTCCTGACCAACCCTGACGCCGCGGACCTCGTCCAGTCCAAGCGGCTCCCCTATCGGTCGGTGGAGATATTCGACCCTGAAGGATCCCCAGCGATCGACACGCTCGCGCTACTCGACCACGAGCCCCCGTTCCACGAGCTGCCCATGCTCTTCGTGCGGGACGTCGAGGAGCAGGAGCCAGCCACGTTCTCGAGCGCGTGGACTCTCGAGCAGACCCAGACCCAACAAGGCCCGATGACCTGCATCCGCAGGTTTCAGCGCCGCAACTTCTCCGACCAGGAGCGACAGACCATGGCAGAACATATCACGACGTCGACGACGTTTGGCGCGGGCGTCATCGACCCCGACAAGGCACCCATCGTGTTCGCCGACGACGACAAGCCGAAGGACAAGGACGACGGAGAAAAGCAAGAGGGCGACGACAGCGCAACGCTCGACGTCTCCGCAGTCGTCAAGGCCATCCAGTCCGGCGACATCAGCGTCAACGACATGGACGCCATCCTCGCAGCCATCCAGGCACAGGGCGGGGAAGCCGCTCCCGACGAAGAACAACCCGCACCCGCGGCAGTGCCCGGGGGAGAAGCCATGACGAAGAATCCCGAACTCACCGAGAGGTTCGCCAAGATCAGCGGCGAGAACGAAGCCCTCAAGGCGCGACTCGACGAGCGCGACGAACTCGACTCCCGCACCAAGGACGTCAACGAAGCGATGCAACTGCTCGACGGTCGCCCGATGGGTGCAGACTTCGAGGGGAAGCTCATCGCGTTCCACAAGGAGCACGGCGCGAAGGCGTTCAAGACGCACGTGGAGAGCATCGAGCAGACCTCCGCAGTGTTCCACGGGGACGCGGGCAAGAAGGCAGCGTTCACCGGCCAGAACGGGAACCTGTCGGAGTCGGTCATGCACTACCAGAAGGACGGCACGGATGCCGTCGAGAAGGCGGCGAAGTTCAGCGCCGATTGGAAGGAGCTCAGCGGGCGGGGCATGACCCGGATGCCCGAGGCTCGATACCTCGCAGTCAACATGGCGCTGGCCGCCACAAAGGAGAACTGACCCATGGCAGACCTCGCAGCCCACACCATTCACGAGACCCGGCCGCGCGCTGGGCGTGATTCTTACCCCATCACCGACGGGGTCACGGCATACGCCGGGATGCTGGTCGGCATCCAAGGCGGACACGCCAACCACTGGGCCGACGGTGCGACCGACGTGTTTGCTGGCCTCGCCATCGGCGGCGACGACCGGGCCGGTGACGGTGTGCTGACGGGCGAAACGTCCGACAGCCCTGACCCGCAACTCCACGTCAATACGGGGGGCGACACCCTGATGCACCTGGCGTCCGTTGGCGAGATCCCATCCGGGACCGTCACCCAGTCCGACGTCGGCGACGTGGTATACGCGACGACAAGCAACGTCACGGACATCACCATCAGCTCGTCGGGTCGATCCCATCCCATCGGCTACATCATCCGCTTCCGGTCCGCGACCGATGTGGATGTGCAGCTGTTCACCCCGACCGAGATGCTCGCGCAGGCGACCGCATAGGAGGACTGACACATGAGCACCATTCTCTCAAACAACCTCCTGGTCAACGGGCTCCGAACGGAGTTCGCCGACACCTACGGGGAGATTCGCAACCGGCAATCGGACTCGCGGCTGGCCCAGGTGATGGACCTGAGCGTGCCCGCGACCAACCGCCAGCACGACTTCGCCTACCTCAACGCCGCTCCGCACATGGCCTACTGGCAGCGGGGCGAGAGCATCCCGACGGATGCGATGACCTCCGTCCAGTTCAACGTGAAGGTCTACGAGTGGGCGCGTCGAGTCCCGTGGTCCAAGTGGGACCGCAAGGACGACCAGACGCAGAGCCTGATGGACATGGCCCGCATGGCGGGTGAGTCCGCGGCGCTCTTGGACGAGCGTCTGTTCTTCGACCTCCTGACGAACACCACGAACATCCTCCCGGCGATTCCGCTGGCACCGGATGGCGCGGCGTTCTTCTCCAGCTCGACGCGATTCCAGGACACCGCGGCGAGCGGCAACCTGCTGACCGGCAACGGCATCACGACTACGTCGGACATCCAGGCGGACTACTACGCCGCCATCGAGCAGTTCATGGACTTCAAGGACGGCAAGAGCCAGCCGCTGCTGAGTCCCGAGATCGTCGGTGGCGGGTCTGTCATCATCCACGCCGCTGCGGACACGCAGGCGATGGAGCAGGCGTTCATGCAGCTCAGGCAGGGCATCACGGTCGACAACACTGGCGTCCGGACTGCCGGCACGGGTGGCGTAGCGACGTCGGCCGAGTCGAACGTGATCCTCGACTCCAGCCGCAACGTCGACCTGTGGGGCACCCCACGCCTCGCAACGGGCGACTGGTATATCTTCCTCAAGAACGCTCCGAAGAAGCCGACCTTCATCCTCGACCGTGAAGGCGTGCAAGAGTTCTCGTCCCTCGAAGGCGACAACAACGGCGACCACACGCGCGACACCGCTGAGGAATACATCCAGTGGGAGCGTCGTGCAGGCGCAGGCATCGCGCTGCCCTTCGGCGCGATCAAGATCGACAACTAGACCCGCGCACCGCGCGCACCAACCCGGTCCGCCGCTCCACCCGAGGGGCTGGCGGGCCGTTTCTTTTTGAACCCTCATTGAACCGGAGAGAACACGGAATGACGACACCCACGAAGAACAAGGCCACCAGGACGAAAGGCGCAGACCTCGTCCCCGACCTTAGCAAACACAAAGCGGGGCTGATCCAGAAGCACTTCTACTGGATCGGGGCGCTGCCATCGTCCCCATCGGAGGCACTCTACGTCGCCGGGGTCGACTTCCCCAAGATGACGGAGAAGGTCACGGGGTTCGGCAAGGACACGCAGCGCATCCCCGGCATCGGGCACGTGCGCGAACTCACGGCCGATCAGGTGGCGAGGATTCGCGAACGCCTCCCGCGTGTGGTCATCCGTTTCGACGGGGCACCCCCGGAAGGCATCGGCGGTCCCGGATCGCAGCTGCAATCGATCATGCCACACGAGAGGACCGACGCGGAAGGCCGGACGGTGCTCGTGCCGCCACCACGGCGAAGGGGTCACCCCATCACGATCAAGACCGACGCCGAGATGAAGAAGGCACGTGCGGCGGGAACACCAGCCCGCGGCTACTCGCAGATGCCATACGACGAACCCGCCGCAAACCACATCTTCGCGGTGTTGTGTGCGGACCAGAACCAACCCCAGGCGAACGCGTTCTATCCGGAGTCGCTCGCCGTCACCGGGCTCGACTGGCCCGGAGAGCAGCAGGAGTAGACCATGGCGAGAACCGCATCAGAGGCAGAAGTCAGACTGCTCCTACAAGGCGCCGTCGACATCTTGGAGACGTTCCGCATACACGCGGACGACACCCACGCTGCCACTGATGGAAAGCTCCAGGTTCTCGAGGAGCGGGTCACGGGTGAGTTCCCGCCCGCCCCCATCGCTGCCGCGGTCGCGAACTTCCGCGCCGGCCTGTCCGCGCTGATCTCCCCGGCTCAGGCTCGCGAGTTCCTTGACCCCATCGTCTTCGAGTATGGGCGCATCATCTCGGAGGACAGCACCGACAGCTTCGGCGGTGGCTATGCGTCGACTGACGCCATCCTGGAGGCGCTTTACGAGTTCTTCGTCGCGCAGTCCCCGGATACGACGCTGACCACACGGGGCATCAACTTCGACTCGAGCATCACCGCGGGCGGATCGAACGTCGGGAACGGCACGATGGCTCGCCTCACGGTGGACGAGAACGCCTTCGAGATCGAGGCTTGCACCGTCGAGAAGAAGCACTTCCGCTGCCGTCAGGACGCCAACAACGGCACCGATGAGGAAGCTGAGGTATTCGAGCATCTCGGCCAGCAAGCCAGCGGGGACAACCTGCTGCTGGGCACGACGGGATCGGGGCTGGCGTCGAACGTGTCCATCACTGCGAGTCATGCGGGGGGGGGTGACGGTGGCAGCCTCCTGAGCAATGGATCGTTTGGCGACCACGACGGGACCGACTTCACCTCATGGGACAAGACGGTCGGCGCGGCGAGCACGCTGGCACAGGAGACGACCATCGTCTACCGATCGCACCCGGGCGAGTCGACGTCCGCCTCCGCGAAGCTGACGGTCGCGAGCTCGCAGACGATCACGCTGAAGCAAACGCTCTCCAACATGGCGACGAACCAGTTGAGGAGGGACCGTCCCTACTTCCTCCGCGTCATGGTCTACGTCGAGGTCGCTGCGGCTGGCGGAACGGTGACGTTGACGCTCGGCAAACTCACGCCCGCAGGGACGGCAACCAAGGCGATCTCAGCGTTCACAGACGTCACGTGGACGGAGATGTTCGTCCCGCTGGATAAGGACGTCTGGTTCAAGAACTTCAACGAGGACACATTCGATATCGAACTGGAGTGGACCGGCGGCACCGCGGGGTCCATCTACTTGGACGACGTCATCTTCAAGGAGATGGACCTGATCGACGGCACCTACTACACGATCCGCGCGGCGAATGCGACCCCGGTGCGGTGGCTTGTCGACGACACGCTGGAGTTCACCGACACGTATGACGGATCCTTCGGGGTGGGAACCATCCAGTATTGGATCTACTACGCCTACGGGCGATACCTGCCGCACACCACTGGAACCCCGACCATCGCTGACCCGTAATGGCTGACAAGGACACTCTCTGGACAGCGGTGAAGGCGGCGTATGATGCGTCGTTTCTGTTGCCGATCACGAGCGTCAACGATCGGACCGCTACGTCGATCGGCTCGGCGCAGAACACGGTCGGAACCGCTGCGGCGGAACAGCTCATCGGGCTCTGGCCGCACTACACTGAGGTCGCGTTCTCGGTCACGGATACGGGGCATCTCGCGGTAGCGATCCGGGGCACCGTAGCCATCCTCCTGGAGCGTGCGTCGGTCGGGTCGGAGCAGGCCGCGAAAGAATGGCAGGAGGTCTTCGGCGACAGCGGAATGATGCGCCGTATCAAGGTCACCGGACCCCGTGGGCACCCGACCCCCAAGAGCAACGCACCCGACAAGACCAGCGCGGGAGCCGTCAAGCGGGGGTGGTCTGACACCCTGTCGCTACCGATCGGCACCCTTCCAAGTCACCGAACCGTGAACAATGACTGATGGCACAGACGGGATTCCGCAAAGGCGCGAAGATGGAGCGGTTCGAGAAGGCGCTGGAGAACCCTTCCAAGGCGCTCAAGCAGATCGGTGCCATGATGGTGTCCGAGTTCCAACGGTCGTTCAAGGCGCAGGGATTCGGGGGAGAGAGGTGGAAGGCTCGCGCCCCGATCAACATCTACGGCATCATCTCGGACTTCCACGCGGGCAAGTCGACCCCACCTAGCCGAAGGTTCAAGAAGCGCCCCGTGCTCATTGACACGGGTGGTGGTGGCGGCATGAGTGCATCCTTCGGGATCCGCGTATCGGGGAATACCGTCATCGTGGACAACACGAAACCGTATGCCGACAAGCACATGCGCGGGGGGCCGATCGAGTCCTTGCCCATCACCGCTGACGTTCAGCGCAAGGTCAGCGACTTCATCAGCCGGGGCAGCGTGTCGGACGAGGTGTTCAACCGGCTCGCGTTCCTCCTCGACAAACGGCTCACGGGGACCACGCTCAAGGGCGAAGTCGTCGCCCGCCCGTTCATGGGCATCACCAAGCAACTCGTGGCCGACGTCGAAGAGATGGTTGGCGTTAACATCTTCGAGGTGCGCTGATGGCTGCCGGGAACGTATCACGCATCCTCCGCAACTCGGGGCGGCTCATCGTGGCGCCGACCGACGCCTTCAACGGCGGGACGTATCCCTACAGCGGAACCGAGGTGGGGCTTGCGAACGAGGTGCGGCTGACGTCCACCGGCACATCGAAGGTCATCCGGAACGAAGGGCTGGGCGAGCCCACGGACATCCTCGACGCCACCAACGAGTGGGTGTTCACGTGCTTCCTCCGGGGCTGGGATGACGACGCGGTCACGCAGTTCTTTTCCGGGCACCGCAGCGCGGGCAGCCCTACGCAGCATTCCGTATTCGCCATCCCGGGCAGCCGGTCCCCCGGGCAAGGGTCAGCGGACTCCATCAACCTCGTGATCGCGTTCGTGCCCGACAACCTGAACGACGCGAACGGGCTCATCATCTACCGCGGAATCCCACACTGGACGATTGACGCTGAGCTGGCATTCGACCGGAAGGACGAGTTCGGGATCCCCCTCATCGTGCGGTGCCTCCGCAACGCATCGAACAACGTAGCCAAGATTGGCCGGATGCCTGACCTGAGCCTGACATGAGCGAGCCCGAAGATATCACCGTCACGACCGAGAGCTACGCCAACTGGCTCCAAGCCGGGAAGCCCCCGTTCAACTGGTTCATGGGTCTCGATCCCGCATTCCAAGACCACCTCGCCACACAGGGCACGGTCTACCGGGTCGAGGGAATGCTGGCGATGGCGCGGGCGATCTACGATCCCGAGGTCTTCGAGGCGGAGCAGTATGGGGACGATGCCAAGGTTGCGGAGGTTCTGGCTGGTAGGCTGGCGGCGCAAGGGCTCGCCGAGATCCACGGAGAGGCCACACAAGAGCCCCCGGCGCCGGTCGGGCGATCCTTGGCGGGAGCGCTCGAAGCGCAGGAGACGGACGCACAGGACCAGCGGAGGGATGCTGCGGAGGCCCGCCGATTCCTCGGTCGGTTGCCTGACAAGTTCAGGGGGGACACCGGATGAACCCTTGGCAGATGGCGCAGCAGATCAAAAAGGAACTCCAGGCCGTGGCGTGGCCCGGCGGGGCTGCGGAGGTGGTCTTCGGGCTCCAGGCTGGACAGGTTCGCGTTGTGGCCGGCGCCCCGACTGAGGACCAGATGCCGACGACCTACCCGGCGGCGTGGATCGTCATGGGTGACGGATCCCCGGATGAGGACCACCCTGAGCTCATCGATCAGAACTTCCGCATCATCACGGGCGCGCAGTCCTACGGCGACAAGGACGGGGAGCACTCCATCATTGGTGGTCCATCCCCGAACCTCGGCGCGAGCGACAACCGGGGCATCCTCGAGATCGCGGAGCGGGTGCGGAACGCTATTGGTGACCTGACCGGCGCTGATGGTGCGAAGATGCAACTGGTAGCGACGGCACTGGATACCCCGTTCGCGGTGGGTCCGCTGTCCCACATCACGTTTGACGACCTGACGGTTGCGGCCTTGTGCACGACGGACCTGAACTACGACGAGCCGCAGCAGCTTGTCCGGGCGGGGACGGCGTGGTCATGGCAGGGGACGCACATCAGCGACCGCTTCGACTTCCGGCGTTACACGCTGGGCTACAAGGCGGGGACGACGGTCGACGATGCGGCTGCGACTCTCGCGGACATCACGACCACGGTCTATCAGGGAACGACCGC
>Ga0255047_10001427_pt1 | contig 17373 bp, 19 predicted proteins | sample JV7_2_1_MG_FD_183640 | JGI IMG/M metagenome (GOLD analysis project Ga0255047, IMG submission 183640) | Seawater microbial communities from Jervis Inlet, British Columbia, Canada - JV7_2_1 | ecosystem: Environmental > Aquatic > Marine > Inlet | place: Canada: British Columbia | collected 2016-10-06 | reverse complement strand
AATAAGCCTGCGTGAAACGCATGCCGCGGGCAGCCAAAGCGTCGATAGCAGGTGTTTCGTAGAACGTCTCGGGATTGTTGGCACCGATGTCCATGTAACCGAGATCGTCGGCGAGAATCACGAGCACGTTCGGGGGCGCTGGGTCTGCCGAGCCACACGCAACACCGTACCCGGCCGCCACGATCAGGAGCACCGCCGAGGCGCGACGGGATCCGCGTATCGTCATCCAAGAGCCTCCCTGGGTGGCAACCCTGCGTGGGTGCGCGAACCGCCGAACTCTACTCCAATCCCGCACGTGACCCGGCGATCTCGGAACGGCAGCGCCCGGTCAGAGACGCGGCTCCCGCGCGACGTCCGCCGAGGCACCGGTGAATGCCAGGGCCGGCCGCTCAGCGGCCCGCGGCAACCGCTGGACGAAACCCTCGGCCAAAAGGCTGCCGCGGGACGGTAGAATCGCGCTGCGCCGTAGACATGCCTGCCTCGCCCCGTGTCGGCGCATGGGAGCCCACGTTGACCGACGAACGACTGGCCAGCCTCAGAATCGAGCGGCAGGAGTCCCGCGGACGGCGCGTGTGGCTCTGGCTCCTGCTTGCCGCGGTGCCACTCGGCGGTGTCGCGACCGCGGCGTGGGTGATGCTCGGCGAGAGGCGGCTCCCGGAAGTGAGCACCAGCGCGGTTCGCGAAGTTCGTCTCGAGTCGGGCAGCACGGTGTTGAACGCTTCCGGATACGTCACCGCCCGCCGTCAGGCAACCGTTTCGTCGAAGGTCACCGGTCGGGTCATCGAGGTTCTCATCGAGGAGGGCATGCGCGTTCGAGAGGGGCAACTGCTCGCTCAACTCGACGATTCGAATACGCGGGTGAGCCTCGAGTTGGCGCGGGCTGAGGTAGGGGCCACTCGTACCTCCCTTCGCGAGATCCGCGTGAGGCTGGACGAGGCGACACGAGAACTCGAACGGCGGCGACGGCTGTGGGAGCGAGATCTCGCGAGTCAGTCGACACTCGATGCCGCGCAGGCAGAGGTCGACTCGCGCGCCGCGCGCATCGAGCAGCAAACTCAGCAGGTGAAGGTGGCCGAGGCGCGCGTACGGCTGTGGCAACAGGAACTGGACGACCGGCAGATCCGCGCGCCATTCGACGGAGTCGTCGTGACCAAGAACGCCCAACCCGGCGAGATGATCTCGCCGGTGTCAGCGGGTGGTGGCTTCACCCGGACAGGCATCGGCACGATCGTCGACATGAACTCGCTCGAAATCGAGGTCGACGTCAACGAGAGCTACATCAATCGGGTGAGCGCCGGGCAACCGGTCGATGCCGTACTCGATGCGTACTCCGACTGGCACATTCCCGCCGAGGTCATCGCCATCGTGCCCACCGCCGACCGGCAGCGAGCCACCGTGAAAGTGCGTATCGGTTTCCGCGAGCTCGACCCGCGGATCCTGCCGGACATGGGCGTGAAGGTGGCGTTCCGCGACGCTGCGCCCGTCGATGAAGCGAGCATGGCACTCGCCGTGCCGCGGACGGCACTGCGACAACTCGACGGCAACGACATCGTATTGGTGCACCAGAATGACATCGTGCTCGCGCGCCGGGTCGTCCTGGGTGAAGTAGACGACGATTTGGCCTACATCGAAAGCGGCCTCGAGGCCGGAGAACGAGTGGTTGTCGAAGGACCGGCCGACCTGGTCGACGGCGACCGTGTTCGTGAGGTGACCGAATGAGCGACAGCAACGGCAACGGGATTCTGGTAAGCGTCGCTGGGGCCCACCGCGAGTTTTCCCGCGGCAGCGAGCGCATCCGTGTTCTGACCGGGGTCGACCTCGAGGTCCCGGCCGGCGAGTTTCTCTCGCTGATGGGGCCGTCGGGTTCGGGCAAGAGCACCCTGCTCAACCTGATCGGTGGCCTCGATCGGCCGAACTCCGGCACCGTCGAGGTGGCCGGCGATCGCATCGACCGACTCTCGGACCGGAAGCTCGCCGGCTGGCGGGCGCGCCACGTTGGCTTCATCTTCCAGTTCTACAACCTGCTGCCGGTGCTGAACGCAGCCCGCAACGTGGAACTGCCACTCTTGCTCACCCCGTTGTCAAGGGCGCAGCGGAAGCAACAGGTCGACACGGCGCTATCGATCGTGGGACTGACCGACCGTGCCAGGCACTATCCCAAGACGCTCTCCGGTGGCGAGCAACAACGCGCCGGCATCGCGCGAGCGATCGCTACCGACCCCACGCTGTTGCTGTGCGATGAGCCCACTGGCGACCTCGACCGCAAGGCCGGCGACGAGATCCTCGATCTGCTGGAGGCGCTCTGTCGCGAACACGGCAAGACCGTGATCATGGTGACCCATGATCCGCACGCCTCCGCGCGAGCCGACCGGGTACTGCACCTGCTGGACGGGCGCCTCGCCAGGGAGCCGGCGGCATGAGGTTCCTGTACCTGATCTGGTGCAACCTGAAGCGCAAGAAGATCCGCACCGCTCTCACCCTGATGTCGATCCTCGTTGCTTTCCTGCTGTACGGCTATCTGGCGGCAATCCGGCAAGGACTCGACATGGGAGTGAGCGTCGCCGGCGCGGATCGTCTGGTGGTCCGCCACAAGGTCTCGATCATCCAGATGCTGCCCGAGAGCTATGAGGGCCGCATGGAGCGGCTCGAAGGCGTGGTCGATGCCACTCCTGCAACGTGGTTCGGAGGTGTCTACCAGGATCCGATCAACTTCTTTGCCCAGATCCCGGTGAAGCCCGCCGAGTATCTGGCCATGTACCCGGAGTTCGTCGTGCCGCCCGACCAGCTGCAGGTGTGGGAAGAGACCCGCACCGGCGCGGTGGTCGGCCGGCTCATCGCCGAGCGTTTCGAGTGGGAGATCGGCGACCGCGTGCCGCTGCAGGCGACGATCTGGCCGCGGCAGGACGGCGGGCGCACGTGGGAGTTCGACATTGTCGGCATCTACGACTCGGAGGACCAGGCGGCCGACCTCACCCAGTTCTTCTTCCGTCAGGACTACTTCCGTGAGGTGATGCCGGAGAGCATGCGGGGGCTTGTCGGCTGGTACATCGTGCGCGTCAGCGACCCCGACCGCGCGGTGGAGGTCTCCAGGGCCATCGACGCCGAGTTCGCGAATTCCCCGGCCGAGACACGAGCCGAGACCGAACTCGCGTTCGTTCAGGGTTTTGCCAAGCAGGTAGGCAACATCGGCGCCATCATGCTGGCGGTGCTCAGCGCGGTCTTCTTCACCATTCTGCTCGTGGCGGGCAACACCATGGGTCAGGCGGTGAGTGAGCGCGTCCAGGAGATCGGAGTGCTGAAGGCAATCGGGTTCACCCACACCCAGGTGCTCGGCATGGTGCTGGCAGAGTCGGTGCTCCTGGGTGCTCTCGGCGGACTCGCCGGCCTCGGTATCGCGTACCTGGCGATATCCCGCGGCGATCCCACCGGTGGCGTCTTCCCGATCTTCTTCTTCCCGGTCCGGGACATCGTCATCGGTCTGTTCCTGACCGTGATGCTCGGGTTGGTGGCCGGCGCGCTTCCGGCGATGCAGGCGTTGCGGCTCGGCGCGGTCGACGCCCTCAGGAGGCAGTAGCGATGTTGCGCTGGTTCCAACAGGTCATTGCGGTAACCGCCTACAGCGTCCGCTCGGTGCCACAGCGGTTCGGCTCCGTGGCCGCCGCCATGTTCGGCGTCGCCGGAGTCGTCGCCGTGCTCGTCGGAGTCCTGTCGATCGCCGCGGGTTTTCGCGCCACGATGACCGCCGGGTCTGATGAGAATGCCGTCATCGTCGTGCGCAGCGGATCGACGAGCGAGCTGGTGAGCGGACTGGGTCGAGGCGACGTCAACATTGTCGGCGAAACGCCCGGGGTGCTGCGCGACGCCGAGGGTGAACTGTCGTCGCCCGAGCTGTCCCTCATCCTGAACCTGCCACGACGCTCCACCGACAACGACTCGAATGTGCCGATGCGCGGGGTGGAGGAAGAGGCGTTCCGTGTACGCGACCACCTGACCATTGTGCAGGGCCGGATGTTCGAGTGGGGCCGCGCTGAGGTCATCGTCGGCGTCGGTGCGGCCAACCAATTCGCCGGACTCGATCTCGGCGGAACGCTCGAAGTGGCAGGACAGCCGTGGGATGTCGTCGGCGTGTTCGAGGCCGATGGAGGCCTGGAAGAGTCTGAGATCTGGTCGGACGCACGCCTGCTGCAGGCGGTATATCGACGCGGTGACAGCTTCCAGTCGGTGTACGCCAAGCTCGAATCGCCGGCAACATTCGCCTCGTTCCGCAATGAACTCGACACGGACCCGCGAGTCAACGTCACCGTGGCGCGCCGCGCGGAGTTCTACGCCGGTCAGTCCACATTGGTCACCGGACTCGTGACCGGGGTCGGCGGATTGATCGCAGCACTGATGGGACTCGGAGCGGTGTTCGGCGCGCTCAATACGATGTACACGTCGGTGTCGTCGCGCACGCGCGAGATTGCCACGCTGCGGGCGCTTGGCTTCGGCGCCGGCCCGATTCTGCTGGCGGTACTGGCAGAGGCGGTCCTGCTTGCGATCGTCGGCGGCAGCGCTGGCGCACTCGTTGCCTGGCTGGCGTTCGATGGCTACAAGGCCGCGACAATGAACCTGCAAAGCTTCAGCCAGGTCGCGTTCGCCTTCGACGTCACCCCAACGCTGCTGGTGCAGGGAGTGATGTACGCCACGTCGATCGGTTTCGTCGGCGGCCTGTTCCCGGCCGTGCGGGCTGCACGGTTGCCGATTGCAGCTGCCCTGCGCGACGTATGAGCGCCGACGAACAGGTCTTCTCATGATGCGCTCGCTCCGTGAACTGCGCCGCCGACCCCGTGGCCTGCGACCGGGGCTGGCCCTGCTGCTGACCCTGCGCAGCGTACGCCGCCACCCCGGCGTCCCCATTCTCGCCGCCCTCACGCTGGGGTTGGGTTTCGGCGCCGCCGCGGCCATCTACGGAGCCTACGCCGGCTTCAACCGACCGATTCCCGTGCCCGACGGGGCCGAGATTCGCTGGGTCCGGGTGCTCGACGAGCGCGGCCGTAGCGTGTCGGTGGACACGGAGGATCTGCGCATCGTGAGGTCGGCGAGCCAGTCATTCGCCCAGCTGGGGGCGCTGACCACCGGCACGGCGAACGTGCGGGCGGCGCGCGGCTACCCGGTTCGGGTACAGAGTGCGGCGATGACCGCGCAGGTCTTCGCGTTGCTCGGCGCAGCGCCGCAACTAGGTCGGCTGCCGACCACCGACGACGAGGATGCCGTCATCCTCATCAGCGACGAGCTCTGGAGCAATCACTTCGGTGCCGATCGCGACATCGTCGGCAAGGAGGTGCGCGTCGACGGCGCCGTGCGCGTGATCGTCGGGGTCATGCCCGCAGGGCATCAATTTCCCTTCAACCAGGACCTCTGGACGAGGCTCGATCCCGCCGCGCCGACAGCCGGCATCGAGATGGTCGGGCGGCTCGACCCCTCCACCACACCAGGCCGGGCGGCCGAGAAGATCACGAGTGTCCTCGAGGGCCGCCGCTACGCCGCGGACGCAAGCGCTCTGGGACTACGCGTGGATGTCCCTCGCTTCACAAAAAAGCGTGGCGAGGGCGGCGAGAACATGATCCTGGCGACGCTCCTGGCGTTGGTCATCGCGCTGGTGCTGGTGTCGTGCTCTAACGTCTCCAACCTGCTGCTCGGGCGCGCCCTCGCCCGCGCCGATCTGCTGGCCGTGCACGCTGCCCTCGGCGCCGGACCCTCCCAGGTCTTCCTGCAGATGCTGGTGGAAGCGCTGGTCATTTCGCTCGCCGGCGCCGCAGTCGGACTCGGCCTGGCAGCCGTCGCGATCGACTACATCCAGTCCACGCTGTCGGGTCACTGGGGTTACTACTGGATGCGAGTCCAGTTCGAACCGGCGGTGGTGCTCTTCACGCTGGGGCTCGCCGTCGTGGCCGGCACGCTCTCGGGACTGCTGCCCGCGTTCCGCCTGCGCCGCGCCGATCTCAGCGAGGTGCTGCGCTCCGACGCCTCGGCCGTCGTCGGGGGACACCGCGGGCGGCTTTCCGTCGTATTGCTCAACGCCCAGGTAACGGTGTCGGCACTGGCTTTGATCATCGCGATCCTGATGGGAGGAGCGCTGCTGCGATCACGCGCGGCGCCCGACCTACGTGCCGACGATGTCTACCTGCTGAACGTCACCCTCGACGGTTCCCGTTACGAGCAAGCGGAGCGGCGGCGCGCCTTTCGCGAGGGGCTCATCGCGGGCTTGCGCGGGGACGCCGACGTCGGGTCGCTGACCTTCGCCAACGTCGTGCCCGGCCTCGAGAACTCCGTGGATCGAGTGGAGATCGAGGGCGTCGTGAGGGACCCCGACACGCGACCGCCGCTCGTGCCCGTGATCATGGCGGATTCAGGCTACTTCGACCTCTTCGGCGTACGCGCCGTCGCCGGAGCCGACCTGCCTGATGCAGCTTCGACCGCCGACGAGCTCGTGGCGGTCGTCAGCAGCAGCTTCGTGAACCTTCACCTGAGTGGACGGGCGCCGCTGGGCCAGCGAATCCGGCTGGCGGCTACGGCGGGCGAGCAATGGATTCGAATCGTCGGCGTCGTCACTGACCTGGTCGTCTACCGCAGCACCGGGGCGCGGGCACAAGCACGCATCTACCTGCCATTCGGGGCGATCGAGCCGTTGGACTTCACCCTCCTCTTTACCGGCCCGGAAATGGCGACCGCTGCGGTCCGCACGGCAATCGCGGGAATCGACCCGGATCTCGGTGTGACCGGGTCGTTCGGAGGCAATGAGACCTCGCGCATTCGCGATCTGCTCAACTACATCGGCCGGATCTACCAGACAGGTGGTGTGCTCGCGGTTCTCGGCGGCGCGAGTACGGCGCTGGTGGCGCTGATCGGTCTGTACGGAGCCCTGGCGTTCGAGGTGCAGCGGCGAATGTCGGAGATCGGTGTCCGCAAGGCCCTCGGTGCGGACCAGCGCGCGGTGCTGCGCTTCGTCACCCGGACAGGGTTGCGCGCGGTCGCCCCGGGCCTGGTGATCGGTTTCATCATGAGCGCGGGATTCAGCCCGCTCCTGGGCGTCATGCTCGGCAGGATGAACCCACTCGACCCCTTCGTCTACATGGGGGTGTTCCTGGCGTTCGTCGCGGTGGCAGCCGCCGCGACGCTGATTCCGGGAGCGCGCGCGGCGCGCGTCGACCCCGCAACCGTTCTGCGATCCGACTGAAACGGGCAACGACTACAATCCTCCGCATGAGTCATCCGAACGACCAGGACCTGGCCAACTACGCGCGCGACGAACTCGGCCGCTACAAGAAGTTCCGCATCATCGAGCACTGCAAGGAATGCCCGGAATGCGCCGAGCGCCTGATCGAGGCCGCGCGTGAGCACGGCCCGGACCCCGAGCCTTTTCGCCTGTCCAAGTGGAACAAGATCTCGATCGCCGTGATGGTCATCGCGCTCCTGGCGGTCGCCTTCGGCATGTACTGGCTTCTCAGGTCGGTCGGTCAGTCCGCCACCCGCGACCTCTTCGAGACCCCTGCCCCCGAGGGCGTACCGGCACCCGAGGCGCCGCTGCAGGAAACTCCGCAGGAGGGCGGACAACCTCAGGGCCAGGACGACCCGAAGCTCGGCTAGGCCACGCCTACCTATCCGAACCGCCCCGAAGCGAGAGGTGCCCTCTGCGGCCCGGCCGCCGACGCCCGCCTCGCCAACGGCCGCCCCGGCCACATTTGTTGGAGAAACCCGGCGCGGCGAGCCGCACGCCTCAACGAATGGCAGTGTCGCGGTTGCGGCCGCACCATGCCGCGCTCCCATCGCGAGACGGTTGCTACGGAAACCTCGAGATGTCGTGACAGTTCCTCCTGCGTGCAGCCCAGGTACGTCTCCGACCGCAACATCCTCACGAAACTGGTCCCACCGGAACGCTCCCATGCGAGCCACCTCCCTTCACCGCCCTCGCCTATACGAGACGGTCGTCCGCTGCAGATTTCGCGCACCGCATGCGCCGAGACAGGGACCCCTTGGCCCGCTCAATTTCAGCGCCGTCCACGGGTCCTGGACCATCGCTTCGGAGGGGGAGAGGAAACGACGCGCAAATGACGCTTTTTCTGACCAGGCATTCTGCGAACGCCGCCGCGCACCGGAGGGGTGGTGGGCGCCTGGCACCGGTCTGGCGAGTTCGTGATTTGGCGGTGAACATCTGGCCAGGTGTCGCGAACCGGCGATTCCGCGCTGGCATCTCGCGAGCTCGTCGCGAACTGGCAATTCTGCGGTGGCATCCTGTCAGGGTGTCGCGAACTGGTGATTCTGCGGTGTCATCATGCGAGCGCGCAGCGAACTGGCGATTCTGCGGTGGCATCTGGCGAGGGCGTCGCTAGCTGGCGTTCTGGCTGTGGCATCTGACGAGGGCGTCGCGAACTGGTGATTCTGCGGTGGCATCTGGCGAGCGCGTGGCGAACTGGTGATTCTGCGGTGGCATCTCGCGAGCGCATCGCGAATTGGCGCGGGGCGGCCGTTGGTGGCGATGCTCGGCTACCTGGGTTTGCCTAGTCGTTTACACGTCAAAAGCTCTCCCCCCAACGAAGAGGGTTCTTTGGTCTTGGGCGCAACTGAGAGGACGGCCAGCGACGGATGACTTGTGGGCTCGAACCAGTGTCTGTATTGTGGTCGGTGTCTGGAATCCAGACAGAAAGGAGAACGAACCGCGGGCCGGACACCGAAGAGCGTGCGCCCAACACCGAAAAGCGTGCGCCGGACACTGAAAAGCGTGCGCCGGACACCGAGAGGCGCGCGACCGACGCCGAGAGAACGATATGGGTACCGGGATGTTTCTGGGAGAATTCGAGCACCTCGTGTTACTGGCGGTGATGCAGTTGGGCGAGGATGCGCACGCCATTCGCGTGCGGGAGCAGATCGAGGGGCGGGCCGACCGGCGCGTCGCGCGTGGCGCGCTCTACGGCACGCTCACGCGGCTGCAGGAGAAGGGGTTCCTCGACTGGCAGGTGGAGGACAGCACGCCGGAGCGGGGTGGCATCCCGCGGCGCCGCTTCCAGGTAACTGAACCCGGGCTCGTAGCTCTGCGGCACTCGCAGCGGGCAATCGCCAACCTCTCCGAAGGGTTGGAGAGGGCCCTCGAAGGCTGATGCGGGGGAGGTCGACCCGGTCACGGTCTTCAGGAGCCACGGTTGTCGCGCGAAGCCGGTTCGCACGTCCATGACTCGACGCACGACATCATCTCCCCCGCGCGTGGTCGAGAGCTGGCTGCGCCGGCGCCTTTCTGCGTCCGGCATCGGCGACTTCGTCATCGGCGATCTGCGCGAGGAGTTCGCTATCCAGCGCCGACAGCGCTCGGGCTTCACCGCCCGTCTCTGGTACTGGGGACAGGCTTGGCGTCTCGCCCTCTCCCGTGACGCGCGTCCGCTGCGCCGGCCGCCATTTCCCGGCCCCGAATCTCCCCGACTCGGACCTGCTGAAATGTTCGTATCGATCCTGCAAGACATTCGCTACGGTTTCCGCTCGCTGCTCAAGAGCCCCGTATTCGCGCTGGCCGCGGTGCTGACGATTGCGCTCGGCATCGGTGCCAACGCCGCGATCTTCAGCATGGTCAACGCCGTGCTCCTACGGCCGCTGCCCTACCCCGAACCCGAGCAGCTCGTTCGCATCTACTCGGCCTACCCGGAGCGCGACATCTCGCGCGGCACGGTGTCGCCACACGACTTCCGCGACTGGCGCGACCAGAGCGAGTCGTTCTCGCAGATGACGGCCTTCCCGGTCATTTCGATGGGGGGCTTTGTGCTGACAGGCAACGAACGGCCCGAGCGCGTACTCGCTCATTTCGTCGAGGAAGGCTTCTTCGAGACGCTCCCGGTCGCGCCTCTGCTCGGCCGCCCGATCGCGCTGGCGGACCACGCAGAGGGTGACAACACGGTGGCGGTGCTCTCCTACTCCACGTGGCAAGCGCGCTTCGGCGGCGACTCGGCGATCGTCGGGTCGACGATCACGCTCAGCGACACGCCGTACACGGTGATCGGTGTCATGCCCGCGGGCTTCGACTACCCCTCGACTGAGGGCGAGGTATGGGTACCGCTGTCGGTAATCCCCGAGAGCGGAGTGCCACGCCGACGCGTTGTCCGATTCCTCCATGCCGTCGGCCGGCTAGCGCCGGGGGTGACCGTGGAGGGCGCGCGGGCGGACCTCGGCACTGTCGCGAAGCGTCTGGCCGCGGAGTACCCGGACAGCAATGAGCAGCTCACGGAGGTGAGCATCGTTCCCCTGCGCGACCAGATGACGGGGGACTCTCGTACCGGCCTGCTCACTTTGCTCGGCGCGGTGGGCGTCGTGCTGTTGATCTGCTGCGCGAACGTCGCCAACCTCATGCTGGTCAGAGCTCAGGGGAGAACCCGCGAATTCGCAGTGCGTGCGGCTCTGGGTGCCGGACGTGCCCGGCTGGCACGCCAGCTCCTCACGGAGTCGGCACTGCTCGCGGCGATCGGCGGAGTAGCCGGTCTGCTGCTCGCGAGCGTCGCGATCAGAACGCTCGTCGCGACGGCGCCCGACGAGCTACCTCGCCTGGCCGAGGTCGGTATCGACCCGACCGTCGTCGCGTTTTCACTGCTCGTCTCACTGCTCACGGGGCTCGTCTTCGGGCTCGCGCCGGCATGGCGGGCCTGGCGCGGCGATCTGCAGAGCGAGCTCAAGCTAGCAGGCGGTAGCGGGGCCCAGACCGATGGGCGAGTTCGCATGCGTGGTCTGTTGATCGTCGCGGAGGTCGCGCTGGTCGTCGTTCTGGTGATCGGCGCCGGCCTGTTGCTGCGCAGCTTGAACGAGCTCCTGCAGGTCGAGCCCGGCTTCCATGGCGACCGCGCGGTCGCCATGCAGGTCTCGGCACCATCCTACAAACTCGAGGAATCGTCGGACATCAGTCAATTCTTCGCCGATATCCTGCAAAGTGTCCGCGATGTGCCCGGTGTCGAAGTGGCCGGGCTCATCCGCCCGATGCCACTCACGCCGGACACATTCCAGGGCGAGGACATCGGGTTCGCCATCGTGGGCCAGCCGGTGCCGCCGGAGCGTCAGGAACCGAAAGCCTACCTGCGGTGGGCCTCCGATGACGCATTTGCCGCAATGGGAATCCCGCTGCTGGCCGGCCGCGAGTTCGACGAGCGCGACAATCGCGAAGCTGGCGAGCTGCGCGGCATCATCAACCAGGCGATGGCCGAGCGGCACTTCCCGAACGGTGACGCCGTGGGCAGCCGTCTGAGCGCCGGCGGCGGCGAACTCGCCATCATCGGCGTGGTCGGCAACGTGACCCAGGGAAGCCTCGACGAGGAGATCGTCAACGTCGTGTACACGCCGGTCGAACAGATCACGCGCTCCGGCATGACTCTGGTGGTACGCACGCGTGCCGAGCCGGCAGGTCTCCAGGCCGCTGTGAACGAAGCCATCTGGGCGGTGAACCCCGATCAGACCATCGAGAACGTGGTGGCGCTCGACGCATTGGTCAACGCCTCCGTCTCCGAACCTCGTTTCTCCGCCATGCTGGTCGCGCTATTCGCGGGCCTCGCGTTGACACTTGCCGCGATCGGCATCTACGGCGTGGTGGCCAACTCCGTGGCACAGCGCAATCGCGAGATCGGCATTCGCATGGCGCTCGGCGCCTGCGGTACCGACGTGGCACGCTGGGTGGTCGGCCAGGGAATGTTCTGGGTCGGTACCGGTATCGTCATCGGGCTGATGATCGCCGCGGCAGCGAGTCGATTGATCGCCTCGCTGCTCTACGGCGTTACCGCGACGGACATCCCGACTTATGTCGGCGCCGCCGCCGTGCTGACCCTCGTCGCGTTGGCCGCGAGTCTGATACCGGCACGGCGCGCGATCGCCATTGATCCTGTCCAGTCCTTGCGCGCTGACTGACCGGATCTCTCCGAATACCGGTCACGGGCGTTGCCTATCAGCCGTGGGGTCCCGATGATTCCGGCCCTGCGCCGTGCCGCATGATCCAGTCGTGAAAACGCGCGGCTTGATCCGGTCGCAGCAACTCGGCGATTCCCATGTGGACTTCCCGCATGGCGGTCTGCACCTCGGGACGGAACTGCTCCCACATGAGCTGTACCGTGCTCTGGTTCTCCGCCAGGACGGCCTCGATCTGTGCCACCTGAGCATCATCCAGATCGAGGAACTCGCGCAGCTCTGTAAGGGCCACCTCGTGTTCTCCGAGCAGCGAAATCGACGCCGACACTCGGCCCCGGTAGTGTCGCTCGAAGGCAGTGCCGGCGAGGGCGCCCGCCGCGAAAACGCAGAGCAGCACCGCCCCGGCACGAATCCGTGGACCGATCATCGCCCTGCCCCATCGGAAGACGCTGGCTGGAATTGCACCATCAGCACGTCGACGCTGGGCGGCGCCGGGCCGCCCAGCAGCGATCCGGCCACCTCGGTCGGCACCAGTGAACGCTCCAACCAGCGGAACGCCGCCGAGTCCGCCGTCGGCAGGGCCAGCCAGAGAATCAGCATTGCCGCGGCCGACGCTGCCACGAGCCACTCGGCGCGCCGGGACAACACGTCATACCAGACGTCCTGCGCTGCCGCGTAGGCCGCCAGCGTGTTCGCCGCATCCGCACGGATCCGTCGCTCGAGGTCCGTCCAGTATTCCGGATCCCGCGGCAGATTCGAGTTGGGATTCTGAGCCATCATTGGAGCATACCTTGCCGCGGACCCATGGCGGTCCGCAGCTGCTTGCGGGCTCGGTGCAGGTGCGTACGAACCGTCCCTTCATTGATGCCCAGCATTACGCCGACCTCGACACTGCTGAAGCCTTCCAGGTCGCAAAGACGCACACACGCCTGCTGCATCGGCGCGAGATCCTCGATGGCGCGCGCCACGTCGCCCGCGGCGATCGGATCGGGTGTCGCCGGCGCCGGGGGGTCGTCCTGCAAAAGAGTGAGCGGGGCAAGTGCGGCGCGGCGGCTGTCCTTGCTGATCGCAGTTCGCGCCGCGTTACGTACGACGGTGTAGAACCAGGCACTGAACGGGCGCCGGTCGTCGTAGTCGGCCAGCGCCCGCACCATCCGATGGAACCCTTCCTGAACGACGTCTTCGGCATCCTCGACCCGTCGCGTGTATTGCCAGGCGAGCGCCATAGCAGGACGCAGGTAGCGGCGCACGAGGGCATCGTAGGCAACGGTGTCGCCGCCCTTCGCCGCTCGCGCCAGCTCCTCATCGGTTCGATGCTGCTCGTCGGCCATGGCTCTGTCCCGGGAGCATACGCCAGCTGCCCCCGAGACCCGGCCTTTCCTGTTACTGGTGACCCTGTCCCTGATCCCGTCCGTGCTCGCTCGTTTCCCCCCTCGGTCCGCCCATCATCTGGCCGAGCATCTTGGCGAACTTCTCCTTTTGCACGTCGTTGAGCTCCCTGGCGATGACGCCGTGGAGCCGCTGCAACTCGCTCATCGCCGCGAAGCCGTCCATGAACGGGGTCGTCAGCACTTCGCGCTGAGGCGACGAGAGTTCGAGCTCGGCTGCCCACGCCTCGAAGTGCTCCTTTGGGTCGATCGCCTGACCTTCAGGGCCGTGCTGCCCGTGCTGGGCCTGGGCAGTCGGGGTCCAAGGCTGAATGACTCCAACGGCGGCCGCCAGGATCCCGACCATCATCAAGCCCATCATGGCGCGATGCAGTGTCCTCATGAATCATCTCCGGTACGCAGGTACATGGGTCCGCCCCTCCTTCGGGACGCTTCTACCCATGCATTACTCGCGAGACCGAGATTCCGTTGACATGACCCGCTCACGGGTCGTGGTCCCCCGCGGTAGTTCCGACGCCACGCGATGATCTATGCTCTCGGTCCGCCCTGAAGAAAGGATGCCTTGCACAATGAGTTCCACGCGACGCCTACGAGCACGGCTCGTGATCCTCGCGCTACTCGGCGCCGCCGTCGCAGTCACCGGCGCGGGGGCACAGGAAGAGCAGGGACGCACGGTGCGCGCACGCGTACAGCCCCGCCCCGGAGCCGCCGCCGAGTTGATGGATATGCGGGTTCGCGAAGTGCCGATGAACCCCGAATCCGTCAGCGCCGACGAGGCCAGCCTGGCAGACGACGACCTTGTCCTCGGGCTCGTGGTCGACGGTCAACCGATGGCCTACCCGATCCGATACCTGGCAGCTGTCGAGGTGGTGAACGATGTCGTGGGCGACACCTCTCTCGCCCCCACCTGGTGACCAATTACCGGGTCGGGCGTCGTGTACGCCCGTCGTCAGGGAGGGAAGGAACTGACCTTCGACTTCGCCGAGGGACTCGTTGACAACAACCTGCTGGTAGTCGATCGCGAGACCAACAGCGTCTGGTCCCAGCTCGCCGGCCGGTCGATTGCGGGGCCGATGGAAGATACTCCGCTGGAGTCGATCCCGACCATGCAGGCGACCTGGCGGTTCTGGCGCGGCCGGCACCCCGACACACGCGTCATGGTGCTGGAGCGCGAAGGGCGACGCTACGTGTACCAAGACTTCGAGCCCGGGACGCGGCGCAGCAGCGAAGGCGCCCACGACATCTCCACCGTCGGTCTCGGCCTGACGCTCGACGATGACGCCCGTTTCTTCCCGTTACGGGAACTCGCCGCGGCAACCACACCCTTGAGCCTCGAGGTGGGCGGTCAGGCCGTTGTGATTCACTTCGACGCCGAAGGACTCACGGCCTGGGCCACGGATGCCTCCGGCTCGCTGCTCATGACCGTGTTGGCGTACGAACAGGGCTGGCTGTCATTCTTCCCGAACTCGCTGGTCTGGAAGCGCTAGCGGCGCCTGGCAAGCGAGACTAGCTGTCGACGCGGCTGGCGGTGAACTCCCGCACGCCCATGGGCGTGCTCATCTTGCCCGCGAGCTGGTCACCGTCGAGCCACACCGTGTACGCGAGCTCCATGTCGCCGCGTTGGGTGGACATCGACCGCTTGAAGGTCAGTTTGTCGTCAGCGTAGGCGACCTCCTCGAGGTCACTCGTACCGCGCCGGTCGGCCATGGTGCCGCTCCAAGTACCGTCATCGGCCCGAGCCAACGTCAGCGTGGACTCCGTCGTGCGGCCGCGCATCTCCTGAACGATCTTCCAGGCCCCGGCCAGGCCGGCGCCGTCCTGCGCTGCGACCGGCGCGGCAACTGCCGCGACGACCACGAGCACGGCCGCGAAAGCAACGTACTTCTTGATCATGAAGACTCCTGGGTTCCAAAAAAAAGCGCGGGCAGCTCAGTGGCTGCCCGCGCCCGATTCTTCGGCTGGAGGACGAACCTACCAGCGACCTCCGCCGCCACCGCCACCGCCCCGGTGACCGCCGCCGCCGCCGCCGCCGCCGCTGCTGCCGCGGGGCTGGGCTTCGTTGACGCGAAGGTTACGACCGCCGAGCGAAGCGCCGTTGGCTTCGGAGATGGCGTTGTCGCCGTCGGCGTCTTCCATCTCTACAAAACCGAAGCCACGCGAGCGACCGGTGTCCCGGTCCGTGATGACAGTGGCGTCCTGCACGGTCCCGAACTGGGAGAAAAACTCACGGAGATCCTCGTCAGAGGTGCTCCAAGACAAATTACCTACATAGATTCTCTTCACGAAACTCAGACTCCAGACGTGGGCTACTAGCGGTCCAAAAGATGGTATCCGATGGTTCTCGCGGCTGCACCACTTTAATTACACTCCATCTCACACCAACAACGCCCGGGTTGCAGCAGTGCAAAACCTGAAACTGGCCGACCGCACCGCCATCGTCTATACCGCGGCAGCCGCCCTGCTACTCGTGATGGCGGGTGGCGCCGTGCCTGGTCGCTGGGGCCGCGTCGCCGTCCACTTTGCCGTCATTGCCGCTGTTCTGGCACTTACCCGGGCAGCACCGCGCCACGGCGTCTGGGCGATCCCACGAGCGGTCTACCCACTGCCGCTTCTGTTGTTCTGGTGGGGCCAACTGGAGCAGCAAATCCCTCTTCTGTGGGGCTCCTACTGGACTACCGACTGGCTCGTGTCCGGCGATGAGGCTCTGTTCGGCGGTCATCCGACAGTGCTCGTGCAGACGCTCTTCACACCATGGTTCGACGAAGTCATGGCGTTCTGCTACCTGAGCTACTACCTGTTCCTGGCGGTGCCGGTGCTGCTCGTCTTCAGGCGCCGTTTCGACAGTGCGATCGCGGGGTACGGCGCCATTCTGCTCACCTACGCCGCAAACTTCGCGCTGTTCGTTCTCCTGCCCGCCAAGAGTCCGCCACAGATTCTGCAGCAGTACCCGGACCTTCAGCCCAGCCCGTTCACGGGCTTCGTGCTCGGCGATTTGATCCGCTCGCTGCAGGCCTCGGATAGCGTCACAGGAGCAGCCTTCCCCTCGTCCCACATTGCCGGATCGATGGTATGCACGCTCGTGGCTCTGCGATTTCTGCCACGGGTCGGCAGGCTCCTCGTGACGCTGTTACTGGGCATGAGCGTGGCTACGGTTTACTTGGGCTATCACCACGCGCTCGATCCGATCTTCGGCCTCCTGTTGGGTGCAGCCGGTTACCTGGCGGCGCGGCGCTTCGAACCGGGTCTGCGGCGGGCGACGGCGACCGATGGCTGAGTCCTGCGATCCGGAGAGAGCCGATCGAGCGTTCTTCACCCGCGACCCTGTGACTCTTGCACGCCGCCTGTTAGGGCAACGACTGGTGCGCATGCGGCGCGGCCGCCGTACGTCCGGAATCATTGTCGAGACCGAGGCGTACCTCGGCATTCCGGACCGCGCCGCCCATACCCATGGCGGGCGGCGGACGGAAAGGAACCGGAGCATGTGGATCGACGGCGGGCATGCCTACGTCTATTTCATCTACGGAATGCACTGCTGCATGAACGTGGTCGCCGGCCTCGCAGAAGAGCCGGTCGCTGTCCTGCTTCGCGCGCTGCAGCCCGACGAAGGCGTGGACGGCATGTACCGCCGGCGCGGCGCGGCGCGGCGCGACGCCGACCTGTGCTCGGGCCCGGGCAAACTGTGCCAGGCCCTGGAGATCGATCGCCAACTCGACGGTGTGGATCTGGTTACCGACGACCGCCTGTTCGTGGAGTTGCTGCGGCAACGACCACTACCGGCTGGCGCCATTGCCGCCGGACCGAGAGTAGGCGTCGAGTATGCGGGCGAGTGGGCCGCGGAGCAGCTGCGCTTCGCCATCGCGGACAATCCGAACGTCAGTCGGCCTCGGCCGGAACGATGAGGCACACGCGGCCCGAATGGAGTCCGATCTCCAACTCGGTCGCCGGCGGCATCGGATCGCCGTCGACCTGCCATCGGAAGGGTTCCGCAGCGCTGACTCGGTAGTAGCGCGCCCTGCCGTACTCCGCCACCAGCGCTGGAAGCCGTGCCTTCGCCATCGAGGCAAGGGTTGTCCAGGCGACAAAC
>Ga0255047_10001425_pt1 | contig 17392 bp, 22 predicted proteins | sample JV7_2_1_MG_FD_183640 | JGI IMG/M metagenome (GOLD analysis project Ga0255047, IMG submission 183640) | Seawater microbial communities from Jervis Inlet, British Columbia, Canada - JV7_2_1 | ecosystem: Environmental > Aquatic > Marine > Inlet | place: Canada: British Columbia | collected 2016-10-06 | reverse complement strand
GACCTTAGAAAACTTGATGATGTGGCTGCTGGCATAGAAATTACTATTAGCTGTCGGCGAGAGAATCTATTGACAGGACGAGTGGGAACGGCTAATGTATCTGGCTATATTGATAAAACAGAATTTGCTTCCTGGCCACCTTCGTTGTCTGAATTCAGGCAATATCTTATCACTTGGCTTAGGGTAAAGGTAGCAAAGCAACGACGTTTGAAAAGATTGATGGACAAAGCAGACGAACCTATTGTAAGCCATGAATCAATCGCTATTTTACTTGGGAAAGAGATTACTATATCACCATGAAACTTCCAGGCTTCGGAACAGCAACACTCATACTCATGGCACTGACCATCACAACGGTCATTGCCATGATACTGACTGGATGCCCCAACGTCATCACTACAGTACCAGACGTGAGTGAGTTACCAACTATCGTCAAGTCTGAGGTGAAGGAACTGTTACTTGATTACGGTATCTGGAAGTCGGTGGTTAACTCAACTGTGTTCTCAAGAGAGATATATAGCATACCAGAGCTAGAGACGGTGAGAGAGATTCAGGAAGCTGCGTGGTTGGCGATAGGGTTAAGCCCCTACGATGAACGGGACAGGAACTGCGTGGACTTCGCAAGGGCGTTAGATGGTATATTTGCAGTATCGTTACCATCCGCGCCAATAGGCGTTGTACTTTACCTCGACTTCGTATGCAGCGTTGACAGATGCGATGTTAAAGGTCACGCTTTATTGGTATTCATCACGCAGGATCATGAAGTTATGTTTATTGAACCGCGTATAGAAGGTAGGATATACCCGTTGGATAGAGATGTGATCATAACAGAGATAAGGATGTAACATGGAAGCAGTTAAAAATTTCATTCAGTCGAAGTTGCTTATCATGGCGGTACTCGTAACGGTGGTAGCCGCCGCCGGCATCTTCCGATACGAAGAGCATATCGACAAGTTTGTTGGCCTTATAACCACTGTCTGGGGAACGTTCGTGGGCAGTACATTGGATATGAAGAAGGACGAGTAGCACAGAAAACGATCGGACTTTAGCCGACAATAATTAACGTAACACTAGGAGAGAGATATGTCAGGCGGTTTTGATAATGGTGTATTCGATACAGCTGTTTTTGACGAGTCTAGTAAAACAATATCATTGATTTTAGCAAAACCGTTTAATGAATCTGCGTCTTGGATGACTTATATCGCCATATCGGGTTCGGATGCAACTCCGGAGGGTTTCTTGCTTGATGAATTCTATAGAAAATTAGGAACTGTCAAGGTTGTTAGAAATACTTATTTCATTTCTGCTACATTTGGTCAGGACGAGCCTGGTAAAGAAGGATATTTTGATCGTGGCGTATTCGGAACTACTGTTTTTGATGAAGTTAGTGAAACACGAGTTATTAAATCTGTTGGTATTTACGATCAGTCGGTAGGCGGTGTATTGGGCGAGTGGTGGGTTCTCGATGGTGACGGAATAGATAAAGACAACATAGACGAAATTGTTATAGAGTGTGCTGTAACTATGTTGCATAATCCTGGTAGTTGAGGTTTAGAGTATGCCTAAAAGAATTTCCGAGGAATTAAACGAATTGAATCGTGATCTCGAGATTGCCAGGCATCATCGTGGAAGATTTTTACCAAGTTGGCAGTACTGGGAATTGGTTTATAATGATCTTCTATGGGGAGGCAAGCACTCTCAGAAGAGTCACAGGAAAAATGCACAGGATGACAAAGGTGTTTTTCCCCAGCTTAACGAACTCGAAAGCATTGTTCTTGCTATAATACCTGAAATTTTATTTTATGATCCTGTGTTCGAGTTTACCCCAACGCATTCAGCATGGGATTGGTCGGCAGCTGTATGGGAGTTGTTTGCTGCGTATATCTATAAGATAAAGATGTTCGAGGAGACTCTTGAGGAAATTGCAGTTGATGGTCTTGTTCTTGGTAGCGGAGTTCATAAGTCTGGTTACTCTTACGAGGTTGCTGATACATCATACCAGCTTGGTGATGCTACTGCTGGAAGGGTGGAGTCAACTAAAGATATAACTTTTAGTGACTGGGTATCTCCAAAAGATATGCTTATAGATTTTCGAGTAAAGTCATGGGATGATGCTCGTTGGGTAGCTCAGGAAATTCGGAAACCGCTGGCAGAAGTCAAGGCTAATAAGATGTATAAGAATACTTCTGATCTTGTTGGCACAGAAAGCTCTACAGATTCTTTTACAGGCATGACACCGACTAAGAGGAATGATTTTGCTAGTACGAAAAATGACACTGTGCTTCTTACCGAAGTGCATGATATGGAAAACGGCAAGATTATTACTGTGGCAAACAATCATGACAAATTCCTCCGACGAGATGACGACTACGGCGTCAAGTTGTTTGACCACCTAGCCTTTACTCCCACACGGCCTAAAGTGATATGGGGTAAGAGTATAGCGCAAAGTATAGAAGAACACATGGTTGCTGTAGCGAAGTATCTATACTACATGGACGAGCATACTAAACGTGGTGGGGTATCTCGCTGGGTGTTTGATAAGAACAAAGTAGACAGAGATGTTATTGACAAAATGAAGAGCGCAAAAGACTTTAATATGATCGGAGTCGAAGATCTCGCTAATGGAATACCGATACAAGAGATTAAAGCTACGCCGATGTCTATGGAGTGGTTTAATCTTCTTAATATGCGCCAGTCTATGATGCGTATGTTAAGTGGAGTAACCATGCAGAGTAGAGGGCGTCACGAGCCAGGGGTTGAAACTGCTTTTGAGGCCGCCAAACTACAAGAGGCCTCCGATGGGAGAAACAAAAACAGGGTCAAGAAACTCAATAAGTTTATAGCTCGGATCATGGAGAAGCAGTTAAGGATTGTTAGTGATACTTGGACTAGAGAGCAAATCCTCGGAGTGCTTGGAATCCCTGTCGAGCTATCCTTTAAGCTACTTCCGTTTAGTAATATGCGAGTAGATGTTAAATTTGGTTCAACTGCCATGCAAGCCAGGAACGAAGAACTGCAGAAAGTTATGTCGTTTGCCCAGATTATAGGTCAGGCTGGTGTGCAGGTTAATCCAGCTGGTTTGGTAAAGATGGCGGCCAATGCTGTTGGTTTGGATTATAGGCAGGTGGAGCTTTTGATGCAACAGCCGCCCACGCAGCAAGGTGGCGGTGGAGTTACTGGTGGTACTGGCGCGCCTGGTGGAGGTGGCGGCGGTACTGACAATCAGATTATGGGTCAGTTAATGGCTGCAAGAGGAGGTAAATAATGCCTATCTATCCATACAGATGTCCAGAATGCGGACACACGAAAGAGTCACTTCTTAGTATGAGCGAAAGAAACGAGGCTCCGTTTTGCGAGCATTGCGGCTCGTTTATGCGTAGGGATATAGAGGAGCAGACTGTCAACATGAGGCCAGATATTGAGCCTGGCTATGATGTTTCCCTGGGAGTGCATGTTGGTTCTCGGAAAGAATTGCGAGAAGAGTTGGCGTATCGCAATGCGTATAGTCCTAGCCTTATGATGGGTTCAGAGCCACAAGCGGGGCGATTAACGAAAGAGGAGCGATCTATAGCAGAAGGGCAACCTGTTCATACGCAAAAAACTATATTCGAGCGGCGTAAAGAGCCTGGATGGGGGCAGAATCCCTCCGAAGGAGATGTTTTCGGAGGTAGTGATCCTAATGATGTAAAGGATATTATAGTCTCGGAAGGTCAAGCTGATTACACCGAGATTAAGGATTACATCAAAGAGCGTTCCCTCGCAGCATCAGCGGAGCGCATGAAAAAATAGGGAGGGAGGTTATTAACGATGGAAAAGAATGAGGCGAATATTAAGATTGGCTTTAATGCAGCAACTTCAACCGCTGTGGCTTTGCCTGGAAGATGTTTCTCTTACGAGATATACTCTAATGATGACTCTATATATGTAGACGAGGACGAGGATGCTACAGTTGGTAGTTATCGTGTCCCGAAGGATACTATCAGTGAGCGTATTGTGCCTTGTACTACGATCAGTGTGTTGGGAGTGAGCGGAGCGGGGTTGGCGGAAGTAAAGGCTGTTCCGATGGAGAATTGGGCTATAACCGATCAGGCTGTTATGGATGTTCGTGCGCCAGTTAAATAAAAGGGGATCGTAATGGATATGAATTTAACTGTGGCGATTCCTATAACCGGAGTAATTCTTATGGGAAATTTAGTAGTTAATATTCTGCGTTTTGTTCACATCAAAAAGAATGGAGCAGAGACGCAAATGCTAATCGACATAAAGGAGGGTCAAAAAAACTGTCACGAATGTTTTTCCAAGCTCAACGATACTACAATTAAATCGGAGTCGCATCTAGGAGTTATAGTACAACAGTTACAAACATTAAATCAAAACTGGAGGACGTAGAAAATGGGTGCAACTAAACAGGACAACGGAAGTACCTCAGAAGGAGTCATCCAGGACGGCGTAGCCACTGGCAATGACCAACCGACTGGGACTCCTGCGGAGTCGCCATCACCAGAGCAACCTGTCGACGGTCTGGATTCTGGTGCTTTTACTAAGGTAGACCGAGCAACTTTAACGCCTGAAATGCAGGCTATGTATGATAACATGAATGCGGATTATACACAATCAAAGCAGACTCTCGCAGAGCAGGGGAGGACGCTAGATACAAAACGTGATTTTACAGCAATCGGTGAATTGGTAGAAAACAATCCTGTTTTCAATAGGTTGGTATGGGATGAAATAGCTCGACAGAAAGGTGAAGGTGCTGCTCCTGGCGGTGCTGCCGCAGCTCCTGCCGCTGCACCAGCAGCCGTTCCTGCTGACGTTACGAATATGTCAGAGGAAGAACAGGCTGGTAGGGCTATGATTAGCGAAGAGGTACTGAAAGTAGTGACGCCTCTTGTGAATCAGATCAACCAGCTTATGGGGCCGGTAGGAAAGATGTCGGCCTATATGAGTGAGAATCAGGCTAGTACCGAATACCAACTTTTAGTTCAGAAGTACCCGGCAGCTGCGACAATTCGTCCTCACGAATTACAGTCCAAGCAACTGCAATACAGCAGGCCTGGCGGTGGCTCTATCAGTATAGAAGAGGCATTTGTGCTTATGGCTGGCGACAATCCGGCGTTGCTTACAGCGAAACCTAACGAAACTCCTACTGGAGGCGAGCCTCCTGTAGCGGGAAGAGCTGGCAGAACTGGAGTAACTGGTGTAGAGCGCGGAGGCGCAGGGACTGGTGGCGCAGAGCCAACAGGCAGCTTTGCGCCCAATACTTCAGGCTACCAAAACCTGAAAGCAGCTGCAGCGAAGTTGGTGGCTGACGGAACTGGAAGTATTGAAAATGCGATGCAGCGGGCTATGACTAAGTTCGATACAAATCATCCGAATACACTGTAAGATTGCTTATAATTTTAATTGTAGATAGGAGGGATTAAGTTGGCAGATGTACCAATAACCGACGAACTAGATGACGAGCGAGTAGCAACCTGTTTGGATGAAGTCTTACCGACTATATACAACCAGGTGTTTCTTACTCACCCCATCCTGAGTGAACTCGAAGGATCGCCCTGGCGGACAGAACGTCCAGGCGGAGCGAGAATTAGATCGTCACTTAGGACTGGAAAAAACACGTCATTCAGGACGTTTGATAAGGGGTCAGTAATGACTCCGAGACCATACCCCATGCTTAACTGGTGCTATTGGAACTTTAAGCAAGGGGCGGGCGACGTGATGATAGATTGGGTCACTGAGCGTGAACAATCTGGAACTGGCAACATCTTTGATCTTATGGCTCAAAGAGTTGAAGGTTTGATAGATGGTATTCGAGAGGAAATGAATACTATGCTATGGTCATCTCTAGTCGGTAACGCTGGAATGGATTTGAACGGAATGGCTCTGTTGCTTCCGACTGATCCAAGAACTGGAGTGCTTGCAGGTCTTAATCGAGCCGATCATTTTTGGTGGCGAAATTGCTATTGGGATAATACTGCATTATCCTACCAGCCGCATCCAACAGAGTCCGGGCTAGGTGTGCCGGTTGATGTAGGAGCGTTTGGTGTAATAGCAACTGGATATTCTACTGTCATCAAACGGATGGGTACGATGTTGAATAACTGCGCTCAGGGTGAAAGCCTGAGTGATTACTTCATCATCACTGACCAGATGACTTACGAGCAGTACACTGATTCGCCGCAGCATATGAAGAACTTTCGCATTAACTATGCGAGTGATGCTAACGCTGTTCAGTATAACTTCGGTAATGCTTTATTCAGGGGTGTGCCGATTAGATTCGATTCGTATGATGCTCCCGCTGGGGAGATGCGAATTATCAATAAGAAGTATATGCGCCTTATTTCTGATTCCAATGCCTGGATGACATGGACAGATGAGCGCAAGCCTTATAACCAGTTCGTGAAGGTTAGGTATCTCCTGCTTCGCGGTCAGTTGATAATGCTTGTTCCTCGGAAACATTCTATCTTGCAGGGAATCACAGCTTGGGCTTAAAGGGGGTGTAATGATTGGCTAGACCAACCGTAACTACAAAACTGAAAGTCGAATGGCCAGGTTTTGACTCCATGATTCGTCAATGGGAGACAAACCTGTGGGATACTATAGCTGATTCTTATTACACTTCGAGAACGGGAGCGGTAGGAAATAAAGCACTCCCCAAACCCGGAGACATAAGAATCGAGAACTCGGTAATCGGAACCGGATCATACGAGCGAGTATGGTGTGATGGTCGGGTTGAATTTCAGTGGTGTCTGAATCGTTCAGGTGCTACCTTGAATCAATTTGATCTTGTCAAGCGTCCTGCAAGAACTGCGGGGCTTGCCGCGACAGGTGGTTCTGTATATACCATAACGGACGCTGGCCTAACAGCGGATGAATTAACTCATGCACTACTTACCATCACGGCAGACGTGGCTGGTGGGTCTCCTGCTCCGGAAAATGAATCGGCATATATCGCGATGAATACAGCTGTGCTGTTACATTTTCAGCCGGACTTGAGTGCTGCTGTTGCGAATCTTGACCAGTACGATGTGTATTTCCCATACAGCATTGTTCCTGCTACGGCTGGCGATGAAGCGTCAGAGGTGCAGGGAATTGTTGTATCTCCAGATAATATTGGAGATAATGAATGGGGATGGGTAGCTTATAAGGGCAGAGTGTGGGCTGAAACAGTAGGTGCTTTAACTGTCGATAGGGCTATCATAGCTGGTGCAGGTAAAGTTGCTGTTTCCAGTACTAGTGTCGTGAACTTGTGGATAGGCTGGGCTCCTACCCCAGTAACCGCCGCACAAGCTAAGGCGATGGTTGAACTGCAATGCGGCCCTGCCGCGCAGAATATGTGCGTATCTGCATAAATTATTGATGCGTCGCCTCGCATCAAGTCGGAGGCTGGTCTGTATATAATGTATTGGCTAGCTTCCGACACTAATTACCTGGAGGTTATGATGGCTGAAGAAAAAAAAGAAACCGCGAAGAAAGAGAACGAGGTTAAATTATCTGACGATCAAATAGATGCTGCGCTTAGGCGTGTTCTGGGAGACAAGGACATACCTGCCAGTAGCATGGAAGAAATATTATCTGCTAACGCAAAGGCACTTGCCGAGATAGCTCGGCAATCAATTCCGCACGATACGCAGTCAATACTAAAGAAGATGGATGATGCTCACGAATCTCCATACATCGAGATCGAGGGAAAGATAGGAGTTCTTACGGTATCCACTATTGATCTTGCTACCATAGATGGGTGGCCCGGATATGTTGACGAGGCGATTCCTGGCGAATATACAGCGCAACATCTCCAGAAGCGGCTTAGGATACCTATCGAAGTTAATTACGAGCCGTCTCTGGAGCGAAGATATGATTTCGATGTTGTTGATAAAGAGGAATACATGAAGACTAAAGGACAACTTGCTGGTGGAAGTATTCCAAATGCGTCTATGATTGCGTCTATGGCGTTGCGGGCAGGGGACAACAGATAATGAATTTCGTGGCTGAAAAAAAGGTGACAGGGGAGATCAGTGTTAATGGGGAAGTAGTGGGTTTTATTGACACTGTAACGATGTTTGGTCTTGAGACTGTAGCGTCTTGTCTTGGTTCACCATTTAACTTTGTTAAATCATGGATGCCGTATATAGCTATGGGGCAGGGAGCAACTTTCCCAAGCACCGAGGACGAGCATCTTGAAAACGAAAAATACCGTATGGAGGCTACGGTAACTTCTGATGGTGTTGGCTATATAGCCAATGCAATATTTAACGCAGTAGCAACATCTTTTATTCTGCGAGAGGTATCGTTGCTTGACAAGTCTGCAGGAGGCAGAATGGCAGCGAGGTGGTCGCTAGATGCGGATGTAAGTGTTGCGGCAGGAGATAACGTAGATATTACATGCACGATTTATATAGCCTAACATTCAAGGAGTTACTAGAGTACATAAAGAGTATCGGTGGGGCGATTGTAGTTTGGAGGCCTGTTGGCGGCATTGGCGATGCTGTAATGATTTTACCGGCTATAACAGGCCTTCGTGCTGAATGGGGCGAAGATGTACCCATTATAGTGATATGTATAGATTATATTGACCCTATTTTCAGGCATCACCCGGATGTCGATCTTGTCATTGCGCTAACTGCTGATGAAATTGGTGCAGGCAAAGACCTAACAATAGCCATTCGATTGAGAAAGACTGGAGCTATTGTATATCCTTTGTATTATCCGTGTCCTGCTGCCAGATATGAGGCGGATAATCTTCCGTATATTGTTACATCGCGGCAAGAAATATTCGCTACTAATTGTGATGTAAGCCCAGATAGTCGTGACTATAATTTCGCCGCTACCGAGAACGATATGGATAGTATAAGCAAACTTCCTTTACAGGAAAGATATATTGTTGTACATCTTTGTAGTCATGATAAGTGGCGTGATTATCCGAAGATTCTGACAATGGGTATGCTGGCGAAGCTAGCTAGATGGCGCAAGAAATATGATATACAAATAGTTACCATAGATACTAATCAGGATTTTGGTATTCAAGGAGTCTATGCTATTCGTGATACGCATTTGAATAGTATTATTGCTGTTATCCAGAACGCTCTCATGGTTATTGGGCCGGACTCTTCTATGGTACATATAGGAGGGGCGTTAGGCAGAAATGTGTTGGGTCTTTTTGGGCCGACGAATCCTGGTGTAAGACTGCATTATCCTAGTGTTCACTGTTTGGGAAAGTTTGATGGATGCGAGCGACAGTATTGCTGGTATGCTCCATGCGCACGTAAATACTGTTTGTCGACACTTCCTCCTGTTCGTGTTGTCGGACTGGCAAAAACAATTCTCAAGAAGGAGGGTATGATATGAATTTACTGTGGTGGAGAGATAAAAAATCAAGCGAGGCGATACCAGGAAAACGTGTAGAGTACGATGCACTAGTAAGACAAGTCAACAGAAGAGCAGAGACATACGGTAAAGAGTTGTGTCTTGATCTTGGCGCAGGAAATGTTCACGAGTCTAATTATACATCTACCGATATTGATCCTAAATGTAATCCTGATTTAGTTATGGACTTTCGGGCAATATTTGCAGCTTCTGACGTATATCGGGATATGCGTAAAGAATATCCAGACATCGAGAAGCTCGTAGATGATTGGGAATTGGTCAGGATGATCGATGTCGTAGAGCATGTAGAGTGGATATATCAGGTAGGTTTATACCAATGGCTTTACAAATTGATAACTCCAGGCGGTATGTTGTATATATCTACCCCTAATCTAGAATATGCTACTAGACTGTATGTGGAGAATCTTGATAGAATATCAAGAGGACTAATGCCGGCGTTCCCGCGTAATGAGCATAGTGATTTCGAGCAAGACCACAAGCTATACGATATTACTAAGTATATAAATTTTAAGTTTCATTCTGGTTGTAGTTGGGGTGATTATCATCATGCTACGCTGGATAAATATTGGCTTGTTACCATACTTCATGAGTGCGGATTCGAGGATATAAAGTATTGTGATGCGCAGTCATTATATGTTATGGCGACTAAACCCAAAAGAGTCGAAGCACAAACCGTAACCCGCATGGTAGAAGATACTATCTCGGCATGGAAGAGGTGAAAAGAATGCTGATAAAACTAAACATCGGAGCTGGCAGAAATCTTCTTCCGACTGAGGATGGTTGGATCAATATAGATGCTATACAGTGGGATGATAGAATTCAGTTAGTTATTGATCTCGAAAAGAACGATCTTCCATACGATGACGATAGTGTGGACGAAATTTATATGGCTGATTTTCTGGAGCATCTTTGTCGAGATAGGCAACTTCCGTTTTTGCAGGATGTATTCAGAGTTATGAAGAAGGGAGCTAAATTCTTCATGCAGCTTCCAGACATGGGGACTGCTGCCGAAAGATATTGCGGGACGCTTGAGAATCCATCTGAACTGCAGCACGATATAGATGGAGCTAAATTAGCGGAGATTACCTATGGCGGTCAGGATTATGAATATAACTATCACAAGTGGGGATACGACCAGGATTCTTTACGACGAACTTTGCAAGAGTTAGGTTTTTCTATATGGAGATTAAATAGTGATGGCGGCATGAATATGCACTGCTTTGGAGCTAAACCTTTTACAAAAGTACTGATTCCTATAGGCGGAGGTCTTGGTGATATATTTCAAACATATCTTGCTAGTCCTTCGAGTGCAAGGGTTTATGAGGAATTAAATATTCCAGAGGATGAATTCCCTACATCTAATGCCGGTGTGAGTATGTGGCTGAAGCGTTTGCGAGCCTTAAAAGTTGCGTATCCAAATATCTATATTAAAGCCGTTGTGACATCCAGCAATCCTGCAGCCGTAGCTTTTATAGCTGAGAATCCTTATTTTGACGAAGTAGAAGAGGTTGATTTTCGCGAAACGAGAAAGGCAGGATACTGGTACAACTACGAAGAGGATGATTTTAGATGTATTACTCGTGCTGAATATCTAATTGAAACTTTCGATCCTGATCCTGTTGAGTTCTATACGGATGCTGAACAGCAGGAATTGGTTGATCTGTTAAAGTCTGATACTGAATCACCATATATAGTTCTTCAACCTACAGCCGGAGTTGTGGAGCGAGAGCCTATTGACTTTAACGCCTATCTGGATATTGCACATATAATTGTAGAAGAATTGAATTATCGTGTAGTAATTCTTGGCGAAAGGCACACAAGAACGTGCGTAGATAGAGGTGTTATAGACTTGCGAGGCCAAACTTCCGCAAGTGCTTCTATGCAGATAGCACTAAATGCTAAGGGGTTTGTAGGTACTCATAGTTGTATTGTTTTGTGTGCTTGGTACTCGCGTATTCCATCGGTTTGTATAGTGCCTCCGACGCACGATGGCGGCGATTTGGCTTGGGAAGAATTCTTTTCTGGCGATCACAGTCCGACGATATGGGGAGCGCACAAATCGTTTAATAGGACAATTATTGTAGATGAGGATAGACGTTTCGATACTAGTCTAGTTGTATCTGCACTACGGGATATGGGTTTATAGATGGAAAGACTATTTAATTTACAACAAAATCTATATTATTCATCAGGGGGATTAGCTGAGGCGTTGCTTGTTATTGATAAGCGCACAATGCTTACTCCAACTAAACTTAGAGTTTTATATGAACACGCCATTACAGTAAAGGTTTTGGCACTCGACGGTGATGTTGTCGATGCTGGAGTTTGGGAGGGCGGCTCGACGTATGCGTTAGCGAGTGCATTGCCCGATAAGACTATACATGCTTTCGATTCATGGGACGGATTACCAACTCCTGGAGTTGAGGATTTAGTAGGACTTGACGAGCAGCCAATGGGTCGGGGCTGGGGAAAGTGCCAGCCTCCAACAGACTTTTTGTCGCCATTCGGAGATAGAATTATTTTTCATCAGGGATGGTTTAAGGATACGTTATCTGATGTTGAAGGAACAGAGTTTTGTCTTGTACACATTGATTGCGATCAGTATCAGTCGGTTAAAGAATGTTTGGAATTCTTTTATCCTAATATGGTCAAGAATGGCATTATAGTTATAGATGATTATGGCTTCGAGCTAACACCAGGGGCGACCATCGCGACAGATGAGTTTTTTGTAGACAAAATGAATTCTATATCATACAGTCTTCATGCTGGATTAAATATAAGGATACTATGAGACAAGAATACAAAATTGATGATAAGCTAAAAGCCTACGCCGAGTTCGCAGAAGATAATGAACACGCTGTTCAGTTATCATTCGAGCGATCAGGAAGAATATGGCTTGCATCTATAATGGATATGGTGATGCATGAAACAACGCACACATATACTCACAGTCTAGAGAATAAAGAATCTAAGTATCTGCATAGTCGCTGCTATATAGATACCCATCTACATGATGGATTGAGGTTCTTCGATACTGCTAAATATATATTTCTTATTCGTGATCCTAGAGATTCGTTTAGGTCGTGGATAGAAATGGCTATACACGAAGGTCGGCGCGGTCTAGATATATGGACTGATAAAGATGTATTGCGCTGGATGTGTCATGAATGGATGTCGTATTTTAATAGTGGTGTGCTAGATAAAGATACTTTGATTGTTCGGTATGAGGATTTGTGTCTACGCCCCGTGCAGACTCTAGAATATATAACTGGACATATCGAATGGATTGAACCAGCAAGAAAGATAGATGATGTGGTTTGTGTCTGGCCAGACCGAGAAAAAGGATTTATAGAACCAGACGTAGATTACTACAACCTCCATTGCATGAAATGGAAGAGGGTATTTACTGACGGTCAGTCAGAATATATATTCGATCTAATTGGCGATACGATGTTTAAGTATGGTTATCGCAGGAGTGGATATGATAGACATATTTAATAAAATCAAACAATCTATCGGGATATTGCAGCATCCCGAAGAGGCTGTTTGGGCAGCAAAAAACACGCTAGAACATTTAGGGAAATTTGCAGATATATTTGTAGAGTTCGGTAGTTTTACTGGCGGCAACTTTGTATTTTATGCTACAACCATAGGTGATACTGAGGGATTATTTATAGCTGTCGATCCGCAGACACATGGAGCAACATTTCAATCAGATTTAGTTGCAGCCGCTATACCAAGAGGACATGTATTTATTTCAGAAGATTCTATATCCTGTAGTGATTCACTATTGTTGACACTAGGTGGCTGTAAGATTGATGTAGTTCATATAGATTCGGTTCATCTAGCATCGCACACCGAGCGGGAATGGGCAATACTAAAACCTTTAATGAACTCTCCGTCAGTAGTTATTGTGCATGATATTAAACCTGGGTGGCGACAGTCTGACTATTCTGGTTATCTTGGGCAGGATATAAGACAATTATCCACTGGCGATTGGTTTCAAAGAATCAAATTTGATTACAGTTATATGGAAAAAAAAGTCGATGGGCCACATCCAGATATGGGTATAGGTCTGTTGCTGTTATAACCAAGTAGGTGATTGTCTAAAATGTTGCAATATGCTTCTATCAATATATTACAAACGATATTTTGCAGGATTAACACGGTGCTTTCGGCGATGCCTTTTCAGGCAATCATAGCGTTTGGAGTGACGCATACGCATACATTCGAGGATGCGCTCTATCCTGTCAAACATATCGGCATCTTTAAGAAACGGCGTAAAGCTACAACTGATTTCCGAAGGGCGTAATTATGCTGAGCTATTTAGAAATTTCGTCACGAGTTTTCTGTGCGGTCAATTCCGTCTTGTCGATGATTAACCCTGTATCGCAGGTAGTATTTTCGCAAGGCGGTTACAGTCCACCTGTGAGTGGAATAGCTAGGATTACTGTGTTGCCTGTCAATAAAGGGGTGTTGGCAAGAATTGGTAACTATATATTCCGCAACAAGAAAACCGGTTAAGGGAGTGAGTTAATGACTAGGCGTGACATAATAGATCGTTTCCAGGGTATGATGGATTCGTATAATCGTGTTTATTGGAACGACACAAGAGCTACCGATTTGCTGAATGCAGTTAAGGATCGGTTGGCACAAGAGTTTACCGTCAACCGAACCGAGCAGTATTATACTTTCAACTCCGTCGAGGGTCAGCAGAATTATCAAGTGCCATCTACTTATGTAGCACATAGACACATGTATTTTGATTCTGGATATAATCGTGTATTGAAAATGGTTGACGGGCCGGAATCAATATATGGGCCGGTATCTGATCAAACTATAGAGGGCGTACCTGGAATATGTTATATCTGGGGAGTGAGCGGACGTCGAGAGCTTACTTTCTATCCAACCTTTAACGCGGATGCGATAGAAATTCAATGGTGGTTCTACGGATGGCCTCCAGATGTAGCTGTAGATAACGACGAGCCTCATTTACCGCTGGAGTGGCATCCCTCTATAGTGGAGATTATGGTTGCGGAACAGCAGTCGGCCGACAAAATAATTACTGTTGGGGATAAATTTCTGATATGGGATACCAACGTCAGGAGACTTAAGCGACTTGATGTGACCAAGCAGTTGACATCTGTTGGCGGTCAGTCAGGTACAATGGAATCTCATTTCCCTGCCATACCTGGTAGTGGTTCGCCTATACCGTTTAATATTGAGTTTCCTGGCGGGTCTGTGGAGCCGGTCTAATAAATATCAGTCTTTAGACTGGTATTACGCTGAAGTCCTGAGGCTTGGCCTCCTGGTTTGAGTCTGGAGGACTCAAAATGAAAAGTTTTTTGTTTGTAATAGCAAATGAAGCAATAGAATTTTTTGGGCGAAGCCTAAGGCTGAATATATATGGGGTGTCTCCTATTATAGAGGCAGGTACGATTAGCCCAAGCTTACTAACATGGCCATGTCCTGAAATTCAAATCAATACTGGCAACAGGATTGACTGGCGATGGGAGTACAACCACTTTACTGAATTTGTGACTGCAGGCGGTACGACCGTACTGCATGCTCGTGACAATCGCGGTAACATGAAGGCGTTTGAGCATGATGGCACTGGAGATACCGGCGAATTTCTTATAAACTCAGGATGGGCTATATCTATAGAACATAACGGAGCTGTTGTATATCACGGCCCTCGTGACGATCCGCGCGGAGAAGTTGCAATAATAGTGCCGCTTGGGTGGTCGCTCGAAAACAACGCAGGGGATATAACTGTTTCGCAAACATATCCTCTCACTATAGGCGGAGACGAGGTTAATTGGGAACAAGACGAAGCTGGCCCGATAAATTACTATTTGATATTTACTGATGTGGTGAATGCAAATCTTATACGAGGTGAAATTGGACTGTACTGGGATGATGTTACAGGCGGGCCTGTTGTAAAAACATCAGACGACCGAGTACGACGAATAGGATATACTCTAAAAGAATTTGCATATATGATGTATTCTAATTGCGAAGAGTTGCTCGAACCGCTTGAGTCTGTCGAAGGGCAGGCAGGTGGAGCTGACCAATGGTTACTAAACCGCGCATTGCTGCAAATAGATTATCTTAAAGATAGATACAGTTCTGACCCCACGCTGTTCGATGACTATAGAAACCCGGACGAAATACCATAGGTGACAACATGCAATACAGAAATATACCTCATTGCGCAGATGGCTTACTAGTTGCAGGTATGCGCTCAGGAAGGGGCAAAGCCCCCCACACATCTTTATTAGAGGCGGAGAATATTCGTGTGCATTCTGGTGAAGCACAACCTCGTTCTGGTCAAACATATCTTGATGCTGACGATCTTGCTAGTAGTGATATTGATGTTGTATATCAGTACACCAGAGAATACAATGTTGGCGGCGATATGCTATTCTATAAAGAGTTTGTGTTTTCTGCAGGGACTAAATTGTTAAGTTGGGTTCCGGGTCAGGATTGGATATTCGAGATCAACGATGGCTATCCGCTATCTTCTCCAGAAATATGGCTAGCGGAATATATGGACTGGGCATACATTGGGGATGGAATCGAGCCTCCATACAAATATAACGGTGTAGACTATTTCAGGGTAGGCATTGTTACTCCATCAGTTGATCCTACATCTGCCAGAAGCGGTGTTGCGTCAGCGTTTATTGACAGTGGATATAGAAGATATAAATATAGATACGTTCGCAGAACCACTGATCTTACAGGCACACTAATTGATTATATAAAGTCGCCTTTTTCAGACCCTACTTCGTTCAATACTCCAGAGGAAGATTTCGATCACGAGACAATGCTTGTTGGTTATACGGTTTCAGCCGACCCGCAGGTTACGCATATAGAATTATACGGCACGATGATCGTAGGTACGCCACAGGAGCTGGAGGGCGAAGAGTTTTTTCTAATAGAGCGAACAGCCAACGCAACAGCTACGTTTACTGATGATGTATCGAATTCTCTTATAGATAGTGATCCAGAAACATATCCTATTTTAGTTGATGAAAACTGGGATAATCCGCCAGACGGACTAACCTTATTTGTTTACTACAAAGACAGACTATATGGTGTAGATGTTCTAACTAATCCATCAGTTCTTAGGGCTTCTGAAATAGGCGAACCGGATTCATGGCCTGGCGACAATTGGTTGGAGGTGAGGCAGGACGATGGAGATGTTATAACATGTCTAGCCGTGAGGGGAAACTCTCTTTACATCTTCAAGAATAGGTCAGTATATGTTATCACTGGCGACTTTGCCTCCAACCCTATGATGGAGGCCATGACTGGTGGCGAGATAACTGGTGGGCAAACTGAATTCGGATTGGGATGTACAGCTCCCAGGAGTCTTGCTTCGTATGGCGACGACTCTATAATCTTCTACAGCAATGTTCATGGTGTATGGCAATTTACAGCGACAGGCATTATTCCGCTATCTAAAAATATATCTGATATCAAAGGACTATCGGATGAGTGTGCTGGTGTTGTCTACATTACAGGCGACAATGAGCCGTATTATGTTTTGTCTCCACCGACAGGCAACACTCGTTCTTGCCATCTAGCTACCGGCAAATGGGTAGACGATACTAATGTTAATGTGTCGTGTTTTTTGATAGACGACCAGGGCAGAGTGATAGCTGGCAAGGGAATGAAGCTGAACGAGTTCTACGACCCTGATGCTACACAAGACAATGGGGTAGATATTACTTGTGTTAGTAGGCACAGTTGGCTTAACCTAAGAGACGGCTTGATGCACGCTCTCGTAAGAGGAATGACTATCCAGCAGAAAGATATAACAAGCCTACTACTTGAGCTTTACAATCAGGACGAAACCATAGAAGCTACATATACTATAACAGATTTTAGTGAACCACAGGGATTTGACGCTATCGCAGGTAGGTTTTTCTCGGCTAGGCTTACATGGGTTGCAGGCAATGTAGAATCACTTACATATCTATTCTTAAGGAGGCAGGGTCACAGT
>Ga0255047_10001424_pt1 | contig 17412 bp, 12 predicted proteins | sample JV7_2_1_MG_FD_183640 | JGI IMG/M metagenome (GOLD analysis project Ga0255047, IMG submission 183640) | Seawater microbial communities from Jervis Inlet, British Columbia, Canada - JV7_2_1 | ecosystem: Environmental > Aquatic > Marine > Inlet | place: Canada: British Columbia | collected 2016-10-06 | reverse complement strand
TACCGTCACAGGAACAGCCGCTCGGCGAGACAATACCGGCTGCGCCTATTCCGTCGGCATCTTGGCCGACGGTACTCGCATCGAAGCGGGGCAGATCTTGTCGACAGAAGGCAATGAGGCGAACGCCGACGTTGCTTCCGCCAGGGCTGTGCCTGACAGTGTCCCCAACCTGCGCCGCGTCTGGCAGGGCACAGCGGGTATGGGCATGGGTGGTCCGCCGGGTCCTGATGAGGCGAATCCTTACGAGTACCTCCTATCAGAGGCTGGTCACGCGGCATTAGCAGCGTACGATCCGGTCACCGATGATCCTGCGCTGCAGTGCAGCCCGGTCAGTATCAGTCGCTTGTGGGGTACCGGGAGCCCGGTGCAGATAGAGCAACGCGAGGACGTCGTAGTCATTCGTCATGAGTGGATGGACGCCGAGCGAACGGTGCACCTGAATCAGATCGAACACCCGGATGGTGCGAACGTCGTGCTCGGTCATTCGGTCGGTTCGTATGAGGGCTCAACTCTGGTCATTGACACTCGCAGGTACGCGCCGGGCGTCCTCCATCAACACCCGGGGCTTCCGCACAGCGATCAGCTACATACCGTGGAACGACTGACTCTCAGCGAGGACGGTAATCTGCTCAACGTGTCCTGGTCGGCTGAGGATCCTGTCTACTATCTGGAATCCCTCGAGGGGGCTAGAACCTACGAGCCCTCGACCGTGTTGCCGCAACCGTACAACTGCACGCACTAGCCTTCCGGACAAGGCTCACCGTACCGCAATCGGCGCCACCGCGGATCCGGTCCCTCCCCTGAGCTTCAGCGGCTGAACGATAAAAGCAAACTCGTGGATGTTCCTATCGATGAGCTCGTCGATTTTGAGGCTCTCGATCATGTAAATGCCGTGCTCAACCAGCAGTATCTGGTGGACGGGTGAAGAGAGATTCGGCTCGGGGTTCGGGTTGACCTCGATGCAACAGGAATCCGATCCGACGATCATGGGATCCTGCGCTGCCAGCCACTCAGCGGCTTCGACACCGAGTCCGGGCTGCGATCGGTAGTAGCGCTCGTTGTCAACTTCCCAGAGTTTCCAAAAACCCGTGTTGATGATGACGGCGTCGCCGGTCTCGAACGTCAGGTCTTGCCGTTCGAGCGTATCTTGCAGATCCTGTACCGTTATCTCGTACCCCGCCGTGAGCATCTCGACGCCCCGAAGGGCCGCCACGTCGAGCAGGAGACCGCGAGTGAACAGGCCGCCCGCATTCTCGATGCCCAGCCTGGAGAATCCGGCTCCCGTGGCGATCTCGTCCATCTGGAAGCAGTTGTAGTGGCTGTTGCCAATCGATTGATGTCCAAAGCCGTCGATCTGCGTCCCGATCTGACCGAGCTCCGTCGTGACGATTTCCTCGTTCGAGCCGCGCATGTTCGATCCGGCCGGCCAGCGCGTCCTCTTGATCTGCGGGTAGTAGATGCGGTTGCCATAGGAGGGCATCCCGCTGAACAGGGGATAGCCCATCTCGATCACTTCCCCAGCCTGGATTAGCCGCGCAGCGCGCAGGACGACCTCGGGCTGCATCAGGTTGGCAGCCCCCCGCTCGTCGTCCGCCCCCCATCTCGACGGGCAGCGTTCTTCATCGGTTGGTGGTTGCCAAGCCTGTGCGTGCGCCGAGGCGCCACCAAGCCCGAGAATCAGGAATGTCGCCATCGCGACAATCGCGTGCAGCATGGTCGCTCTCCTCACGTGAGTCATGGACCTTGTTCAGCGAGCATATACCCCGGCAATACCCTGCCTTCACCAGGCTGTCTCGCAAGGGCAGACGGGAACATTTCACGAAAGCTATACCATCAACTGCGAGATTCTTAGTCGGGAAATCACTTACACAATATACTTGCCCTCCGACTGCGAAATACCAGCTCTGTCATACCCGGTTGCGTATATGCTGCACGGAGGCGGTGGAAACGAGAACATACGATCCGCTTGAATATCGGCCCGCTGGTCGATAGAGGAGGCTCACATGCGATATCTGCTGTCTATTGTCGCCGCGATTGCGGTGATGCTGAGTCTGCCCGCCGCGGCGCAGACCACTTACCCGGGCACGCTCGAAGAACTGAAGGCGGAGGTAGTGCGCCGCGCCGAGCTGAAGCAATATCCGGTCGTCGTCTACGACCCCGAGGTTGTAGGTCGGGGCGCGGAACTCCTTCAAGGCACGACAGAGGACGATTGGGCGAACGCCTGGATTCCGATTGCTGATGGCTACAACGCCGACGCGGGGCGACATGAGGCTCGCGACGAGCGCGAGCTTGCCATGGAAGATTACCTGACAGCCTATCGCTACTACACGCTCGGCCGGTGGCCGACACCGACGTCGGCAAGGAAGCGCGAATCTTACGATAGATCCTTACAGGCATTCTTTGCATGGGACCGGCTCACCGAGCTACCGACAGAGGTTCTTGAGCATCAGGTTGGCGACGAGTCCATCGTTGGGCTGCTGCGGATGCCTGAGAACACGAGCCAGCCGGTTCCGTTGTTCGTCGCGCTCGGCGGCCTCGACGGCTACAAGGAGAATGCGGCGATGGGTCCCTCCTTGAGCTTCGCGCGACAGGGCATCGCTACGCTGAGCCTCGATGCGCCGGGCACCGTGCAGACCGTGCGTGCCTCGACCACGGCGTGGCGACACCTTATGGAAGTGATCGACGAGGTCATTGCGCGCCCTGATATCGACGGGTCACGTGTCCTGCTGCGCGGAGTAAGCTGGGGCGCTTATTGGTCTTCGCAGCTCGCGCATCGCTATGCGGATCGTTTCATCGGAGTAGTGTCCCATGGGCCGGCCATCCATGGAGCCTTTGCCGCGGAGTGGGTGCAGCACGTCGTCGATGTACGCGAGTATTTCTTCGACTGGCGTGTCGCGTTGAGCTATGCCTTCGGCACCGACGATCCGAGTGCGCTTGAGAGCCTCATGCCGCCGATGTCACTCGAGACGCAGGGCGTGTTGGACAATCCGACGCCGCCCATGCTGCTCGTCAACGGTTATCGCGACGAGGTCTGGCCGATAGAGGACACGTTCCTGCTGCTCGAGCGCGGCACGCCCAAGCAGGCTTGGGTTAACCCGCAGGGCATCCACATGGGTCGAGAGAGCGGCGTCTGGGAGAGCGGGCGCATTGAGGCCGAAGTCATCGGTCCCTGGATCTTGCAGCAATTCGAGCTGGCAGCGCGATAATACCTTTCGCGGCTCGCAGTCCTAGGGCTCAGTCCGTTATTTGGCGCTCCACTTTTCCTTGTGGGGTTCGTGGTCGAGATGGGTCTTGCCCTTCTGCCCGGCTCCTAGATAGTACTGGCCGTCCTCGTTGCGTATCAGGCGGCCCTCGTTGCGCAGCTCGTCGAGGCGCAGCGTGATCTCACGGCCGTCGCGGCTGCCGACGGCCTGCATGATCTCAGTGAAGTACATCGGCCCGCCCTCGAGCGCCCGGGCGACATCCCGAAAGCGGCCGGCGCCTTCGAACACCGGCGGGTCGGTCACCTTTTCCAGCAGCTTTTCGCCGAAGCCGAACGGCACCGTCATGTCGAACCCGGCCTTGGCGCCGGTCTCGTCCTCGCCGAGCGACGGATCCATGGGGTGGCCGAGCATGCCGGTCAGGACGACGAGATCCTTGTGCGCCTGGAAGCGCGTGCCCATCGCCCATTCCATCGCCGATTCGGACCAGATGTCGACGTCGTCGTCGACGACGAAGATGTGTTTGACGATGCGCAGCTCAGCGAACAGCGCCTCGATCGCCTGGCGCGCCTGGCCTGGCGCCGTCTGGCAGATAGCGATGCGCAGATGCTGGCCTTCGCCTGACGACGTGGTGACGCGGGCGTCTCGGATGTCGATGCCGAGTTTCTCCAGGATATCGAAGGCGCGCGCCTCCAAGTGGATGGCGACGAAGTTCGCGGATTCGACGCGGCCGAGCACGTCGCCCGCGCCGTGCAGCACGGACTGGTGCAAGGCGTCCTTGCGCATGGTGATCGCGGTGACGTGAAAGACGGGGTTGAGATGCATGGGGCCGTAATATCCCATGTACTCGCCGAACGGGCCTTCCGGCTCGACGTAGCCCTCGGCACAGAGATAGCCCTCGAGGATCACCTCGGCGTCGGCAGGAACGCGGATATCGTTGGTCAGCGACTTGACCAACGGCACCGGCTCGCCGCGCAGCGTGCCGACCAGCGCGGTCTCGTCGGCGGGGATGCGCATGGTCGCGGCCATAAAGTCGAGCGGGTGCGAGCCGACGGCGAAGCTGACGGGTAGCTTCTCGCCGCGGGCGATGCTGGCGCAGTAGATGCGCTGAAGGTCCGACGGCGCGGTGACATTGGTGCCGCATTCGGTGCGGTTGCGCAGGCTGAGGCGGCGGCAGCCGACATTGGTGGTGCCGGTCTCCGGGTCGATCGAAAAATCGATAGCTGACGACAGATAGGTGCTGCCGTCGAGCGCATGCTGAGGGTGGAATGGCAGGTGCGTGAGATCGACCTCGTCGCCCTCGAACACGACCTCGCGGACCGGCGCGTCCTCGGGCGCCACGTTGACGACGGGCCGCGGGTTGGCGAGGCGGCGGCGGTATTCCTGGACGACCTGGTTTTCCGGGACGCCGAACGCGGCGGCGAGGCGCTTGCGGCTGCCAGCGACATTGGCGACCAGCTCCGTGCCCTCGGGCCCGGCCTTTCTGAACAGCACGGCCTTGTCCGACGCCTCGACGATGCGGCTGACATCGACGAGATCGACCGGCTCCTCAACCACCTCAACCTCGCCCAGATCGATCAGCTTCTCAACGAAGTGGCGCAGACGGAATTTTTTCAGGTCGGGCATGGGTATTCCTTCTTGTCACCCAAAGTTAGCGTGACGAGGTGGCGGAGGGAGTGGGATTGACTCGGGCCACCAGTGGCCCTCACCCTGCGGGCGTCGTCGCTTCGCGCCTCCGTCCAAATCGGCTGCTGCCGATTAGTGACTCGGGCCACCAGTGGCCCTCACCCTGCGGGCGTCGTCGCTTCGCGCCTCCGTCCAAATCGGCTGCTGCCGATTAGTCGAACCCGGGTGGGTTCGTTCACACACATCCCTCGTAGCAATAAAATTAGAACCCTTCGGGTCCTAATTTTGTTGCTATGGCGGAGGGAGTGGGATTCGAACCCACGGACGGGGCAAGCCCGTCACTTGATTTCGAATCAAGCCCGTTCGACCACTCCGGCATCCCTCCGCGGGCGAATCTAGCAGGTCGTTCAGCGCCCGGCAAACGGCGGCCTGTTCCTTGACCCCCTATAGCGTATCCCTCGGATCGTCTAGCGGCTCAGCGCACTCGCGCCCAGGTAGCCCAGCCAAACCGCGACCAGGCAGAAAAGAACAGACAAGACGATATTGGCACTCGCCCAAAACCACTCACCGCTCCGCGCTAGATTCAGAGTCTGAAGGCTGAACGATGAGAACGTTGTATACCCTCCACATAGACCGATCATCAACAGGGCGCGCGCATCCTCAGAAATAAGAGGGCGGCCATCTGCTGTCACGAGCGCGGCGAGAATACCGATAAGTAGCGAGCCCGAAACGTTGACGACGATCGTACCCCAAGGAAGATATTCACCGAAGTGGCGTGCAACGACGTTGGTGCACCAGTAGCGGCCCATCCCGCCCACTGCGCTACCGACTCCGATCCAGAAATAGCTCAACACGGCACAGTTCTCCCGCGAATATCAGACTGCTCGGTACCCGTCTCGGCCCTCTGCTGGCGAGACTTGCAACGCGGGTGTCTCGGTGGATAAATGCGTACGCCAGTCTTCGGTTCCGAAGGCGCCGCTATAGTAACGTGAGGGTCTGTTAAGAACCATGACGACTGGCCGAGGCAACCCAGTGAAAACAGCATCTGGCTCCATATAGAGGTTACCGTTGGACACGAGCACTGCACTCGCACAAATCAGAGAGATCGTTGGGCCGAGAGGTTTGGTCGAAGGGTCGGACGCCAGCGCACTGCTCGTCGATGAGCGCGGCCTCTACCAGGGACGGGCCGCGCTGATCGTGCGACCTGCCTCCACTGAGGAATGCGCGCAGATTGTGCGTGTTTGCAACGAGGCATCTCTTGGAGTGGTGCCCCAGGGCGGGAACACGGGCTATTGCGGTGGTGCTACGCCGTTCGATGCCACCAATCAAATTCTACTCAATCTCTCGCGAATGAATCGCGTCCGGGAAATCGATCCGGTGAGCTTTACGATGACCGCCGAAGCTGGTCTTGTTCTTGCCCGGGCGCAGGCTGCAGCCGAAGAACATCAGCTGCTGTTTCCGTTGAGCATGGGCTCGGAGGGCTCTTGTCAGATCGGCGGAAATCTCGCAACGAATGCCGGCGGCATTGCCGTATTGCGCTATGGCACCGCCCGAGACCTCGTACTCGGCCTCGAAGTCGTGTTGCCGAGCGGTGAGATCATCTCTGATCTCAAGGGCCTGCGGAAAAACAATACGGGCTACAATCTCAACGGACTCTTCCTCGGTGCAGAGGGGACTCTGGGAATCATTACCGCTGCGGTCCTTAAGTTGTATCCGTTGCCGTGTAACCGTGAGCTCGCCTGGGTCGCAACGGCCGACGTTGACGGTGCTTGCAGACTGCTGGCGAGAGCTCGCCGTCAGAGTTGCGATCAGGTTGTCTCGGCTGAATACATCTCCCGCGCATCGCTAGAACTCGTGCTTGAGGAGGTTGGCGATACCAGGGACCCACTGGATACGCCTTATGCGCACTACGTGTTACTCGAGTTCGCCTCGGCCCAGGCCGGCGCGGGGCTGCGTACGGCACTGGAACGAGTACTCGAGACAGCGCTTGAATCCGGCGAGATCCAGGACGGCGTAATCGCAGAGTCCGGGCGGCATCGAGACTCGCTCTGGGCTCTTCGAGAGAGCATTCCTGAAGCTGAAAAACGCGCCGGCGGATCGGTGAAGCATGACATCTCGGTTCGTATCTCTCAGATCCCGGCGTTCATCAGCGAAGCTGAATCGACGTTAAGCGCGATCTCACCACACCGGCTGTCGGTGTTCGGCCATATTGGCGACGGTAATCTGCACTACAATCTGCTTCCACCCAAGGGGACCAGCGTGCAGGAATTCAACAATGATGTGGCGCAAAAGCTATCGACTGCCGTCTATGATTTGATTGGTCGCTGTGGGGGGAGTTTCAGCGCAGAGCACGGTGTCGGAATTCTAAAACGGGATGAGTTGGCGCAATTCACGGCGCCTGCCGCACTCGAGTTGATGCGATCCTTGAAAAAAAACTTGGATCCCAAGGGAATAATGAATCCGGGTAAGGTGGTTGGCTAACGGCATGTTAAGGGCGAGACAAAAACTCGGTAAATATCGAATCCAGCGGCGCATCGCGAACGGACCCGTGGCGGCCGTGTACCAGGCGTTCGATACGATCCATGGCATTAAGGTCGCACTGAAGGTGCCTCACTCGGGCGCAATGGATGACTATTTCCTCGCCGACTTCAAACGCGAAGCACGACTCGCGCCGAAACTTGAGCATGCGAATATCCTACCGATACGCGATGCCTCTTTTATCGACGGGCATTTCGTGATTTCCATGCCGCTTGGCGAGCGTTCTCTCGCCGAACGAATGCGTAAACGTCTCGCGACGGCTACCGCGCTCGATTACATCGACCAGGCGCTCGCGGCGGTCGCGCACGCGCACCACTGCAAGATTATCCACTGCGATATCAAACCCGATAACTTCATTCTATTTCCCAACAATCAACTTAGACTCACCGACTTCGGCTTCTCTAAGATTGCGCAACGGACCTTGAAGCAGGCCTCGGGTTCGGGAACTGTCGGTTACATGGCTCCCGAGCAGGCTGTCGGGCGCCCGATGTTTCAATCTGACGTATTCTCCCTCGGGTTGCTCGCCTATGAGCTCTTCTCCGGATATCTGCTCGACTGGCCCTATGACTGGCCGCCGGAACATATTCAGCGAGTGCGCCAACGTCTCAAACCGGGTCTGCTGGACTGGATGGGCCGTGCCGTACAGGTTCGTCCGGAGAAGCGCTATCCGGACGCCGTCTCGATGTATCGGGAGTTCAAACGGCTTCGCCAGGGCAATGGCAAGAAGCGCCGAACTCAGCGGCAGAAGGCGGTCGATCCGGCGCTATGGGAGCAGGTGAGGTTCAAGCAATTTCAGCGCAAATATCGTAAGTCCCTCGACACGCGCTATGAGTGCTCGAGCTGCTCGGGCCCGGTATCGGAGGCAATGCGGGCTTGCCCCTGGTGTGGCGTGGAGCCGCCGCTAAATCGAATCAAGACGACTTATCCTGCGGCCTGCCCGCGCTGTCGTCGCGGTACCAAGCTGGACTGGCGTTACTGTGCCTGGTGCTACGGATATGGGTTCGAGATCGAGACGACGCGCCGTTATTCGGATATTCGCTACGAGGCTCAATGTGCCAACAGCCGATGCCGCGGACCGTTGATGCAGTTCATGCGCTATTGCCCGTCGTGTCGAACGAAGGTGAAGCGGCCGTGGAAGCTATCGCCCGGACGAGAGCGATGTCCGTCCTGTCGATGGGGCGTCGATCTGGATTTCTGGCAGCATTGTCCGTGGTGCGCGAAGGCGTTGCGGCAATGAACATCGAGTCGAATCAGGCATGCCTCTACATCGGCGAAAACGATGTCGAACGTGCCGATCACGACTTGACGCAGGGCTTCGTCAGCATTCGTAGCTGCCGGGCGCCGGACAAGGCGACGATCAACGAGGACGCGGCGGCAATTATACCGTTCGGCCGTCATGCTTTGATCCTGGCTGTCGCGGACGGCGTCGGTGGAACGCCTGCGGGTCGTGAAGCGTCGAAGCGCGCCGTGCAGAGCTTACGCAGCGTATTGGCTCGCACCGAGCCGCTAGTCGAGAATCTGCGGCCGGCTATTCTCGACGCGGTGGAAGAGGCTAATCGCGGCATCATCACGCACACGCGCGGTGCGGCCACAACACTGGTCGTGGCTGAGATCGTCGGAGGGCAGATTCGCAGCTACCATGTGGGCGACTCGGAGCTTATTAGCGTCGGGCAACGCGGACGACTGAAACTCCGGATCACGCCGCACTCGCCGACCGGATTTGCGGTGGAGGCGGGTCTGCTCGATGAAGACGAGGCCGTCCAGCACGACCAGCGGCATTTGTTGTTCAATGTCATCGGCGCGTCCGATATGCGTATCGAAATCGGAACGCCAATGAAGCTCGATATCCGGGATACGGTCCTGCTGGCCAGCGACGGTCTCATGGACAACCTCTACGTCGATGAGATCGTGGAGATCATTCGCAAGGGCCCGCTAGCGGTAGCAGCTGACGAACTCGTCAGGCGTGCGCTGGAGCGTATGACGGGCCCGGACGGTGATTCACCGTCGAAGCCGGATGATCTCACGGTGGTGCTGTATAGGCCGCGGACCTAGCGTCCCTGTATTCCGTATTCGTACGAACTATACGGTCTCTGCCTGAGGAATCGTGTCGGCAGCAGCTTGCGCCGAGTCCTCTGTTCGCCGCTTGCCCTTAAGGCGCACGACTTCTTCTTCGTAGGCGCGGGAGAGTTCTTCAGAAAAATTCTGCGGGAATTGTCCGGGTGCATGTTGCGATAACGCCTGAAATATCTCGCGATACAGACTCCAGTAGCGAAGTTTATTCGCTGCGCCGATGAAGGTATTGCGTTTCATGCCGTGGTCAAAGCTTTGCTCCAGCTCGTCCGGGTCCAGTCTCTCGACGAAATCTGACAGGGCGACGCGTACGGCGTCGAGCATTGCCTGTTGATGAATTTTCACGTCCTGGAACGCCTCTCGTGTCGAATCGATGGCGTTCTGATATTCGGCGGATGGTTCGGAGATCAGCGCACCGAGTGCCTCGTCAACACCGGCTGAGAATTTCAGCGGGTTATTGCTCTTGGCCTGAATGATCGTACCCGGTATCCGTAGTCTGTTTTTCTGTTCCGCACGAAAGTGAAGCGAGTCGGTCAGCCCGATGACAAGTTCACGCATCAACTGGCCGAGCTGGTGCAGCATGATCGACGCCTCCTGATCTTCGAGGTCTTTCGGTGGCAGGCCCGCCCCTTTGAAGAATGCGTACAGCGCGACCGACGGCGAGCTCTCGCGCAGATCCTTCGGCACTTCAGGCTGTTGCTGCCGGTTGTTTTCACGGCCCAGTAGGGACTTCGGAATTCTTTTCGGCGCGGAGGTTTCGGTTTCGAGCGTCATGCCCTCTGCTGCCTTCATCGCTGCTCTCTTCAGTACGCTGGCCTCGGCACTCTCGAGCAACAGATCCTCGATTCCGACGGCCGTCATTTCATGTTCGCTTACCAGTTCGCGGCCGGTCGGGTCTGGCTTGTCCACCCGTTGGGCTCGATCGACGGGGTCGACGTGGCGTTCGCTCGAGAGTTGATCGTTCTCGCCGGCGCTCTCGATGATATGGGCAATCATCTCGTATTCGCCGATTCGTAGCCGGTCGCCGTCGAATAGACGTTGCGGCTTAGCATTGCCGACGGGCCTGGTCTCATTGTTGACGTAAACTCCGTTCCTCGAGACGTCAACGATGTAGTAGCTTCCGGAGCGAAAGTCGATGGAGGCGTGACGACTGGACACATAGCGTTTGCCGTCCTGAAGTATCCAGTCGCTCTCGAGAGAACGCCCGATCGAGCCGCCATCGACACCGAACTCCTTAACGCGTGCTTTTTTCAGGCGTCGTTGGTGGTAGCTTGTGATTTCGAGGCGAAGTGGCATTTGCGGCGTCCGTGCGACGGGTATCTCGCCGTTCGTATACGTCGAGCGGCTTGGTCCTTCAGAAAGTATAACGGCCGGGCTGAAGCCCGTGCGCGCGGACCTTGATGATTGTGACTGACGTCTCAGAATCTCTCGTCGTTATGGTTAAAACCGCCGGTAGCGTCGCCGGCGCCGCCCGAGTTCGTCCTATGCTAAGCTTGCCCGCCTTCGTCGATCACCCCGGACCGTGGATGAGCGCGCAGCCGATATACAAAGTAATTTTCATGAACCAAGGAAAGGTTTTTGAGATTTACGCTAAGAGCGTGAGCCACGGATCGCTGTTCGGATTCGTGGAAATCGAGGAGCTGATATTTGGCGCGCGATCGACAGTGGTTGTCGATCCGTCCGAAGAGCGCATCCAGAGCGAGTTCGCTGGTGTCACCCGAACCTACCTGCCACTACACTCCATCGTGCGGATCGATGAGGTTGAGAAGCAGGGAGTCAGTAAAGTCACGTCTGTCGAGGGCAGTAACGTCGCGCAGTTCCCGATGCCAATGTACGCGCCACCCGGCGGAGGTGGTAAAGGCGGGCCAGGGGACAAGTGAGTCCGTGACGCTCCGGTTTGCGTCTTTAGGCAGCGGCAGCCGCGGTAATGCGCTGCTCGTGGAATGCAACGAGACGCTACTCATGGTGGATTGCGGCCTGAGCCTTAAAGCGGCTGAGGAGCGGCTCGGCCTATTGGGGCGTACGCCGCTCGATGTGACCGCGTTACTCGTGACCCACGAGCATTCCGATCATATGCAAGGTGTAGCCCGATTCGCACGGCGCTATAGCACGCCGGTGTGGATGACGCCGGGGACGGCCTCTGCGGCTGCCGCGGGAACACTCCCTCGAATCCATACGCTGAATTGCCACCGTCCGTTCGAGTTCGGCGAGATAGCCGTGCAACCGTTCCCTGTGCCGCACGATGCCCGCGAGCCTTGCCACTTCGCATTCGCCGGCGCGGGTCGCAGGCTCGGTGTGCTGACGGATACCGGCCATATCACTTCCCACATCGAAGAACGATTGATCGGTTGTGACGCCTTGGCGATTGAAGCGAATCATGATCTGGAGACGCTTCGACGTGGACCGTATCCGGCGGCCGTCAAAGACCGCGTCGCCTCCTCTATCGGGCACCTGAACAATGCGCAGAGCGCCGAATTTCTTGAGACCGTGGGCCATCCGGAGTTGCAATGGGTTGTCGCGTTACACATCAGCGAACAGAATAACTCGCGCGGAGATGTTCGTGACGCGCTTGGGGCTAAGTTGACGCGGGATGACCAGTCCTTGTACTTAGCTGAGCAGAATACCCCTAGTGAATGGCTAGAAATTGTCTGACCCATGACCATGCTACAGCTGCCTGGGCCGACGGCCGAGACCTCCTTCCGCCTGCAGCGATTAAGCAGGCAGCTTGCCGCACATTGCGCGGCCGTTCGTGGCGTCTCGGTTCGCTATCTGCATTTTGCCCACACGGAGCGCGAATTAACTGCTGCGGAACAGGTGATTCTCGACGCGCTTCTGACCTATGGGTCTGCGACGGCGTGGGCCGCGGGCGGCCGCGAACTCGTCGTCGTTCCGCGGCTCGGCACGATCTCTCCGTGGGCGTCCAAGGCGACGGATATCGCCCGCAACTGCGGCCTGCCGATCCAGCGCGTCGAGCGCGGCAGGCTCTATAGTCTGGATCTTTCGACGGCCGTGTCTGCTGAGGAGATTGAACGGCTTCTGCCGCTCCTGCACGATCGCATGACCGAGTCGGTGTTGACCGAAGCGGTAGAGGAGCACGTGCTTTTCGCCGAGCATTCTCCGCAGCCGCTGAATCGAATCGAACTGCTGCGGAAGGGTAGCCAGGCGCTCACGGCTACGAATGCCGAACTCGGTCTGGCATTGTCCGATGAGGAGATTCAATACCTCTCAGCTCAGTTCGAGGCGCTACAGCGCGACCCGACCGACGTTGAGCTCATGATGTTCGCGCAAGCGAACTCCGAGCACTGCCGTCATAAGGTCTTCAATGCCGATTGGGTCATCGACGGAAAGCCTGCCGATCGCAGCCTGTTTCAGATGATCAAGAACACCTACGCACACGCGCCGGAAGGCGTGCTGTCCGCCTACACCGATAACGCGGCGGTAGCCGCCGGTGCCGAGGCCGAGTGGTTTTTTGCCGATCCGCGAACACGTATCTATGGGCGGACCGCCGAACCGGCCCACCTCGTCATGAAGGTCGAGACCCATAATCACCCCACCGCGATCTCGCCCTTTCCCGGCGCCGCAACGGGTTCCGGCGGCGAGATTCGGGACGAGGGCGCGACCGGTAGGGGCGCCCGGCCGAAAGCGGGACTGACCGGTTTCACCGTCTCTCACTTGGAGATCCCCGACTGGCCGCAGCAGTGGGAGGAGGCGAGCGCCGGCTACCCGGAACGCATCGCATCTTCGCTGCAGATCATGCTCGATGGGCCGATTGGCGGGGCGCAATTCAACAATGAGTTCGGCCGGCCGAATCTCGCGGGATATTTTCGAACCTGCCTGCTGCATGCTCAAGGTCAGTGGCGCGGCTATCACAAGCCGATCATGATCGCCGGCGGCGTTGGCAATATTCGCGCCGACCACGTCGATAAGCTTGAGGCGCCTCGGGGCTCGAAGCTGATCGTGCTCGGGGGGCCGGCCATGCTCATCGGGCTTGGCGGTGGAGCGGCGTCATCTCTGGGTAGCGGTTCCAGCGAGGAAGATCTCGACTTCGCGTCCGTACAACGCGGCAACCCGGAGATGCAGCGCCGAGCCCAGGAGGTCATCGACTCGTGCTGGGCTCTCGGGGAGACGAATCCGATTCTATCGATTCACGACATCGGCGCCGGCGGGTTGTGTAATGCGGTGCCGGAGATCGTCGATCAAAGTCATCGGGGCGCGGTCATTCAGCTGCGCGAGGTTCCCAATGACGAGCCGGGCATGAGCCCGATGGAGTTGTGGTGTAACGAATCCCAGGAACGTTACATGGTGGCGGTCGCAGCTGACGACGTGGCGGTCGTTTCGGAAATTTGTCAACGTGAGCGCTGTCCACACGCCGTCATCGGTGAGCTGACCGAGCAGCGCGACCTGCGGGTCGTCGATCCGGAATTTCAGAACGAGCCCGTGTCGATGCCGATGGAGGTTTTGTTCGGCAACCCGCCCAAAATGACGCGGATGGCGAGTTCGGCTGACACCGAGTCACCGGATTGGGATCGGTCTGACGTGTCGCTCGATCTGGCCGTGCAGCAGGTCTTGTCATTCCCGGCCGTGGCCGACAAATCCTTCCTCATTCATATCGGTGATCGCAGCGTCGGCGGACTTGTCTCACGCGATCAGCTAATCGGCCCCTGGCAAGTTCCAGTTAGCGATGTCGCTGTGACGAGCGCGACTTACACCGGCTACACCGGCGAGGCGATGGCCATGGGTGAGCGGACGCCGGTCGCGATCTACGCCGGGCCAGCGTCGGCTCGACTGGCGGTCGCCGAGTCGATAACAAATCTGGCTGCCGCGGATGTGGTGCGGCTCTCTGATATTCGTCTCTCGGCCAATTGGATGGCGGCCGCCGGTCACGCTAACGACGACCACGCGTTGTATCGGATGGTTCAAGCCGTGGGGCAGGAGTTGTGTCCGGCGCTCGGCATTGCCATTCCCGTGGGTAAGGATTCCCTGTCGATGCGCACGGTGTGGCGTGAGGATGGTGATGAACAAGCCGTGACGGCGCCGGTCTCGCTGATCGTTTCCGCGTTTGCGCCCGTTGAAGATATACGTCGGACCTTGACGCCGGAGTTACGCACCGATGTAGGTGAAACGGTTCTGCTGTTGCTGGACTTGTCGGGAGGGGAACAACGACTTGGCGGTTCGGCACTCGCGCAGAGTTTCGGTGAGTTCGGCGGCCCCGCGCCGGACCTGGATGACCCGCAGCGCGTCCTGAACTTCTTCCGTGCCCAGCGGGCGTTGCGAGAAAGGGATCTGTTGCTCGCTTATCATGACAGAGCCGATGGTGGCCTGTTCGCGACGCTTGTTGAGATGGCCTTCGCCGCTCGCGCCGGCCTCGATATCGAACTTCCCGCCGCGACGGACGATCCTCTCGGCTACTTATTCACGGAAGAACTGGGTGCCGTTGTCCAGGTGAAGGCTGTCGATCTGGAGGAAGCGCGGGACGTACTGCGCGAACATGGCATGGACGATTGCTCGGTCGTCGCCCGCGTGGCGGATCACGATGATGTGGTCGTCCGCCAGGCTGGAGAACAACTTTTCATCGCGCCTCGGGTACGGCTGCACCGATGGTGGTCGGAGCTGACATTCCGGATGCAACGCCTGCGGGACGATCCGGACTGTGCGCAGGAGGCTTACGACACGATCCTTGATGAGGACGACCCGGGGTTGAACGCCAGCTTGACGTTCAACCCGCCTGACTTCCCGGCCGCGCCGCGAGACGCGCGTCCGAAGATGGCGATCCTGCGTGAGCAGGGCGTTAACAGTCAGCGTGAGATGGCGGCAGCATTCGACCGCGCCGGCTTCGAGGCTCATGACGTTCATATGACCGATCTGCTGTCCGGTCAGACGTCGCTTGCCGGGTTTCGCGGGCTCGTAGCGTGCGGCGGGTTCTCCTACGGCGACGTACTCGGCGCCGGGGAGGGTTGGGCCAAGTCGATTCTCTATCACGAGTCCGTTCGGTCTCAGTTCGTCGAATTTTTCGCTCGCGAGGACGCGTTTGTTCTAGGCGTGTGCAATGGCTGCCAGATGCTCGCAGCGCTGAAGGATCTGATTCCCGGCGCCGCACATTGGCCGCGGTTTGTGCGCAATCGCTCGGACCAGTTCGAGGCGCGCTTGTCGCTGGTACGCATCGAACCCAGTCCATCGGTGCTGTTGACCGATATGGTCGGGTCCAGGCTGCCGATCGTCACGTCGCATGGAGAAGGGTGTGCCGAGTTCCCGTCGGAAGACGATCTGCTGCGATCCGATTGCGAACTCGCAACTATTCGTTACGTCGATAATCTCGGTGACGTGGCGGACGGTTACCCGGCGAACCCGAACGGATCACCGCGCGGTATTGCGGGGCTGACGAATGAAGACGGGCGCGTCACGATCATGATGCCCCACCCGGAGCGCGTATTCCGCACCGTGCAACACTCCTGGCATCCAGTAGACTGGGGCGAGAACTCCCCGTGGCAGAAACTTTTTGCGAACGCTCGCGACTGGGTCGATACGAACTCGTAGACTGACGCCTGTTCGATTACGCCGATTCGGCGCGCACGGCGCGACGATCGATGGACGTGATTTTATTGGCTTGTTCCTCGGCGAAGTAGCGACGCATCTTCAGCGCGGCACGAAGCTTGGCCGTGCGGATGTAACACTGGTAGACCATGTCTTTGATCGCTTCGATCAAGATGGCGGCCTCGCCGGCCTGTATCTCCGGCATCGTGTCGTCGGTGCCGAATAGGACCGACTCGAGAGTACGTATCACTGAATCGTCCAGATCGCCGATCGCCACGACCTCTCTGAACAGATCGTGCCAACGCAGTTTGGCGTCGGCACCCAGGTCCGCTAGCGACGTTTGTACGGTACGCCGGCACATCGACGCGAAAGCGTTATGGCAGCCGGCCGTGTAGCACTGTAACGCTTCCCGAAAGATTCGTTCGACGGCAGGGGGAAGATAACTGAACTGGAACCGCTCCCGTCCACGCTCGATCTCGACAAGATTACTCGACAGCTCGATATGGGAGTCTTCGTACGCTCGGACCGCGACCCGCGTGAAGCGTGGTTCGGCGCAAGCGGCGCAGCGAAAGCCGATACCGACATGCCGCGGCCGGTAACCGTTGAGTGTCTCGAAAGAGGGCGTTGCGACCGGGAGTAGTTGCGCATGCGCGCCGCAATGGGGGCACTCGCGAGAGGTAATCTCGGATTGCTCGAAGCGGTTGTCTTGATGGATAAAAATCGACATGTCGTGGCCTTGATTCCGAGTGTAACCCCTTCAGAAGATTGATGAAACTTTATCGCGGCCGCGAATGCGCGTCGACGTTGTCTCATCTGGCGGTCGCAATAGTCCATGGCTCGCTGCGCCTTACCCACCACGCTCTTATCCGGCGTTAATGCCAGCGGCTGCGTTCGCCACGAACTATCACACCCGCCGGTTATGGGCATCGGGGCGTTGGTCACGGCGGCGACGACAGTGCGGGTTAGCCCGTGAGGCGTTTGTACCGAATCCGGTGCGGTTGGTCGGCGTCGTGGCCTTTGCGGCGTTTGAGGTCTTCCGCGTAGTCCGCGTAATTACCCTGGAAGTAGACGACCTCGCTGTCGCCTTCGAAGGCGAGAATATGTGTCGCGATACGGTCGAGGAACCAGCGGTCGTGCGAAATGACGACCGCGCAGCCGGGGAACGTCAGTAACGCGCCCTCCAGCGCCCGCAGCGTCTCCACGTCCAGGTCGTTCGTGGGCTCGTCAAGAAACAGCACATTGCCGCCTGCACGCAAGACCTTTGCGAGATGGACGCGGTTGCGTTCACCGCCGGACAGAAGCCCGACTTTTTTCTGTTGCTCGGGACCGCGGAAGTTGAAGCGCCCGACGTACGCTCTGGATGGTGTCTCGTAGCTCCCGACGGTCAGGATGTCCTGACCACCCGAGATTTCCTCCCAGACGGTCTTGTCATCGTCGAGCGAGTCAC
>Ga0255047_10001421_pt1 | contig 17416 bp, 12 predicted proteins | sample JV7_2_1_MG_FD_183640 | JGI IMG/M metagenome (GOLD analysis project Ga0255047, IMG submission 183640) | Seawater microbial communities from Jervis Inlet, British Columbia, Canada - JV7_2_1 | ecosystem: Environmental > Aquatic > Marine > Inlet | place: Canada: British Columbia | collected 2016-10-06 | reverse complement strand
TAAGCGTTGATGTCGAACAGCCGCACCGCCTCGAGACCCTTCCAGTGCCCATCCCCATAGCGAAACCCGACATCGATCCCATCGGCGACCAGGTCTTTCGGCGTATCAGAGACCGCCACATGAATTTCGATATTGGGGTGATTCGACCGGAACCGGGGGAGCCGTGGTGTCAACCAGAATGAGGCCGTCGCAATCGGGGACGTAACGTTGATCGTAAATGCCTGACCCGGCTGCCGGATCGCGCCTGTCACGTACGCAATATTTTCCAGGCTGTCACGAACAACCGGCTGAAACTTCTTGCCGGGCAGAGTCAGAGCCACCGCTCTGTGACCGCGGTCGAACAGTTTCACCCCGAGATACTCTTCCAATACACGAATCTGCCGGCTGACAGCTTCGCGGCTAATGCCGAGTTCTTTCGCGGCGCGCGTAAAGCTCAGGTGTCGCGCCGAAGCTTCGAATGCGACGAGGCTTCTGAGCGGCGGGAGTCTGGCGTCGAGACCTTGCATGAAGGAAGTGTTACGCGACTGTGATTTTTTTTCAATCACACTACGGTATTTTCCGCGTATCCCGAATTATTTTCGGGTAATCGCACTTAGCGCCTTATGAATGGCGACAAGACCTTCGTCGCGCTCGCTGTTGAGCGTCGCGTAGTCACGATCACCAGCCTCCCTGGCGCTGCCCTCGACCAGTTGTTCACGCAGCTCCTGCGTAAGCTCAGGCGCTTCCAGGCGCGACCATGGCAATTTCAGGGCCGGGCCGAACTGGTCGAGGCAGTAAGCCATGCCTCCTTCGCCGCCGCCAAGATGGTAGACAAGACATGGCCCCATCATCGCCCAGCGGGGCCCGGGGCCGTTGACGACGGCAAAGTCGATGTCCTCAACCGTCGCCTCACCGTTGCTGATCATGTGCAGTGCCTCGCGCCAGATCGCCTCTTGCAGACGGGTTGCGATGAAGCCAGGAATCTCTTTTTTCAGAATGAGTGGTGCCTTGCCCGCAACCTTGTAGAAGTCAGACAGCCACTGAACGGCGGCCGGGTCCGTGGCGGCTCCGCCGACGATCTCGACCAGTGGCAGCAGATACGGCGGATTGAACGGGTGGCCGACCACGGTTCGCTGCGGTGTTGAACAACGCGCTTGTATGTCGCTCATCGGCAAGCCGGATGTGCTCGAAGCGATAACCACGTTGGCAGGCACCAAGCGCCCGAGTTCCTCGTACAGCGCCTGTTTCAGTTGCATGTTTTCGGGTGCGCTTTCCTGTATGAATTGCGCGCCGGCGACAGCCTCGGTGAGGTCACTCGTGCAACGGAGATTCTCAAGTGAGGCACCTTCGGCCAGTCCAAGCGATTCCAGGCTGGACCAGGCAGTCTCGATCAGGGAACGTAGTGATGTTTCCTCGGCCGGTTCATGCACATACGCTGTGACGCTGTACGCCCTGGCCAGGAAACAGGCCGTCCAGCCTGCGCCGATCGGGCCGGCGCCAATACAGCAGATGCGGTTGACCTCGCCCGGATCAATACCCTGGAAAGATGCTGTCATGTCAGCTGCCCTTGAATTTTGCATCCCGTTTTTCGACGAAGGCGTTTACGCCTTCCTGAACATCGTCAGACTTCAGCATTTCTCGATAGACAGGCAGATCCGCAGTACGCATCGTTTCGAACGCCTCCTGGATCGTGTCCTTCTCGATCGCGCGCAGGAGTTCCTTGACGGACTGCAGGGCCAACGGCGCAACCTCAGCGAGTTGATTTGCCCACGCCATCGTCGTTTCCATGAGCTTGTCTTGCGGCACAACCTTGTTGACCAGGCCATAGCCTGCAGCGTCCTGTGCTGACATTTTTTGTCCCAGCAAATACATTTCCATCGCTTTGTTATAGGGGATGCGTCGATGCAGGCGCTGTATGGCGCCAGCATCGGGCACCATGCCTAAAGGCAATTCCGGCAAGGAAAATGTGACATGTTCCGCAGCGACTATCAGGTCGCAGGCCAACGCCAGTTCGAAACCGCCGCCGATAACAATGCCGTTCAGCGCCGCGATAACGGGTTTGTTCAGGTCCCAGAATTCGGTCAGGCCTGCGAATCCGCCGGGACCGTAATCATCGTCCCACCAGTTGTCCGTCGACATCTCACCGCTGCTCACCGCTTTGAGGTCCCACCCGGCGCAAAATATCTTCTCGCCACCGCCCGTCACGACGCCAACGGACAGTTCCGGATCGTCACGCAGCATGACGAAGGCCTCGCCGAGCCTGCGGCTGGTCTCAAGATCGATCGCATTGGCCTTGGGCCTGTCCAGTACCACGACCAGGACGCGGCCTTCACGTGTGACTTTGATGGGTTCCTGCATGACGATTGCCTCGTTAGGTAAGTATATTCCCGACGGTCCGCGGCCCAATATACCGGTAACATCGTCATTATCGAACATCTTTCAATCCTGCCAATAAATGGCAACAATCTGCGCTCAGGATATTACGATGCCAGGAATTATCTGACGTGAGCCCATCTCCAAAGAATCTGCAGCGCCTTCTCTCTCCGCGAAGTGTCGCTTTCGTCGGCGGTGGCATCGCGGAGATGGCGATCAGGCGCAACCTGGAGCTGGGATATGACGGCGAGATATGGCCGGTTCATCCGAGCCGGCGCGAAATTCTGGGTTTCAAATGCTATGCGAGTGTTGACGATCTGCCGCAAACCCCGGACGCGGCATTCGTTGCCATCAAACGCGAACCGACGATCGACATCGTTCATAAACTATCCAACGCCGGTGCCGGCGGTTGTGTCTGCTATGCGGCCGGTTTCGCGGAGATGGGCGAAGAAGGCCGGGGGCTTCAGGATAAACTCATAAGTGCAGCTGGAGATATGCCGCTCGTCGGTCCGAATTGTTTCGGCTTCGTGAACTATCTTGATAAGTGCGCGCTCTGGCCGTACTTGTTTGGTGGAAAACCTCATGGCCGGGGCGCCGCGTTGATCTCGCAAAGTGGCAACATTGCGATGAACCTCACGATGAATGATCGCTCGGTCAACTTCACGCACGTGATAGGGGCTGGCAATCAGGCAGTGCTGGGACAGGCAGATTATGTCGATGCATTGCTGGAGGACGACCGCGTAGCGGCGATCGGCATGTACATCGAAGGTATCGATGACATCGAACACTTCAGCCGTTCCTGCCTGAAGGCGCTGCAGCGGGAGGTGCCGATCGTCGTCGTCAAGGTCGGCAAGACAGATGCCAGCGTTCGCCAATCGGGCAGTCATACCAGTTCCTTGACGGGTTCCGATGTACTCTTTGATGCGCTGTGCGATCGTCTGGGCATTATTCGTGTGGGCTCTTTCAACCGGCTGCTCGAAACCCTGAAAGTACTCGTGCTGGGCGAGCCGCTCGCTGGACGAAATATTTTCAGCCTGTCATGCTCGGGCGGCGAGGCGGCGCTCATCGCGGACGCGGCCGCCGATTTTGACGTTGATATGAGGCCCTTCTCCGATGCACAGGTGCAGGAACTGCACAGCATGTTTCCGAACTACGTCACCGTGTCGAACCCGTTCGATTACAACACCTCGATCTGGGGAGACGGGGCTGCGCTGGAGCGATGCTTCACGGTGTCCATGCGCGGTGACCATGATGCGGCTTTGCTGATTTACGACCATCCAACCGTCGATTCTCGCGAGGTTGAGGAATGGGTGGCGACACTCGACGCCTTTATTGCCGCACACAAGGCCACCGGTAAACCGGCTTTCGTCGTGTGTACGATCAGCGAATTGCTGCCGCAGGATATGCGCGATTGTCTCATCGCTGAGGGCGTCGTTCCGCTGCAGGGACTCGATGATGCGTTGTTCGCGTTGTCCAATGCGGCCAATTATCGCGAGTTCCTGGCGAATGGCGCGGGAGCAGCCGTCCTGCCAGATTTTTCAGCCGGTGAACTGGCGGCGGAATCAACAATCGGGTTTCTGGACGAGGCACAGAGCAAGAATCAGTTACGCGATTTTGGCCTGACCGTTCCAGAGGGCGACGTAGGAACTGCCGGTGAAGCTCGCGAGATTGCGGAACGCATCGGGTACCCGATCGTTGTCAAAGCGGCAGGCAAGGAGTTCCTGCACAAGTCAGAACTGGGTGCCGTGGTCCTGAATCTCAAGTCCGCCGACGAAGTCACACAGGCCACGGCAAGCATCTGCGAGTCTGTCGCTGCAAGCGGCGGCAAGGTGGAGCAATTCCTGGTCGAACGCATGGCTACCGGCGTAGTTGCGGAACTCATCATCGGCATCAAGCGCGATGATCAGTTCGGACCTGCTTTGGTCGTTGGTGCCGGCGGCGTTCTCGTCGAGCTGATTGGCGACAGCGTTAGCCTGTTATTGCCCACTGACCGGACCGCCATCACTAAGGCGGTGGAGTCGCTGTCGGTCTATAGGCTTATTGAGGGCTTTCGGGGCAACGATGCAGGGGACATGAATGCTATCGTTGACGCCATCTTGTCAGTCGCTGCTTATGCAGACCGTCACCGGGGGCACCTTAAGGAACTCGACATAAACCCATTGCTGGTATTAGCGAAAGGACAGGGCGTTGTTGCAGCTGATGCGCTGATCAGCATGTCTTCCGAGGAGTAGAAGTGAATTTTCAACTAACTGATGAACAGACCATGCTGCTGGATTCCTTGCGGGCGTTTCTCGATGACGAGATCTACCCCTTTGAAGCCGAGGTAGACCACACCGGCGAGGTTACGATCGAGCGCGCCAACCAGATCAAAGAAAAAGCGATCGAGGTGGGATTCTACGCGGCCAATATGCCCGAGTCGGTTGGTGGCGGCGGGCTCGACTACACGACGATGGGCCTATTCGAGCGCGAACTCGGCAAAACCAGCTATGCTTTGGGCGCAAATGTCGCCCGGCCAACGGAGTTGTTACTCGCATCTGAAGGAGACCAGATCGACAAGTATCTCGCGCCATGCATTAGCGGTGAGAAACACGAGTCGTTCGCGCTCTCGGAGCCTGGCGCCGGATCCGACATCATGGCAATGACGACAAAAGCAGTTGCCGATGGTGATGACTACGTCATTAACGGCAGCAAGCACTTCATCAGCACGCCTTGCCTGCCTGACTTCGCAATTGTCTTCGCCGTTACAGGCGTTGACGAGACTCCGCGAGGCCCGCGCAAGCGGATCACTGCCTTTTTGGTCGATCGGGGCCAACCGGGCTTCGATATGGCACTCGGCCCGCGTTGCGTCAGTCAACGAGCCTACCGCACCTACCAGCTCAGCTTCGACAATTGCCGTGTCAACAAGGAACAGATCCTCGGCGAGGAAGGTAACGGCCTCGAACTCGCCAACAAGTGGCTGTTCATGGGGCGTGTCTGGGTCGGTGCGCAGAGCTGTGGAAAAATGGAGCGCCTGCTGGGCCTGGCAACTGAATGGGCAGCGACGCGGAAACAATTCGGCAAGGCGATCGGCAAGTTCCAGGGCACCTCGTTCAAGCTCGCCGATATGGCGACGGAGCTACAGGCTTCTGACTTGCTGGTCATGCACGCCTGCCAGAAAGCCGATCAGGGCATCATGACAGCCGACGATGCTGGCATGGCCAAACTGTTCGCGTCAGAGGCACTCGGGCGCGCTGCTGATAACACGGTACAAATATATGGCGGCATGGGTCTGATGGAGGAGTTGCCGGTCGAGCGACTGTGGCGGGATGCCAGGATCGAACGCATCTGGGATGGCACTTCCGAGATTCAGCGCCACATCATCTCTCGGGGCCTGCTGCGCCGGTTCGAAAGCTGAAGGACGAGGGTTTCGGTCCATACAGCTATATGCTTTACGTGCGCGCGACGGATCCGAAGATACTGGCGGCCGGGCAGGACGGCGGTATGGTCTCCGCCTTGTTGTTACATCATTTCAAGACCGGGCGCCTGGTGCCGAATCGTTATACTCGGGTTCCAGCAAGATTGTCGACCTTCACCAATCGGAGTTCGAGCGCAATTGAACGACGGCACTGAAGAGAAAGGCAAAGCGCGATCCGAACACTCGGAGTATCGTGATGGCCGAGTCTGCGCATTGGAAGGTGGGCAACTGCCATCGAACCTTGAGTCTATTCGCATGCTCGGCGAGGGGTCGATGGCGCGTGTTTTCCTGGCACGCAATACGTCGTTAAAACGCCTCGTCGCCATAAAAGTATTGCGCGAGGAACTGGCGGCCGATCCGACCAGCCGGAAGCGTTTTGTTCGTGAGGCGCAGACAGCGGCGCAAATATCTCACCCCGGCGTAACCTCGGTGTACTCCGTCGGCAATCTTGGCAACGATGTTCCCTTCATTGAAATGGAATATATCGAGGGCAACAACCTTGCCGAGATGCTTCGCGGTCACGGTCAACTTGATATAGCAGCTGCGAGAAAGCTGCTCGCACAACTGTCGAGTGCCCTGGCAGCTGCGCACGACAATCGCATCATCCACCGCGATGTGAAACCGGCAAATGTACTGGTCGCACACGACTCTGATGCTGTATGGCTAACCGATTTTGGCGTTGCCGGTATTCTGGAGTCCGGCAGTGCAGCAGTTACGCGTCTAACCAGGGAGGGTGATCGCATCGGCGATCCGACGTATATGAGTCCGGAGCAGCTGAGAGGCGAGGTTGTGACCGAACAGACGGATATCTACAGTCTTGGAATACTCGGCTATGAAGTGCTGACGCTGCACGGGCCGTATGATAATTTGGAAGTCACCGACATTGCGGCGGCGCACTTTCGGCGCACACCGCTCGATCTGCATGTAGCGCGAACGGACATTCCGATCGATCTCAGCGAATTACTCAAACATTGTCTGGCAAAAAAGCCGGAGCATCGTCCACGGGCCAAAGACCTGGTGAATCTGTTCGGTGGCGCCAACTCCGTTGGCACGAATGGCGAGATGCCGACTGTCGCAGACACGACGTCACCCAATGTGTTCGTTAGTTTTTTGCAGGAACTGCAGAAACGGAGCGTGTATCGAGTGGCCGCAGCCTACGCAGCAATTACGTTTGTTACGCTTCAGGCCGCCGATCTTGTGTTACCCCCGTTTGGTGCATCGCCGTGGGCATTTAAGCTCCTTGTCGTCGCATCTCTGTCCGGATTTCCGGTCGCTGTCGCTCTGGCGTGGTTATTTGATCTTCGGCAGGGGCGCATTTTGCTTACTGACGACACAACAGGCTCGTTTTCGCGTACGACGTCGTGGGTGCAGCGTTTGCTACTGCAAGCACTTGGTCTGGGCCTGAGCATCGCCATAGCCGTGGCAATGGCCTGGTGGCTGCTGGCGCCGGATAACTAGCCACCCAGCTCGTTCTTTTGACGGCCACCGCACCGGCTCCCGTGATCTATACTTGTAGGTGACTCAAGCGCGCGGAGGATACGCGCCAATGACCGACAAAAAGAACACAAATAATGATTCGGCGCCGAATGATTCCGGCCATTCAACTCAGGAACACCCGACGCACATAGGCGCATACCGTATTCTGGATGCGCTGGGCGAAGGCGGCATGGCTGTTGTCTATCTCGCCGAACAAAGTGAGCCGGTCAAACGTCGGGTCGCGCTGAAGATCGTCAAGCTCGGCATGGACAGCAAACAGGTGGTAGCGCGCTTCGAGTCGGAAAGACAGGCGTTGGCGGTGCTGGATCATCCCAACATCGCGAAGATATTTGATGGTGGCATCACGGACTCCGGCCGCCCGTATTTCGTGATGGAACTCGTTCACGGCATTCCCATCACCGACTACTGCGACCAGCACCGGTTAAGCACAGGTGAGCGGGTCGAACTGTTCTCTGTTGCCTGTTCCGCCGTCCAGCATGCACATCATAAAGGGTTGATCCACCGCGATCTGAAACCCTCGAATCTGCTGGTAGGTGTGGTTGACGGCAAACCACAGGTAAAGATCATCGACTTCGGCATCGCGAAAGCGACGAGCACCAGTTTCACCGAACAGACGTTGTTTACCAAGATCGGTCAGGTTATCGGTACGCCACAGTACATGAGCCCCGAGCAGGCTGACATTACGGGGTTGGATGTCGACACGCGCACCGATATCTATTCTCTTGGTGTTGTCTTGTACGAATTACTGGTCGGCGTGGTACCTCTTGATCTGACGGCCGTAGGTGAGCAGGCGATTCGAATAGCGCTGCGGGAAAGGGACCCGGCAAAACCCAGCACCCGAATCACCGATTTGGGTGATACCCGAGAAGAAATCGCCAAAGCACGCAACACAGATCCCGTGAACCTGCAGCGTCAACTCAGAGGCGACCTCGACTGGGTCGTAATGCGAGCCATTGCCAAAGACCGGACGCGACGCTACGAGACCGCCAATGCACTGGCCGTGGAGTGCCGGCGCTTCCTCAAACATGAGCCTGTGATGGCGCGGCCTCCGAGCGCACCTTATGTGTTGGGCCGCTTCGTCAGGCGCAATCGAGTAAAGGTAGTCGCGGGCTCCATAGCTTTGCTGGCCGTTCTTTCAGGCGCCGTGGTCGCTACGGTGGGCATGCTGCGCGCCCAACGTGCAGAACGAGTAGCGGAGGCGGAAGCAGCGACCTCGAACGCGATTAACGAGTTCCTGCAGGAGACACTCGGTTCGGCAACCCCCTGGAGGGGCGGATCCGGCCGGGACGTAACGGTTATCGAAACCCTCGATACTGCGCTGCTGCGGATCGGCGACGCCTTCGCCGATCAGCCACTGATTGCGGCCGCGCTCCAGGCTACCATCGGCGAGACTTACCTTCGGTTGGGCCAGTTCGAGCAGGCGGAGCCTCTATTTGAGTCTTCGCTTGAGGTTCGCCGTTCGCTACTGGGAGATGAGCACGAGGACGTAGCCGAGAGCCTCCAATACTTCGGGGTGCTGCGGCAACGCCAGGGCCGGTTCGGCGAGTCGGAACCGATGATCGCCCGGGCATTGGAGATCTATCGCAAGCGCCTTGGCGAGAAACACCCGCGCACGATGGAAACACTCGCCGACCACGGCGTCGTTCTGACCGATTTAGCGCGCTATGCCGAAGCCACGCGTATCAAGCACCAGGTGCTGGAGTTCCGACGTGAGTTCTACGGTGACGAGCATAAGGACGTCGGCCTGAGTCTCAGCGACCTGGGCTGGCTTTACCTGCTTGTCGGGGAGTGGGAAGAATCGGAGCGGCTACTTCGTGAATCCGTGGAGATGTTTCGCAAGCTCTTGGATAAGGCGCGCCCACACGAGACAGCGGCCATCGAGCGTTGGATGGCCCTGAGTCTGCAAAATCTCGGAGCCGCACTTAATTGGCGTGGCAAACTGGACGAGGCCGAGGCCAGCTATCGTGAGGCGCTCGAAATCAATCGGCGCATCGTTGGTGATAACCATCCTCACGTCGCCTCAAATCTGGTAATGATCGGGGCAATCATCCGTTCTCGCGACAACAACTACGACGAGGCATTGGCGCTGACACGGGAGGCCATCCATATTCAACGTCAGGTGCAGGGCGACAACAGCGCGGCGGTTGCCGGGGAGCTCCTGTACCTCGCCACCATCCATACTGAAAAGGGCGATCCTGCGGCGGCAGTACCTGTTGTTCGGGAGTCCGTGGAAATCTACCGCCACCTCGCAACCGAGGGTAACGGCGTGCCCGAATGGTACGCGAGCGCCCTGAACAATATGGGCGCCAACCTCTCACTGATCGGCGAATGTACGGAGGCACTGCCATATCTGGAAGAGGGAATTGAGGTCTACGAAAGCCTTTCCGGGGGCGATCCAGCCAATACAGGCAACACGCGGAGTCACTACGGCGCATGCTTGACCGAACTGGGCCGGTACCAGGAAGCAGAGGACGCCCTGCTCGCTGCATACTCGGCGATTCAGGCCGGGCGCGACGACGAGCACCTGTGGACGACACGGACAGCGGATCGCCTGGTCGCGCTATATGAGGCCTGGGGCAAGCCCGACAGAGCGGCAGAATATCGGCGCTGACAATGAAAAGGCAATGCAAGCGGCTCGGAATATTCCACCATTGATGCCTCCACGACTGCAGGCAAGGTGCGGTGGCGCCCAATGTAAAACCTATCTTGCCTAAGTTTCGGGCTGTGTCATCTGAGGAAAGCAATTCACCAAATCTGGTGAGCTCCTATTCTTGCCGTAGCGGCCGGATTTCGAGTTCCCAGTCGGCATGATCGTTCGGGCCGGTCGGGCCGATCTTCCCCTCTGCCGACTTCAGCAGCTCCGCTGGGTCGTATGCGATGCCATCTCTGAAAACAAACCTGATGTCTCTCGCTGCTTTGATGTCGTCGAGCGGATTGCCGCGCACCACGTAAAGGTCCGCAAGCTTGCCTGCCTCTATCGTGCCAAGACGGGCTTCGATGCCCAACGCCCTTGCGCCGTTAATGGTGGCTGCCTTCAATACGGTAGCTGGCGGTATTCCCGTTCGGGTCATTGCAAGCAATTCGCGGTGATAGGCGAAGCCTGGCAAAAGATTGGTATAGACGGGTTCATCCGTGCCAACGATCAGAAGATGCGCACCTCCGGCATCGAATAATGATTTTAGTTCAAGCACCCGCTGTGTGAACTCTGCGTCATCAGATTCCGGCTCTGGTTCACCGCGCTTCTCAAGCAGTTCTTGCGCGTACGGCGTGAAGAACTTCGCTTCGTCAGTCCATAGCATTTCCGATGCATGTGCGCGACGCTCATTGATACCGCCGTACATTTGCAGATTGGCATCGTAATACACGTCATGTGCAAGCATCAGGTCGATCATTTGTGGCATTTCGGCGCTGTCCGGTCCTCCGCTACCAAGGGTAAGCTGGTGTTCAACACGGTCCAGACCCATGAGAATGGCGTCCCGCAACTCGACATCGTATTCCCAGTCGTAATTTGCGAGGTGAGCTGCGGTTGTCATGCCGTGCTTATGCGCTTGCTCGATGAGTATCTTCATCTCACCCGCCGTCGCCTGCTTGATTTTGATACTGACGACGCCTTGCCCGGCCCAGGCATCCACTTCCTGACGAATCTCGTCTTCGCTTATGTCATTAGGCCAGCCAACGCATTCGTCCGCCGCCGTGCCGATGTTGTACTCGCAACGAAATGCGCCGAAGTAAGGGCCTGATGCAAACAGTCGCGGCCCGATGGATTCACCTGCATCGATACGATCACGTTGCGCGATGACACGCTCGGGATAATATTCACCGGCTGACCATGTCGATGTAACACCGTTCGCCAGAAAGACGATGCCGTTGTAGACGACTTCTTCCACACGACCGTTATCGACGAGGTCCAGGTTATAGTGCGCGTGCAGGTCGATCATGCCCGGTAGTATCGTATCGGTCTCGGCCAGGTCGATAACGTTGGCGGTGCTCAAAACCTGTTGCTGGACATCGGCATCGACTTCCAAAATTTTGCCGTCCTGTATGACGATGCCCGTGTTCGGTCGACGCTCATCACTGACGCTGTCAAACAACCAACCGCCGCGAATAACAAGCTGCCCTTCCTGCCCCTCGCTCCATTGCCCCAGCGCGAACTGCGGGGCGAGCAGAACCAGTATCATTTTGCTAACCAACTTCAGAACTCTGTTCATCAAATTGCCTCGATGGCGTCTCTTGCGGCACGGGCGCCGTCCTCCAGCGCCCGCGTGTGACTCATGTAGCCAGTGAGTTCGGAGTGACCGAACCGAATGCGACCGAATCCACGCCTGACGACTTCTTTTGGCGCGGGATTCCCGTCCCGGCCAAAATGAAAACCGGGTTGGGGGGAAATGTATGCGTGGCCCCAGCGATTCAGGACGATTCCGGCAATGTCTTTTTCCGCATCAAATCCGTACGCCGCAAACATACTTGTCATCTGCGAGACAATTTCCGATTCGTAGTTCGCGTAAGACTTGCTCAACAATTCGGCACGACCAACCAGGCCCTGTACCTCTGGCGGGTAGTCCGGGTTGTTAAACGGGACGTAAAACGTCATGACCGTGGGTTTGTCCGGCTCGAACGGTTCTGTGTGTGACCCGACGACCATTGGCCGGCGAATGGCGAAGAAATTGCCGAAGCCCTCGAACCAGCGGCCGGCCGCGATGCCCAGCTTGTCCAGGAATCGCCAGTTTCTCAACGCGACGTTAACGACCAGGATCGGCGAGTGATAGAACTGCCGGTATGCGTCGATGATGGGCTCCGGCATATCGCTAACGATGTTTCTTGCAACCCACCCACCGATGGAAACGACGACTGACTTCGCCCTGACTCTCTTTACCTCACCACCTTCGTAATACGTCACGTTGACGTGATCCGCGTCTTCGGCCGCTCCCGCGTGACTGACGTCGATCGCCGTTGCGTTGAGACGAATCCTGACACGATTACTCGACCGATCCAGTGAATCGAACCGGATCGGATTGGCCAAAACCTCTTCAAACGAGTTGCCGCTTTCTATGCTGTCGTCAATAAGGTAATTGACGATATGCCGGATCAAGCCAGTATTGCCACCCGGGAAGCTGTGGGATGTTTCCTCTCCGTGTTCGAATTTATAGTGGATGTTCGTTCCCGGCATTTCGAGCAATTTTGCGGAATACGCGGAGTACGCGTCGGCGCCAACGCCCCCCATCGAGATAGCCAGGATCGGGTCGAAGTAGTCCGTTACCTTCGAGCTGAAACCCATGACATCTTCGAGAAGTTCCTTGTAGGACATGCTGTCGAGCCAACGATCCAGATCGTCGCCCGTGTAGTACTCCTCTACATCGTCAAAAGCACGATTGAGTTCCGCCTTGAAGTCGTCGGACCAGGGCATGCGCGCCAGTTTGTCTTTGCGGGGATTAACAATCCAGGGGTTGTCCGCGTCATCGCCGACGAAATAGCCCGTGTCGTAACGTTCCTCTTCCCAGTAGACTCCATAGAAATGTTCTCGCGGCGCCCGGACTTTAGAGTTGCCGGAACCTTGTGCAACGAACTCGTACTCGAACGGCAAACCGGTGTCCCGGTATATTTGGGCAATCAGGCTGTCGCTGTCCCGGTCAGGAGGGCTGAAATCGTTGGACCCTTGTGGTCCGTAAAGTCGGTAGCCGTCCACATCAAACTCGTTTTGTTTTGCCTCTCCACCGTAGATCGGGTGGTTCTCGAGAACGAGACACCGCTTCGTCTCGTCGCAGCTCTTGTCGAACTGGTAGGCGGCACCTATCCCCGAAAAGCCACCACCGATAACGACCATGTCATAGGTTTCCCCGGTATCAATCGCATCAGACAACAGATCCGCCGTCTTGCCGTCCCGGATCAGGTGGGCTGCGTCCCGAACAGCTGCCACGTTTCCGTTGGAAATTGCGTAGTCGCCCACACCACCGTAACCGGTCCACGGATCGCTCACCCCGGCCGCCAGTTTTGGTTCTCTGGCACAACCCGGACCAGCCGCACCCAGCAGCGTCGCGCCAGCACCAACCAGGCTCCCATTGACAAAGTCCCTTCGTGAAATACGAAGCGGCGAGATCAGTGAATTCTGCTTCTGCTTCTCACCATTTGGTTTCGCGCTCATCTGTTGATCAGCCCTGTATGCGGCGCAAAAAACGCGCCGGTGGATACTGGCACGTTATTGCACCAACTGCAGCATCCTTGCTCCGACGTGATCAGAAGTCCATCGGTCGCGATTCTGGCTTTGCCCAGATACGACATGTGCCGACACATCATGACCTCATATGGGTAGCTGCAATTTCACGAGCAGCACGAACCCCTGACCAATAAGCACCATTGCAAGTACCATTAGCACGAGCAGTTGCCTCGCCGGCAAAAAACAATTTGTTATCAATGGCAAGCGGTAATGATTCACGTTGGTGAAATTGACCGGGTAACGCACAGGCATAGGAACCCAATGTCCAAGGGTCTGTGACCCAGGCGGTAACAATGGAGCGACCGACCGATTGCCGAATATCATTACCAAATAGTTCTGCAATGCGATCTACGGCAAACTTATGAGCTGCTTGCTGGCCTTGCTTCTCCATCCAGATACTGGAACGCCCACCCATAAAGACCGATACGACATTTGTAGACATGAGGTTTACATCGATGTAAGCCCCCTGTGCTTCACTGGACCAAGACTGATAGTACCCGCTGGCCCCGGGGCCAAAAACATCTTTAGTAAAATGCACCCCGATTTTATTTTCGGCACCCATGGGCAGTCCTTGAATGGCGTCCATTTTCCAATCGGGTAATCGTGGCTCAAAGTGAATATGTTGTGCGGCCAATACTCCATTGGACACTGTGCTTAAAAGACAGCGAGCTCGTATTGATCCTTTAACGGTTCTTACAAGGACATCTTTTCCCGACCAATCAACACTTTCCACTTTGGTATTTAATGAAACCTTAACGTCGCCACCCCACTGTGCGACTAAATTTCCATAGCCGCAGAGAGCGGTGTAATCCACATACTCTTCAACCTTATTGAAAAAATCGGCTGCCGATGCCTCATCCAGATCTTTGGGTGCTGTCACAGCCATCATGTCAATGTACGGTGTTGCATAGGGATTTTCGAGATCAATGATTTCACTGATAGCGCAGTCATCACCACCTTCAACAGAGCTCCGTATAGCTTCTTCACATTCTTTGTAATACTCCTCCTGTGCTTTCATCTCGTTATTTTCCAGGGGCCTGCCGTTATGAATGTAATGTGCGTCGTAAAGGTATTCCTCGATAACAGCACCCTGATTTTTTGCGAAATCTATAAAGGGGTTGCTTTCGTCAATCTGGTTTTTAGCATCAGGTCCAGCGACCATGTAAGCACAACCCAGATCGAACCAGACATCAGGGGCAATTTCTTCACTGTAAGCACGACCACCAATACGATGGGAAGCTTCTACCACGACAAATGAAATCCCCTGTTTAGTAAGTTCTTTGGCGGCTGATAAACCAGCAGATCCAGCACCGATAATAATGACATCTGTTTGCGGGGACATAACTCCTACCTTTGGTTGTCGCAGACCCATGCAGGGTCAGCCCACACTGTCGAACGTCTCGAAGGAATCTGTCGCAATCAGTTCCCAGTCCATGTCAATACCCATGCCGGGGCCCTCAGCGGCGCTGACACAGCCCTGGGAATCCAGCATCAGCGGGTTACGAGTCGCGTAGTCGTAGGGTTCCTGAGGGGCCGGATGTTCAAACCAGGTACACCCCTCCAGACCGAGCATCACGTGCAGATTGGCGTGTTGTGTCGGTTGGAAACCGAATGATTGTAGTTCTACTGGCACGTTCATCGATCGTGCGAGCTTCATCGCCTTGAGGACTGTGGTAATACCGCCCGCGTTGGTCACATCACAGCGAAGTCGAGACCACGCCCGGCGGCGTAGTCCCTCTGTCCAATTCTTTAGACCAACCAGAGTATTTCCAGCCGGCAATACGTCGATCGAAATGGCCTTGTTGAGCTCCACGTACGCGTCAATGTCGTGGTCCGGTAGCGGTGCCTCCATCCAGTCAAACGGCAGCTTGTCGAGTGCTTCGCCCAATCGCACCGCCTCATCGAACTCATAGCACTCCTCGAGATCGACCATGAACCGCAAATCACTGTCGCGATGTGCTCTTGCCACCGCTTGTACCATGTCGAGGTCGAAATCCAGATCGGTGTTCATATGCAACTTGATGGCGCGATACCCAAGCGCTGCATAACGCTCCGCATCGTCAAGGTATTCCTTTATCGTCAGATTAGCGGCCGTGCTCGCATACGCTTCGATGTGCTCCTGGTGTCCCCCGAGTATTTGCCAGAGCGGCCTGCCTTCGCTGCGTGCATAAGCGTCCCACATCGCGCAATCGATGAGTGAAATCCCTTCCCACGGACCCCCGCCGGCATCCGCTAACAACGACTCCGTCAAAGATGTGCGATGCAGAACGCTCCGTCCAAGAACTTGCGCGCCGATGTCACGAATGTCGTGGACAACACCGCCCGCTTTCGTACCTGCCAGCGCACGATCGCAAGAGGCAACACCTTCAGCGCCATTCACTAACGTGAGTCGCACGATTTCAATGTTTCTTTTCGTCGGCTGCTCGTGACCCGTGTAACGCGCTGCCGGCATCAGCGGGGGAGTAACGGCATAAGCGCGAATGCGTGCAATGTCTAGTTCGTCCACCAGCGACCTGGGTTCTGTGCTCCGACCGATTAGTGTACTACGGCCCGAGTGACTGACCGAGATACACTAAAATTACACACAACGAAAAACGGCAACCTGTTTAGTTGCCGTAAGTCTTTGAAAAAATGGTGGCCAGGGGCGTATCGAACCACCGACACGCGGATTTTCAGTGAACAGATTTCACTATCCAACGTAACCCAAGAGCACGTAACGCATCAGATTTGCGACTCGGTAGATGCTCTTGAGTAACGGTGAGTGATACTGGTTTGGGCACCAAAGTGGGCACCACGGTTTGGGGACCGGCTGCGACGGCGGCCCTCGAGATGTGGGAGCGTTATCAGCGCTGCGCACCTTTGAGTATGAAGGCGTCACTTAAGCGGGCTAAAAAATCTAGTTTCCGGATATCAGAAGGATGCAGGCCGCGCCGGCGAAAGCGCTGCCTGCGTGGCCAATGTTTTGTCAAATACCGCTTGAAACAGAGCGGTTACTGGCTTACGTTGGCCTTACTGACAAAGGCAAACCCGTCGAAAGACGGGGACGCAAAACCACCGGTCTAATGACGATGATCGTCTACGACAGCGGAGTCGCCAGATGAAACTCGCGGATACAGGGTTGCGCAAACAACCGTTTCTAACTCAGGGGAAACCACTGGTACTGGTCCCCTACTCCTCCCAGAAAAACGCCATCCATTTTCTCGACGAGACCCGCGTCAACAAGCGTGGCTTAGGCTTGTTCCATGGCCCGCCGCTCTCCGGCAAGACCACGATCATTCAGCAATTCGCGAGTTCGCTGCCGCGCGACCACGCGGTGGCGATCGTCGACGGGGCGCGCACGGACCCGGCCAAGCTCCTGAAAGAAATCCTGGGCCAGTACGGCTACGACCATGGCTTCAATAGTGCCAGTGAGCGTTTCAACATGATCCGGGTGGTCGCATTGCAGCAGGCTGCGAGCAGCCAGGCACCGGTACTCGTCATCGAAAACGTCCACAAGATGAGCCCCGTTCTGCTGGAGATGCTCTGCGAGCTGGCCGAGATGTCGTTCGATGGAACCAGCGCGCTGCGGATCATTCTCTCAAGTGACCGACCGATGCTGCCCATCGTCGAAGCGCCGGCCATGCGGTCGATCGAGACCCGCCTGACGGGCAAGTTCCTGTTAAAACCGTTGACGCGGACCGAAACGGCCGCCTACGCGCACAAGAAACTCAAGAGCGGCGGCTGTAGCGACCCCAGGGCCGTGATGCCACCGGCGGTGTGCGATCGACTGCATTCGACGTCGGGCGGCTGGCCCGGTGTAATCGATCGGCTGGCAATGATGGCGCTGGCGAAAGCCGAGCGCATCCCCTTGCTGGTCGAACACATCCCTAAAAAGCCACCGAACAAACAGAAGCCGCCAAACG
>Ga0255047_10001419_pt1 | contig 17435 bp, 19 predicted proteins | sample JV7_2_1_MG_FD_183640 | JGI IMG/M metagenome (GOLD analysis project Ga0255047, IMG submission 183640) | Seawater microbial communities from Jervis Inlet, British Columbia, Canada - JV7_2_1 | ecosystem: Environmental > Aquatic > Marine > Inlet | place: Canada: British Columbia | collected 2016-10-06 | reverse complement strand
GCTGTCGGAGGTACGAACCCGCTGGGCGGAGGCTAGAACGAGCCGGCCCGAAGATCCGTACGGCTTCGCCGAGTACATCGCGCTGCAGGGGAGTCTGGCTCTTGAAGTGGCGGAGCGAAGGGTCAGGGGCAACAGGTACAAGGTGCCTCGCCTGCTCGCAGAGGATCTGCTGGGGTCGGCAAAGTTCCAGCTTGGACTCGAACGGCTGGCGGCGACGACGGGCGAGCGGGTAGACGATCTCGCCCAGAAGGCCGGGCGCTACCTCAAGGAGATCGCAGCCCAGCCGAGTACCTTCGTCATCGATCTCGTCGCTTCGCTGATTCGAGTCGTCTACACGGCTGGCTACGACCGGCGGATCTCTTACGACCCCGAGGCACTCGAGCGGATCGCTGAGCTGGGCCAGCGGCATTCGCTGGCATTCCTCCCCAGCCACAAGTCGAACATGGATCATTTGGCGCTCACCTATGTGCTGTACGAGAACGGGCTTCCCCCGAACCATGCAGCCGGTGGCATCAACATGAATTTCTTCCCGGTTGGCCCGCTGGTGCGGCGCCATGGACTCTTCTTCATCCGCCGCACCTTCAAAGACAACGCGGCCTACAAGTACACGCTCAAGAGGTATCTCGATTATCTGCTCGAAAAGCGTTTTCCCCTCGAGTGGTACATGGAGGGCGGGCGGTCGCGGGTCGGCAAGTTGCGAGCCCCCAAATACGGACTCTTGGCCTTCGTCGTGGATTCCTGGCGGAGGGGGTCCTGCGAGGACGTTGTGCTGATTCCGACCTCAATCGCCTACGACCAGATCCAGGACGTGGGCGCCTACGCAGCTGAACAGCGCGGCGGGGCAAAGGAAAAGGAATCCTTCGGATGGATGGTTCGAGTCTTGCGGAGCATGCGACGCCGTTACGGACGTATCTACGTGAACTTCGGCGAGCCGATATCGGTCGCCGATACCGTGAGCCGCTACGAATCTGGTTATGAGCCGGAGCCCGAGGAGTCCAATCTCGAGGTGCAGAAGCTCGCCTTCGAAGTAGCGGTGCGGATCAACCGGGTGACGCCGATTACGCCCATATCGCTTGTGACCATCGCGCTCCTGGGCACCGATCGCGCGGTTACCGTCGACGAGACCGTGACGATGTTGAGTGGTCTGGTTGGCCACGTCGAGCGTCGGGGTCTGCCGATCTCGGAACCGATCAACCTGTCCGACCCTGGCGTGGTGAGCTCCGCACTTGATGCGCTTGTAGACCACGGCGTGGTGAGTCGAGCCGAAGGCGGTCGAGAAACGGTGTATGCGATCGGCTCCGATCAGCACCTGGCTGCGGCCTATTACCGCAACACGATCGTTCATTTCTTTACTACCGGTGCGATTGGAGAACTCGGGCTTGCAGCCGCATCCGAGGCATCCGGCGATCCGATGGAGGTCTTCTGGAACACCGTGCGCAAAGTCCGCGACCTCCTGAAGTTCGAATTCTTCTTTGCCGAGCGAGATGAATTCCGGGCTGAGCTCGCCGCTGAACTCGAGGGATCGGTACCCGGCTGGGAGGAGCGGGTCGCCAGTGGTGATGCGGCGGGAGTCCTGCGCTCGCTGTACCCATCCGCGTCGGCTTGGGTACTACGTCCGGTGTTTGAGGCGTACCTCGTATTGGCCGAAGCACTCGTCGATGTCGACTTCCGCCGGGATGCCCCCAAGGACGAGCTGGTGGCTGCGGCGCTGGCGCTTGGAACCCAGTACCGGCTGCAGCGGACCATCCGCAGCCCCGAGGCCGTTTCGACGGTTCTCTTCAACAATGCGATGGGTCTGGCCAGGAACAGGGGGTTGCTGACCGGTGGAGACCTCGCAACCTTGCATGCGAGGGAAGAGTTCGCCACCGATCTAGGTGCTGTCGTCGAGCTGTTGGGCGAGGTGGAGCGGCTTAGGGCCTAGTGGGGGGCTGGCCTGAGCCGGGTCTACTTCTTTGCCGACTCGTAGTAGGGATTGGCTCCGGAGTCGTGGTCGGTGACATCGATGACGTGGTTGATCTCAGGCACTGCATCCGTGATCGCCACCTCGATGCCCTGAGTGAGCGTGACCTGGGCGAGCCCACACCCCTGACACCCCCCTCCCATCTTTAGGAAAGCCGTGTCGTCCTCCACGCTCACCAGCTCCGCAAAGCCGCCGTGAGAGGCGATCGCCGGGTTGATCTGCTCCTCAAGGATCTGACGGATGCGATCGGGCACCGGACCGTCGGTGACCCCTGTGCCGGATCCCATTGGGGGGCTTGGTGAGGTTGGGTTGTCGATCGCGAGTCCGCCGTCACGGACCGTGATCGTCGCTCCCTCGAGTCGTTCCACGCTGTCGGACCGGGTGATGACCGGGAGTTCGCCGAAGTTCTGCAGTACGTCGTCATCGTCGCAGTCTTCGGTCGCGGTAAAGGTGAGTTCGTAGACGAACTGAAGGTTGCGCACGCCGGTGATGGCCACAGTGAGCGCCAGAGTTTCGGCATCGGGCTCCTCGGCACGAATGCCGAGAATGGCGGCGATGGCTTCATCTGTCAGGGCGAGAAGGTCTTGTTGTCGTGCCATGAGTGGGCCATCGTACTGAGCGGATCTTGCTAGCCGGTCGGGTGCGGCCATCATGGGCCAATGCCCACCATCGGTCTGATCGTTCCGACCTCTTCGTATCGCGGTCCCGACTTCGTTGCTGCCGCTGATGAGCTTGGAGTCGACCTCGTCCTGGTGGCAGATGCGTCGCTCGGAATCGCCTCTGGCCGAATTCTCGATGTGGTGATTGCTGATTGCGCCGACGCCGCCGGTGCCGCCGGTGCGTTGGTGGAAAGAGCACAGCGTCATCCGCTCGCTGCAGTAATTGGAGTGGACGATGCAGGCGTAATGATCGCTGCCCTCGCTGCCGCGGAGCTGGGGCTTTCTCACAACGATCCGGCATCGGTGGCGGCGACGCGCGACAAACTCGAAATGCGACGTCTCCTGGGAGCTGCGGGCGTCGCTCAACCGAAGTACCAGGAGCATCGGGCCGGTGACTCGCCGGCGAGGAATGCGGAATTGATCGGCTATCCACTGGTCGTCAAACCAGTGTCGTTGTCGGGCAGCAGAGGCGTCGTCAGGGTCGATGATCGTGCGGGGCTCGAAGAGGCGGTGGCTCGGATCGAAGCGATCCAAGCCGAGGCGGGGATCGCAGGTGAGCGACTCGTGTTCGAGGAGTACCTGGAAGGTCCCGAAATCGCGGTCGAGGGGCTGCTCTCGGTCAACGGCCTCGAAGTCCTGGCCATCTTTGACAAGCCGGATCCTCTCGATGGCCCCTTCTTTGAGGAGACGCTCTACGTGATGCCGTCGCGTCATGATCCTGCGGTGCTCAACGACGCGGTCGTCGAGATCGAAGCAGCCACTGCTGCTCTGGGGCTGGCGTTTGGCCCGATTCATGCCGAACTGAGACTCACCCCAGCGGGGGTCAAGGTCATCGAGGTTGCGGCGCGGTCGATCGGAGGTCTGTGTGGGCGATCGCTGAAGTTCGGAATGCTGGCGCAGAGTCTCGAAGTACTCCTGTTGCGGGCGGCGCTGGGGATGAATCGACGAGGCATGCGTCCGGTCGGGACTGCTTCTGGGGCGATGATGATTCCGATTCCGAGTGACGGGATACTGCAGGCGGTTCGGAATCGTGAGGCAGTCGCCGAGGTCGCTGGGGTTGTGGAGCTGACGATCACGACTCCGATCGGCAGGCGAATCCGACCCCTTCCCGAGGGTGACCGCTATCTCGGGTTCATCATCGCCCGTGGCGACACCCCGGATGCGGTCGAAGAGGCGCTGCGGGAGGCGAACTCACTGCTCGACATTCGGATCGATCCGATCTAGCCGTCACCGGCACGATTGCGGCGCGTCACCCGCCGCAATCCAGCCATGAGGCCACTGGCTCGTCCCGGTTCGAACGGGGTGCGTAAGAGCGTCGGAACCTGCTTCAGCCAGCCAAAGGCCCGCAGTGCGGCGTACATGACCGAACCGGTGATGCCGATGATGCCGATCCCGGCGAGGACAACCACCAGTCTGGGGAGTTCCAATTCGAAGAATGCCCGCCACGACGGAGTGAGCAGAACCAGGGCGAATATCCCGCCCATGGTGCCGACCAGAACCTTGCGTCCTGTCGTGAGCGGTCTCGAATTCACCACCAGAGCGAACAGCCCGACAGATACCAGGACCAACGTGGCCAATGTGCGAGAGCGCAGCAATGAGACGTCTTCTGTGATCGCCAATTCGTAGGCAGCGTATGTTGCGGCCGCAGCCAGAGCGCCGACCGGGATCGAGAATCGGAGCACGCGAGTGATAAAGCCGGGGCGGGCGCGCACTGATGTGGGGGCAAGCGCTAGGAAGAAGCCTGGAGCTCCGATCGTGAGCGTGCCGACGAGTGTGAGATGGCGGGGAACGAATGGGAACGGACTGGCGAATACGACAACCAGCACAGCCAGCAGGAGCGCATAGACCGTCTTGGTGACGAAGAGGTTGGCGACGCGTTCGATGTTGGCGATGACCCTGCGTCCCTCGTCGACGACTGCCGGCAGGGTGTCGAATGACCCATCGAGCAGCACGAGCTGAGCAACTGCTCGGGATGCTGAGGAGCCCGACCCCATCGCGATTCCGATGTCTGCGTCTTTGAGCGCAAGGACGTCATTTACGCCGTCGCCGGTCATCGCCACTACGTGTCCCCGCGCCTGGAGTGCACCGACCATCGCTCTCTTCTGGTGCGGAGTGACCCGCCCAAAGACCGTTGCTTCCTCGACGGTGGCGATCAGGGCTGCATCGTCCTCGGGAAGGTTCCGTGCGTCCACCGCCTGGTCGGCACCAGGTAGGCCGACGGCCCTGGCGATGGCCGCCACAGTTTCGGGATGGTCACCGCTGATTACCTTCGTCGCTACTCCCTGTTCGGCGAAGTAGTGCAGCGTGGCAGCTGCGTCGGCTCGTACGACATCGGACAGCAATACGAGCGCCATCCCCTCCAATCCGTGAGGAAGGGATTCGCCTTCGAGCCGGCCCGCAGAGTGAGCCAGAAGCAGGACCCTCTTTCCTTCCTCGGCTGCCGAACCGGCTGCTTTCGCAACGCTTCGATCGTTGGGCAGGATCATCTCGGGAGCCCCGATCACCCAGGAGCCGAAGTCACCAAAGCTCGCCGCCGACCACTTGCGGGCGGACGAGAAGGGGACGGTCTCCGTCCGCCACCACCCGATCGGCTCTTCGAATTGGTCCGCGACCGCGCGCATCGTGGCGTTGGGACTCTCCTCGGCGGCAGCGAGAGCGCCCAGTGCCTGCACCACGTCTTTGCGATCCTGCAACAACCTGACCTCATCAACGGTCAGTCGCCCTTCGGTGAGGGTGCCGGTCTTGTCGAAGCAGATGACATCCACACGCGCCAGACCCTCCACTGCCGGAAGCTCTTGGACCAACACCTTCCGCCGCCCGAGTCGCACCACCCCCACCGCAAACGCCACCGACGTCAGCAGCACTAGGCCTTGGGGGATCATTGCAACCATCCCGGCGACGGCTACGCGGATGGCCTCCTTCAATTCATCATTGGCGTTTACCTGGCTCCACACCAGCAGGCCCATCATCGGAAGCATCAGCCAGGCGATGGTCTTGAGAATCCAGTCGATTCCGCGCCTCAGCTCGGAGCGGACCAGCGTGAATTTCTTGGCTTCGTCGGCGAGGCGAGCCGCGTAGGCATCGCTGCCAACTCGTCGCGCCTTGTAGATGCCGGATCCGGCCGACACGAAGGAACCGGACAGCACCTCGTCTGCGATCGCCTTGGTGATTGGATCGGCTTCTCCGGTCAACAACGATTCGTCGATCTCGAGTCCGGATGACTGAACGATCACACCATCGACGACGATCTGATCGCCTGGAGCAACCACGAGCAGATCATCGAGCACTACTTCGTCGACCGGTACTTCCCACCGACGATCGTCACGGATCGTGACCACTTTCGGGGCGCTGAGGAGAGCAAGTCGATCGAGGGTTCTCTTGGCGCGCAATTCCTGGATGATCCCGATGAGGGCGTTGGAGATGAGGACCAACCCGAACAGTCCGTCTTGCGGGGGAGCGACGAACAGGACCACGACCAGCAACACGCTCAGGAGGAGGTTAAAGACGGTGAAGACATTTGCCCGAACGATCTCGGCAACGGTTCGGGTTGGGCCGGATGCGACTCGGTTTACGGCGCCCGCCGCCGTGCGTTGATTTACGTCGGCCGCGCTGAGGCCGATCAGGCGCGGAGTACTGGGTGCTGCCGGCGCGCTCTCCATCGAGGTCGAGACTAGGGAGTCGCCGAGCGCGAGGAGCGCAGCCTGCTCAGATCTCGATTTCCCAGGAGTTTGATGAGCGTTTCTTCCGCTTCGTTCCCCACGATGACGTCTCCAGCACCATCGACAAGCCCATGGCGATGATCACAATCGGCCAGATGGAGAAGTCACGCTCCAGTACGTCTAGATCACGCAGCAACATGAAGGTTCCTATGAGCATGAGAGTCAAAGGCCAGAACCAACCGCGTCGATTGCCGGTCAGCGTGCCGAGCAGAAGCCAGGAACCGAGCGCCAGCCACACCAGCGTCCACAACCCGATATCGGGGACGACGTCTAGTTCCCTCAGTAGGAACAAGATTCCGACGGTGATCAGAGCCAGCCCGAAGAAGATCGGGCGAGGGGGTCGAGAACCTGTCCACTCGGGCATCGTCACAGATTAGGCGCCTGTCGGAGGAGACAGGCAGTCGGCTAAGGCTGTCGAGTCGCGCCGTTTGACACCAGGACCCGCTCGAGCATGTCCTTCTGTACCAACCCACTACCCCGCCAACGAGGGCTGTAGGACTTCTTGGCAGGAGCTCCTGCCGCTGCCGCCTTCTTGCGGGCCTTCTTGGAAGGCTTCTTTTGTGAGCGCGCCAGGACGACGAATGTGGGAGTCGATTGGACCTTGAACGCCGCTGCTGCACCCGGCACTCGTCCGACATCGACCTTTACTACATGGGCGGCCCCGTCGAATTCCTCGGCGAGTTCGTTGACGATGCCGTTCATGATCTTGCACGGGCCACAGCCCTCTTGCCAGAAGTCGATGAGGATGGGCTTGCCTTCCGCGGCAAGTCCTTTCAACTCGTCGAGTCGGTCGATTACAAGCGGTTTTGCTCTTTTGCGTCTACGCATTTCGGTCTCCGCAACGGCTATCGGGTCCAGATCATTCCACATCGCCGCCCGATCCAAGGGATTGGTGCCGGGCTAGTGGATCCGCCAACGCTGCGGCGTGACCCGCATTACGACCGAATACCGCTCCCAGAATGTTTCGGGGGTGTGGCCGATCTCGGTGATCCCGTCCCGATACTTCTCCTGGTACTCGGCGTGGGCGGTGCTCGGCGGTCCGTCGACGATCCGGGCGGTCCCCTCGACCGCCACTACATCGGCGCCGGCCTTGCTATCGAGATTGATGGAGACTCGGTTGTTGGCGGCGATGTTTGATGTCCGAGCGGTTCCGTCAAGGCTGTAGATCAGGAACTCGTCGTCGTCGATGACGAACCACACAGGCGAAGCCTGCGGTTGGCCGTTGGGGCGAACGGTTGTAAGCCATATCACGTAGGCATCTTCGAGGAGGGACAGTCCCTTGGCGCCTGTTGGTGTTGATTGATCGAGCATGGCTTCAGGATAGATCACGCAAGAGAGGTGAGCGCCTGGCGCAGATTCTGTGGAATTCGGGTCGGTCGGCCTGTCTCAGTGATCAATGCAGCGTGGATCTCCGCTTCAACGATCAACTCGTCTCCACGGTCGATTCTCTGTCGCCACACCATCTTCGCTCCCGCTAGTTCGTCAACCTGGGTAGTGATCACTAGTTCCTCTCCGGCGGTGGCTGGAGTCCGAAAACGGACATCGGAGCGAATCACGACGATCTGGTACCCCGATTCGGACAGAGCTTCCATGCCGCTTTCGACCGTCGCCAGCGCAGCGATTCGAGCGTGCTCGAGATAGGACGAGTACACGGCGTGATTGACGTGGTTGTAGGGGTCGAGTTCACCCCAGCGGACCTGGATCGAAGTGCGATGCACGCCGTCGAGCCTAGGCGGACGTCATCGGCCCGATCAGGGCAGGAGAACCCCCAACACTTCGTCGACGTCGTACCGAATGGAGGCGGGTCGATCGATCGAGCCGAGTGCGGTCCAGCTCCCGCCGGTTCGGTACCGCGCCGACCATCGGTAGGTGATGGTGACCGGGTACCGATCCAGCGCAGGGTGGCACTTGGGCCCGTCGAGATGGCTGACTCGATAGTCGGCGGGACAGGTCTTGAGACGATACGTGTGGCGCACCGCACCTGGGTCGCCGATGGCCGTCGTCACTCCGTGTCCGGCCGATGGGGCGCCGTCGCCCCAATTGGTCTGAACGGTTTGCACGGTGGCTTCGACGTCGAGCCGGCGACCGTCGGGCAACGTCTCGGAGTGTCTGAACCGACGTGGAGGGTTGAGGTGGAGGCGTGAGGGCAGGTTGGTGATACCCACTGCCGGCGTCAGGTGGAAGGTTGGAGGGTTGAGTGGAAACGATCTGAAGATCGACCAGGCGCGGGTCGAGACGTTCACCGCTACGACGGGTGCCTTTGGCGCCGCTCGGCTTCCGCATTCGGGGAGGCGCCAGCGGGTGGAGATGATCTTGTGGTCGTATGCCGAATTCCAGGAGTCGAACCCGGGGGGATACCGCGACCAGAACCAACAGCGGCCGCGTTGGGTGGCCAGGTAGCGCAGCGGTGGCAGCGGAGCGGGCGCAGTTCTCCTCGACGACACGGTAGAAGTCGAACCGCTAAACCCACACATAATCCCGTCGGGTGTAGGACGACAGTCCATTGCCGTTGCGGTCCGAATGAGACCTATCTCGAGGCCCACCAGGATCAAGGTCGTTACGAGGAGTAGTGGCACCGCCAGCCGTGCGCCGTAGGAGCGGAGCACCTCGACAATGTACGCATCAGGTCGGGTTGTCTCAAGACCCCTATCGTGCTGGACGCTGGAGGACCCAATGGCGGCCGAAATCAGACTGATCACAGAATCCGAGTTCGACTCGGTCTACAACTGCACGATGCTCACCTTCGGTGTACCGATGTCGGACGACGACCGGGCGGATACCCGTGCCTGGATCGAGCTGGACCGAGTGTTTGCCGCTTTCGATGATGGGGAGGTCGTGTCCACCTCGGGGGTGGTGAGTCTTCCGATAGTGGTTCCGGGAGGCTCGGTGGTGCCTGCTGCGGCGGTGACACTGGTAACCACGGCGCCAACCCATCGGCGCCTGGGTCTGATGAAACGGGGGATGACTGCGCTACTGGACCAGGCGGTGGAGCGAGGCGAACCGTTGGCGACCCTGTGGGCATCGGAATCGAGCATCTACGGAAACCTGGGGTTTGGTGCCGCAATTGACGGCGCCGATTTGGAGATTGCCCCCCACCAAGCCGCTTTGCGTCCGGACGCTCCCGCCGGGGCCGGGCGGGTTCGACTCTACGACGGTGAAGGCGCAAAGCTCGTCGTTCCTGGAATCTACGCACGGGTCACTGCCGCGGTTCCGGGAACGATGATCCGACGGGAGCGGGACTGGACCCATATCTTCAAGGACGTGGCCGCCTCCCGTAGCGGAAAGATTCCGATTCGGTACGCCGTCTACGAAGAGGCTGGCGTAGGTCGGGGCTACGTCCGTTACCGGATGACCGAGCATTGGCGCGATATGCACGCGGCGGGCGAGGTCGAAGTAATCGAGTTTCACGCAGCCGACGCCGCCGCCCATGCCGAGTTGTGGCGCTTCTTGGCCTCGATAGACCTCGTGGCCAAGATCAAGGTCCATCACACCCGCTCTCGTAGTCGCCTGGCTGCGCTTCTTTATGACCCGCGACGGCTCAGGTCCAGTTCGGGGGAGTCGATATGGGTGCGACTGTTGGATCCGGTGGCGGCGCTGGCGGCGCGGCGCTATGGGGTGTCCGGCGAGTTGGTGATCGAAATCGATGATCCGATGGGGTATGCGAGCGGGCGTTTTGCGGTCGCCGGCGGTCCGGAGGAAGCCACGGTCGCAAAGGTCGACTCGGTGCCGGACGTCACGCTCAGTGCCGAATCAATCGGATCGGCGTATCTCGGTGCGCCGCGAATCGAAGAACTCGCTTGGGCCGGTCGGGTCGAAGGCGATGCGAGCGCAGTCGCGTTATTCGACGCGATGATGCGGTGGCCGGTCGAGCCGTACTGCACCGTCCACTTCTAAACGAAGAACAACGAGACGGTCCCGAACCCGACGCAGTAGATGGCAAACGGAGCGAGGCCGCTTCGACTGAGCAGCCGCACCAGAGCGTCGATGGCGAAGTAACCGGCAATGGCGGCGACCGCCATCCCGACCAGCAGGCTCGACTCGAAATCGCCACGGTCGACCAGTTCGATTCCCTGCAAGAGGCCGGCTCCAGCGATGGCAGGTATGCCGAGGAGGAACGCATAACGAGCTGCCTCGAGTCTGCTGAAACCTTGAACGAGCCCGGCGGTGATGGTCGTACCCGATCTGCTGACTCCTGGAATCAATGCAAGGGCCTGAGCGAGGCCGACGACGATGGCATCGCCTGCCCGTCCGTCTCCGATGGCCCGCTCTCCCGGTGGAAACAGCAGGCCCAACGCCAGCACAAAGCCGGTGACGATTAGGGCTACGGCGACGAATGCAGGTTCGGAAAAGATGATCTCTATGGGACCGTCGAGCGTCACGCCCACGATCGCCGCCGGAATCGTGCCGACCAACAGGAGCATCCAGATCCGTTTGCTGTGGTCTGACGTCGGTTCTCGGACCAGGCCGGCGATGTCGGTGCGATAGAACCAAACCACGGCCAGAAGCGTTCCGACGTGAAGCATGGCGCTCGCGGCCAGATCCGGTTCCTCTATTCCGAGTAGAGCCGGAATGAGGACGAGATGTCCGCTCGAAGAGACCGGGAGGAATTCGGTGAGGCCTTGGACGAGGCCCCAGAAGGCGGCGTTCAGCACCGGGGGAGCCTACCGGTCGCCTAGGGCCGGACCGCCGTGATGAGAATGCCCTCGCGTTCTGCCGCCGCGATCACCGGTGCCCTCTCCGGCGGCACCGCGACGGCAGCCGGCCTGAAGTCGGTCGTATACGGATCACCAATCTGAGCGGTGATTACGAGCCCGGAAGTCTCCAGTGGAGGGTTCACGATTACGAGCATGACCTCGTCGCCGGGCGCCGACAATGTCCCGATTTCGATCGGCACCGTCCACCACCCAGGGGGAGCAGAAACAGGACCAGCCAGCAGCGCTGATGTGAGTGGCTCACCCACACCGATGTTGCGCGCCGCGGTGGCATCGGAGAGGTTCGGAGTAGGGATCAGGTCGCTGGGAAGATCGATCCAGGCCACGGCATCAGGGGTGAGCGGTGCACCGATTGCGATGGGCCTGGCGGCGATCGGATACGGCTTTGTCGCGGCTGCTTGGAGGTCCCAGATGATGGCACCGACGATCAGGAGCACTGCCCCGGCCCGGCGAAGGTAGGGGGGTGGCTGCAACCAGTACACCGATCACCGTATCTGGCGTTGCATACCGGGGGAAGGGGTCCCTACTGGCGTCGGTAGTCGGCCAGGTAGTCGGGGGCCGGCCAGTCGACGCCCTCGTCTGGGATCGGTGTGCCGGGCACGATCGATAGCGGGACTACGCCGGCCCAATATGGCAGCCCGATGTCCTCGTCGTCGTCGCCGGGAGGACCGATCCGAACCTTTGCCGACGCTTCATCGAGAGGAACCGCAAGCACGAGAGTCCCGTCTATCTCCTTGTCACTTGGGGGACGGGAGTCCTCCCAGCGCCCCGGAGTCACATGGTCGGTCACAGCCTTTAGCGCCAGCCGTTTTTCGTCGGGATCGTCTACGAGTCGGGCTTCTCCGAAGACGATCACGCTGCGGTAGTTCATTGACTGATTGAAAGGGGTTCGGGCCACCACGAGCCCGTCCAGGAGGGTCACTGCGATCGAGACCTCGATGCCCTTCTTCATGCCGCGCAGCATTCGAGATGCCGGAGATCCGTGGAAATACAGAATGTCATCGACGCGAGCATGGATCGTCGGAATCACCACGGGCGACCCGTTTGCGAAGAAGCCGACGTGGCAGATCAGCGCTTCATCGACGATCGCCTCAATGGTCGTACGGTCATAGACGGCACGTTCTGGGAGTCGCCGGACCTCGGTCCGGTCGGAAGAGGCTTTCATGTCGTAGCCGTTTCTCTGGTCGTTCGGACCTCGCTCAACAGTGCGCCTCGTAGGAGCTGGACCCGCCGAACAACACCCGATGACCCCCAGTGACGAAGAAGGGCATCGTAGGGCGGCTAGGGCGATTCCTAGACTTGATCTGGTGGATGGGACGACTCTCGCAGTGGTGGCAACCGGGTATCTGCTCGGCAGCGTCGATTTTGGAGTCATCGTCCCTCGACTCCTCGGTACCGACATCTATGCGAAGGGGAGCGGCAATCCCGGAGCGAGCAATGTGTTGCGCAGCATGGGGCGCGGTACGGCTGCGGTGGTGGTTCTAGGAGACATCGCCAAGGGATTGGCCGCAGCCGCTCTGGGAGACATCATGGTGGGCGAGGCGGTGGGATTTGCTGCCGGCTTTGCCGCCGCCGTTGGTCACTGCTTCCCGCTGTGGCACAGACTGCGTGGCGGCAAAGGTGTCGCCACCACTGCGGGATTGGTGCTATGGCTCGAGCCGATCTTGGCCGCCGTGCTGCTGATCGCATGGATCGGGATTGTGGGGTTCACCAAACGGGCATCGGTCGCTTCGTTGCTCGTGGTCGTGGTCTTGGCGCCGGGCCTGGCGTTGTCCGGTCATCGGGAATGGTCGCTCGTCTGGGCTACTGCGACAACACTCCTAATTGTGGCGAGGCACCATCACAACATTCGGCGTCTTCTCGGCGGAGCCGAGCACACCCTGGAGAGCGATTCCGCGTGAAACCGCTCGTCGATGCACAGCGCACCGTGTTGGCGGCGATGGAGGTATTCCCGTCTTCGGCCGTGCCCCTCGCCGACTGTCTCGGGTTGGTGTTGGCCGAGGACGTATTGGCCCCACATCCGGTTCCGCCTTTTGCGAACTCCGCCATGGACGGATACGCCGTACGTGCTGAGGATGTGTCGTCGACACCGGCCACACTCAGGGTGCTGGAGGATGTCCCCGCCGGCAGCGTCGCAAACTCAGAAGTCGAACCCGGCACCGCCATCAAGATCATGACCGGGGCACCGATCCCCGGAGGGGCGGACGCAATAGTCATTGTTGAAGACACCCAAGCCGCCGATCAGAGCGATCAGGTGGTGGTGCTCGCTCCGGCCAGGGTCGGTGACCATGTGCGGGGGGCGGGTGGAGACATCGAGCTCGGCTCGACGGTTTTGCAGGCAGGGATCCGCCTAAACCCGATGCATTTGGGTCTGCTGGCATCGGTGGGAATGGCAGGGCCCACCGTGACCAGGCGGCCGACCGTCGCCGTTTTCTCGACCGGCGATGAATTGGTTCCGGCCGACACGGCCGGACTGCGCCCCGGCGCCATTCACGATTCGAATCGTCCGATGCTGGTCGCCGCGCTCGGCGAGCTTGGCGCCAACGTGCTCGACCTGGGGATCGTCCCCGACGATGCTCGGTTGCTGCGATCCGTGCTTGGCGAGGCGGCAACCAACGCGGATGCGGTGGTTACCAGCGGCGGCGTCTCGATGGGGGAGTACGACCTCGTAAAGCAGGTCCTCTCCGAGATGGGTCGGGTTGAGTTCTGGCAGGTGGCGATGCAGCCGGCAAAGCCGTTTGCGTTCGGCTTTCTCGGCGACACGCCGCTCTTTGGCTTGCCGGGAAACCCGGTCTCAGGGATGGTTGCGTTTGAGCAATTCGTACGACCGGCACTATTGAGGCGAATGGGAGCAAGTCGCCTGTTTCGGCGGCGTAGTTCGGCTGTGCTGGCCACCCCAGTGTCGACACATCCCGACAAGACCGTATTCGTCAGAGTGCGCACCGCCATGGACTCGAAGGGTATGACTGCCACCTCGTCTGGAGGGCAGGGATCGAATATCCTGAGTGCGCTCGCAGCGGCGGACGCATTTGCAGTAGTCCCGGTCGGAGTTGGTGACTTGGAAGCAGGAGCGACCGTCGAGTTGGAGTGGTTCCGGAGCCCCGAAATGAGAACCTACGAGGAGGCGCTTGGTGGATGAGCTGACCCATCTCGATGAGACCGGAAGCGCCCGGATGGTGGACGTCGGCGCCAAGGCTCCCAGTGATCGCCAAGCTGTGGCCGAGGCGGTCGTCGTTTTGAGCGAATCCACTCGAGCAGCCCTTTTTGAGGGATCGCTCCCCAAAGGCGATGCCACCGCGGTGGCGAGGGTTGCTGCCATTCAGGCGGCGAAGCGCACGGCCGAACTGATTCCGCTGTGCCACCCGCTGGCGTTGTCTTCGGTGACGGTCGACATAGAGGAGGTCGATGTGGGTGCCCGCCTTGTGGTCACGGTTCGCACCACCGACCGCACGGGCGTCGAGATGGAGGCTCTGACCGGAGCTTCGATCGGTGCTCTAACCATCTACGACATGGTCAAGGGGATTGAACGAGGCGCAGAAATTGGACCGGTGCGATTGCTGCGAAAGTCAGGAGGGTCGAGCGGCGAATGGGAGCGGTAAGAGCCACTGTCATCACCGTCTCCGATCGGGTGAGTCGGGGCGAAGCTGAGGATCGCAGCGGTCCCGCTGCAGCGTTGGCTCTCGGCACGCTTGGTTTTGAGGTCGATGTTGTGGTGGTTCCCGACGGATTGGATGAGGTGGAGAACGCCCTTCGAGTCGCCGCGGCGGATGCCAATCTTGTCGTCACGACTGGAGGAACCGGTTTGGCCCCGCGCGATTTGACACCCGAGGCGACTCGTCGGGTGATAGAACGCGAGGCCCCTGGCCTGGCGGAGGCGATGAGGAGCGCGACGTTTGGGTCGAACGCTTTTGGCATGCTGTCTCGTGGGGTGAGCGGCGTTGTCGGCGAAACGCTGATCATCAACCTCCCCGGTTCGGTTTCGGGGGCAACTGAATCGCTCGACGTGGTGGGTCCGGCGTTGGTCCACGCAGTCGAATTGCTGCTCGATCGCCCGACTGAGCACTAGACCAGGCGAGTAGCAAATAGGATGAATGTCGACTCGACTACTACAAATCCGCTCCAGCGACCGGGTTGCATCCGTATCCTTGCTGCTAGACGGAGGAGAAGGAGAGGTCGATGACCGATCCCCGACAGCGAACCGCCTCGGCACCAGCTGCTGATAGCTTTGCTATGTCCGGAGAGCGGGACAATGTGCTGGCACGCCGCCGACTCGCCCTCATCGTCCTCGTCGCAGCAGTTCCGATAACGCTGGCGGCGGCGATCTTCACCGGCTCGACGATGTTCCTGATCATCAACCTCGTGATCGACCTGCTGATCGCCGGCTATGTCGCCATGCTGCTGCAGATCAAGCAGGCTCAAGATGGTGGGAGCGGTCAGCCGGATCGGGCGCGAGCCAGGCAGTAACGCCACCCTCTTTGGGTCGTATGCCCCTATCGACGATGAGCGATGGCTGTCATCTTGTGAAAGAATTCACAAGCAGCACGGGGCTCTGCGTCTCGCAGCTGAGGAGATGCGGATGAGCGACATACATCCACCTGTGTGCGGAAGCGCAGACCACACTGAGCCGGGGCCGCTGAGCGAGGAGCGGATCGCCGAGATCGCCAAGGGATTGGCTCACCCGGCGCGGGTGAAGATCCTCAAGCAGTTCGTCGAGTGCCGGCCTCACATCGCCCAGGAAATAGTCGACGAGTTCGACCTGGCCCAGTCGACGATTTCGGAGCATCTCCGCTTGCTGCGCGAGGCCGGCCTACTGGACCCGACGAGGGATGGGCCGCGAACCTGGTACTGCATGCGGCGGGCCGTTCTGCGGCAGTTCGCCGATGCGATCATCGAGCTCACTGATACTTCGGCAATGGCCGAAACCCGATAGCCGGAGAAAGTCCCTCTCCTTGTCCTTTTCTGTCTCTGAGGGCTGCGCGTTTCGCCCTCCGACCACGTGCCTACCGGGAAAATGCCGAGCCCCTAGGGACGTAAGCCTCTATCGGTTATCGACGATTTACGGAATCATGTGAAAAGTTTCACAAATACTTGTGAAAAGATTCACAAACAATGTGAGGGCTTCGCAAGAAGCACTCATCTCACTACCGAGCAAGGAGAAATCTCGGATGAAAAGGAACAGACTGCAGTCGGTGGGAATCTTCCTGTCGGCGATCGGGGTCATTTTTCTGATCGCGGCCGGAGTTGCCTACCTCAAGGTGCAGGATGGCTACACGGCCTTCGAAACCTTCAGCGCTGCTGAGAACGTTGAGCTCTCGTACAACGAGGACGGACAGCTCGTCGACCGCGGCACCACCGAAGGTGCGGATGCGATCATGACGCTCCTGACCGAGGACTGGGGCTTCAATCCCAACATGGGCGATCTCGACGCCAACGATCCGGTCGTCAACACTGCCACGGAGATGATGTACCAGATGGCCACCATCGGGTTCCACGTTCTACACGGCACCCAGACCGTCGTTCTCGCTGAGGATGTCGAGTACAAGGGTGAAGTGTTCGCTGCCGGAACGTATGAGTTCGAGGTCGACGGCCGTTACTGGACCGACTTCGATCGCAGCCACCCGCTCGAGGGTCCGGCTCGTTCCCAGGCGTGGAGCGGCACGGCCCACGGCCTCTTCGGCCAGCTCGGCGTTGGTGCGGTGACGCACTCAGTGCTGCAGATCGGCCTCGCCATCGCTGCTGCATTCGCAGCAATCGGCGGCATGGCCATCTTGACCGGTCTTGGACTGGTTTGGGTCAGCAAGGAAGAGAAGATCGGCGAGCTCGAGCTTGCCAAGGAAAAGGCCGAAGTAGTCAGCTAGTTCTTACTGCAACGGACCAAGACGAACCCCCGCTTCGGCGGGGGTTCGTTCTGTTTGTGGTGTCAATGAGTGCGGTGGAGGGGTTTCAGTCGAGGCCGGGTAGGGCTCGACGTGCGCCCGACCTGTTTCTGGTTCAAGTCCCCTAACAACCGGAGAAGCCCGGCTTTCACGCCGGGCTTCAGTGGTTTGTGGAGGTGAGGGGATTTGAACCTACCTAGAGGGCACTGAGCGAAGCGAGGTTCAGTGGAGGCTCCGGTCGAGACCGGGTAGGGCTCGACGGGTGTCGACGGTTCTGTCGATGTCGATGTCGATGTCGATGTCGATGTCGATGTCGGTGGAGGTGAGGGGATTTGAACCCCTGACCCCTACGTTGCGAACGTAGTGCTCTGCCGGGCTGAGCTACACCCCCGAGGGAATGGGATTCTAGGGGTAAGCGGGTAGTGCGAGGGTCGTCGTGATTCGAACCCTGTTCGGTGTCGAATCAAGACTCCGAGGTGCCTCGCTGCGCTCGGAGCGTTCTGGGTGGG
>Ga0255047_10001417_pt1 | contig 17449 bp, 14 predicted proteins | sample JV7_2_1_MG_FD_183640 | JGI IMG/M metagenome (GOLD analysis project Ga0255047, IMG submission 183640) | Seawater microbial communities from Jervis Inlet, British Columbia, Canada - JV7_2_1 | ecosystem: Environmental > Aquatic > Marine > Inlet | place: Canada: British Columbia | collected 2016-10-06 | reverse complement strand
GCGGGCCACGGCACGCGCGGCGGGGTCTGCGGCCAGTCGCAAGCGAGACGAGCTGATCGCGGCTATACGGAAGGGCTGCGAGGACGCGGGGATCACGGTCCGAAGGGACCCGATCGCTGCCGTGCGGTATCTCTCGGACATGTGCCGCGGGGGGTGGGCTAACGCGGCGCGGCGCCGCAGCCACACGGCGCGCTCTGCGATGCGCGCGGGGAGGGGGGTCACCCCGAAGAAGGAGCACTGCGAATGAATCTGTCGCGCAGTAGACGTCCCGCCCGCCTCCTCTCTAAGAGGGAGGTCTGGGCGGGGCTCGCAGACGAGGAGCCCATTTCACTGCACTCGATGCCAGGAGAACATGCGCCTCTGGCAGGACCCTGACGGTCGCCCGCCGCCCGAGGACGTGTCGACGATCGTGAAGCGTGGGCAGTGCTGAGATCTGCGCTCCTGCGCAGGGTAATCTAGACCCGATGATCGGGTTGACGTTCGGATGATACTGGCGAGCGTCGGTTTCGCTGAGGCAGCAAGGGAGGAAGCAGATGGACCAGAGCCAGATTGATGGCGCAATCGCGTACAACGAGAAGCAGGGATACTGCGACAATGAGGTTAGGCTCACGCAGCGCACCGTCGGCGCGGTCGAGGATGGGAAATGGGGGCCAGAGACGGTCACCAAGATCGCAGCCTGGCAGCCCACGCAGGGGTTAGCGGCAGACGGGAAGGTCGGACCGGCGACATGGTCGAGGGTGAGGGCTAGCTGGGAGTTGACCCCCGCCCCTGCGGACAAGCTCATCCAGATCGGCTGCGGCCTCGCGGCCTATGACCAGACCTGGCCGGGGCGTACGCCCGAAGAGGCGCTCCAGAAGGCGTGGGACCAAGCCCTCGCCGAAGGATGCGCCGAGCTGCGTTTCTGGTCGAGCGAGTGGCTCATCAACGACATGGGCAACAAAGGCAACTCGTACTCGGGGCCGTGGCTTGCGTCGCAGTCGCCGCCCGAGGGCGTCATCGTCGGCGCGTGGATCGACGACCCGGTCAGCGCGGCGAAGAAGCCCGCGTTCGCTGAGCGCCTTGCCGCGCGACACATCACGCGCGCTGCGCTGATGATCAACAAGAGCAACACGCGGACGAGCGACGTACCGTGGGCGCTACGGTGGGGACGCGACGATCTACAGGCGGTCGCGGACCTCTACCGCGAGCACGGCATCGAGTGCGCGGCGACGTGCTGGCCTCGCCCGAGCAAGAGCCAGATCGATGCGATGTGCGAGGACATGGCCTGGATTCTCCCGCTCATCGGCTCGCACATTTTCGAGGTCGACACCGAGGGCAACTGGAAGTCGGGCTTCCTCGACGGCTTCCGGTCGATGACCGATGCGTCCGACTACCTCGCGTCGCGCATGCGGGAGCTAGTGGGCGACGACGGCGAGCTGGAGCTGACCACCTACACCTACCACACCGAGAACAGTTCCACGGCGGTGCTTGCGCCGCTCATGGATCGGCTACTCCCGCAGGCGTACAGCGTGCGCCACAGAAGTAACGAGACGGTCGAGTGGGACGACTCGCTTGGGCCGGGGCGACACCAGACACTGGCGGTGAACCGTGCGAGGCAGGCAGCAGCCTTCTAAGTCGCATGCGCAAAGTTAAGGAAGCGATTATGGAGGGGGCCAAGCGGCTTGTGCGAGCCCACCCGACGGCCCTCGGCACGGTGCTGCGGTGTCGACTACACCCGGAGGACTGCGCGCAGCTTTTCCGCGATGTCGAAGGTCTCCGCCTAGTTACCTGGCAAAGAGGATACTCAGGCCCCGGCGGATACTCGCTGGGTGAGCGAGTTGATTCGGTGCTGGCGCTCCCGATCGGGCAGGTGCGCATCGAAGTGAGCCCGAGCTACGTCAGGGGTGTCGCCGCACTCATGGCGCCTAACGTGATGGACGCCGCGGGGGTTCGCCCGGCCTCGGAGAATGTCGCCATCGCCGAGTGCTGTGACGAGTGTGGCGTCCTCGATGAGTTTTCGGGGCTTGGGGCATGCCCCCGTGCGCCTACCGGGTGCCGCGCTTGGCTATGTGGCGCGTGCGAAGTTAAGCATGAAGAGTTACACACGGAGGCACTCGCGAGAGTGGCGAAGGCGCCTTCGCGCACGTTGAGTGACGCGGACTTCCAGATGCGCATGCGGCAGAGGCGCGCGGCCGCACATGGGGAGGGGGATACTGATGCGTGAGGTTCACAATTCGCACCGCTGGAGCCAGCACACCCAGCAGTGCAAGGGCTGCGAGATCCACATCAGCGCGGACGAGGCGAAGAAGCCGTGCGCGCAGCCGTACAAGCCCCCGCCGCGCAAGCCGAAGGAGTACCGCCGGCCATGAGCAGCGCGGCATCTACGAACGGAAAGCAGAGGACGAGCTATGGCGAAAACAAATGAGATCAGGCCGCTGGGTGACCGGGTACTCGTCGAGATCCCGGCGAAACGGGATCCAACGACGGCAACACCGGGGGGTATCCTGCTACCGGACACGGCGAGGGGACGCGCTGACCGGGGTGTGGTCATCGCGGTCGGCCGTGGGCGCGTCTCGCCGAAGGGGCAGCTCGTTGAGCCTGCGGTGAAGAGGGGCGATCGTGTGCTCTTCGACGCGTACCGCATCGAGTACATTGTCGGTCAACAGATAACTGCGGCAACTCCGCAAGCAAAGCCCGGTGATCGGTTCCTCATCCGCGAGGACGATATTCGCGGTGTGCTGATGTAGCGCCTCCGAGCGGATCCTTGCGCCGGCTGTGCCGGAGGCGGATACTCGCTGGGTGAGCGAGCCTCTGAAGCCGAGCGACTGCATCGATGGGGATGGTGTCCACGTCACCGGCTTCGCGCTCAAACCAGACGAGTACACCGATGTCATTCATTCGTACGTGTGCAGTTCGCTGGGTTGCGAGAGCTACGTGAAAATCCAGCACGTGCAGCTCGTGGAGGTCGGCCACGTGACCTGTATGATGTGCCTGAAGCCAATGGAGCTGGCCCCCGGATCGTTGCATTGACCCGGTGGTCCGGTGCCATTGGAGCGACCAGCCCATTCACAGGAGCCACATTTTCGGCTTCGACGGGCACTGCAAGGGCTGCATGATGCATCGTGACTGGCCCGGTTCGAGGGCGAAGTGTACCCTCCGGTATCGGGCGCCTCCCAGGCGCGCACGCCCCCTGGAGCCTCTGGAGGAGAATGATGAGCAGAGCAAGGATTCGAGTCGGCCGTGACATCAACTACCGCCCCACCGACGCGCAGGCTGCCGCAGGTGGCGGCAACGTGGACGACGTGTGGGCTGGGCGCATCAGTGCCGTGAATGCGGACGGCACTGTCAACCTGCATGCGCTGGAGGCTGACGGTGGTGAGCTGGCGCTTACCAGTATCGGCCGCGGTTCGCAGAAGGGGCAGTTCGATCTGCTTGGGGTGGGCCCGCAAGGCGTCTGATGCTCCGCGAGTTGTACGACGCTGGCGGTTGGCGGCGGTTGGCGTAGATGGCGCGCGTAGCTCGGCTGCTCGGTGAGTATACCGACCCTGACGCAGAAGAGGCTGCCGAGGGCGAGGTTGTCTCGGATACCAACAAGGCGCTGCTCCAGCTCCTTAGCGCGCGGGATGATCCGTATTGGAAGGAGGTTTTCTCGGAGATGCTCCGCGAGGATCTCTGCTTATTCGCGAAGGAGATCCTCGGGCTAGAGATCGGCCCGCACTTGCTTGATTGGGGAGGTCTCGTCAGCCGCACGCGCAGAATTGCGATCAACGCCGCGCGTGATCATTCGAAGTCGACGTTCTTCTCGTACGCCTACCCCATTTGGCGTGCGTGGTCTGAGCCGGGCTGCGAGGTCTACATCTTCAGCGCGACGCTCGACCAGGCGATCGAGTTCCTCGACATCATCGTCTACGGCCGCGCGAACCTGCGCGGCATGATCGACATCCCCGAGCTGACGCACCTCGTGCCGACGCCGGACGACTTCAAGCGCGACCCGCGCGTGCGGCTCAACCGGCAGGATGTGCGGCTCAACAACGGGTCGCGCATCCGCGCGCTCGGCTATGGGAAGAAGACGCGTGGCCGACACCCGAAGTACATCGTGCTCGACGACGTGCTGAACGACGAGGACATGTTTAGCGAGACCACGCGTCGGAAGAACATCGAGTACTACAAGTCGGCGATCGTGAATATGGCGACACCTGATGGGCAGGTGGTCAACGTAGGCACGCCGTACCACGCGGCTGACCTCTGGGGTTGGCTACGGAAGAACCCCGCGTACATCTTCAAGCGGTACCCTGGTATCCTCATCGATAAGGACACGGGCGAAGAGAGGGCACTCTTCTCGTGGCGTTGGACAGTCGACGCGCTGCGCATGAAGAAGATCGAGATCGGCTCGGTCGCGTTCACGCGCGAGATACTCTGCCAGCCCATCTCCGATGACCTGTCGATCTTCCCGAGTTACCTCTTCCCGCCGCTGTTCGACGACCACCTGAAGGTGCGCCCAACACTGAACGAGATCCGAGCACGCGGCTGGACGACGTACATGGGTGTGGACATCGCGCGCAGCGCGTCCGTCGGCGCCGACTACTTCGTGATCTTCGTCATCGGTTGTGACTCTGAGGGCAACCATCACATCGTTGATATTCGCCGATCGAAGGGGATGCCGTTCAAGCGCCAGCTTGACGAAATGAAGATCGCGGCGGCGCTCTACGATCCCGCGCTCATCTTCATCGAGAGCAATGCGATGCAGCAGGTTTATACCGATGAGATGCGTCGCACGACGGACCTCCCGGTAAAGGAATTTGTCACGCTCGCGACGAATAAGTATCCGCTCGATCGAGGCATCCCCGGCCTCCGCATCCTGCTCGAAAATCAAAAGCTCGTAATCCCGCGCGGCAACGAAGAGAGCCGCCGCCTCACTGACATCTGGATCGACGAGGCGACGCAATTCGGGTTTATCGACGGGCGGCTTCAGGGTGCGGGTGAGCACGACGACACCGTGATGAGCTGGTGGTTTGCGTGCGAGGCGAAGAAGGCAGGGGGCTTCTCCTTCGCGTTCGGCGACGAGGACGGTGAAAACGTGAACGACTGGGGAGATACTGGTGACGGCGAGGACTGGCAGAAGGTGCTTATGGGCGATCCGATGGAAGCCGACGGCGCCTGGATGCATTAGCCTGTATCATCGGATACCTTGACCAGTGCTTGCGTGGCAGGTACTAGCGAGGGCAGGATTGAACCTCGGGCGGATGCCCACGGAGGAGTGAGAGATGGCAAGAGAGACTTTCAGGGAGTCCGCGATCCCCACCGGCGTACAGAGTCCGGTCTATCTCGACGCGCGACAAATCACGCGCGGGCTTGGGCAGCATTTGCCCGAGGCGTTCGTCGGCCAGGTAACCGGCGCTGGCGGCGCAGGCGGTACGCTGGCTGGGGTGCCGTTTGACCCCGCAGTTGTTGAGGTCGTCAATGAGGCGGGCGCAATTCCGACGTGGACGAAGCACGTGATGCTCACCGGTGGCGCTATTGGCATCGCCGTCGCCGCGGCTGCTGCGGACGCTACCGCGACCGCGCCGACGATCACCAGAGTCGCGGGGCCTCCGGTCACGTTTAGCGTTGCGCTGACCACCGGCGTCGCGCCCGACGCTGAGCTGGTCACCGTGATCTGCTACGGTGTCCGCGACGTCAACGGCGGGCTCTGAGGTTCGATCGGGCGAAGCTGCCTCTGCGTGCTCGTCCCGCATGGGTGGCTAGGGCGACGGTGTCGAGCCACACCGTCAAGCTGTGAGGCTGGCGGGGGCGAGCACGGCACTTTAGCGAGGGGCTCGATGTTAGACCGCGATCGGCTCAGCAAGGCACCCAGCTTCGGTACTCCGGGGCTGGGTGTTCCTGCGACAAAAGAGCCGTCGCGCTGGCACACGAACACGCCTGGTCATTTCCCGAACTACAGCGGGCACAAGATGCGCGCGCGGGCGGCCGCAGGCATGGGCGAGGCGCAGGCGTTCGTCATCGCGGTGAACAAGCTCTTCCGCACCCAGGACGAGTTTGGCCGCCCGCCGCCGCACGTCATCACGGTAGAGGACGTCACGCGCGGCATCGTGATCGACCCGGTCGACCAGCAGAAGATCCAGCGGCTCGTTGGCGGCACGAGCGCGCATTTCGATCAGAAGTCGCAGACGCAGCGCATCTTCCACGCGCGTGGGCGCCTGCACGAGACCCTGCGGCACTCGTACAAGCACATTGATTCGGATACCCGCATGGAACTGGTGCGGCGTGCGGTAGCTTATTGGCGCCGCAATGGGCAAACCGCGTACGGTAAGGATCCGACGATCCGATGGGGTAAGGGTATGGAGCGGAGTATGCGACTGGTTGTACCGCTGAAGAAGGGCGGCCCGTTCATCGGCCCGCACGAGGAGCCCGATCCCATGCCGCGAACGGACAAGTCCATGGACGCGATTGCGAATCTTGATTTGCTCAGCAAGGGCGGTCCGTACATAGGCCCGAAAGGCGGGAAGCAAGGGCTGAAAAAGGCACGCAAGGCGCGAGGCGGCGCGTACAAGATGCGCGTCGTGCTGCCGAGCGGGAAGCTGAAGTTCTTCTACGACCACGGCGCGTACGAGCGGTGGTGCGATCGCAACGACGTCGAGCCCCACATCAGCGGCGAGCGCAAGGCCGTCGATGACGCAGCTCGACGCGGGCACGCGCTGGTATCCGATGGCCCGCCGCAGGCGAACACGTACGGGTACGACAAGCTCGAAGACGACGTGCCGCGCAAGCCCGGCCGCTACGACGACCTGCAAGCGAAGATGCACGCGAAGATGCACGGGAAGCGCGGGCGCGGCCGCCGCACGGCACCCAGCGCCACGGTGCCGGATGGAGACTTCGGCCCGCGTCCGCGCCGGTCGTCGCGAGGTGACGGCAACCAGGGTTTGCGCCGCGTCGAAGACCACGGGGGCACAAGCGCGCCAGGCACTACCGCGCCGACCCGGCGCAGGCCGAGCGGTCGCTCTTCGATTCCGCACAGCGGCGTCGTGGACCGGCCGGGCACGCCGAACAAGAACGACCGCGGCAGCGCCTCGCCGAACCGGACCACGCCGTACGCGAAGATGACGGACGGCGACTACGCGCAGCTCGGCGCGTTCATGTGCGGCCGCCCCCGCGCGAAGAAGAGCGACCTCGTGCGCCCCGATCTCCTGAAGCACACTGAGTCGAAGCTCGTCTACCGCACGCCGCAGTCGCGTCGCATCTGTCTGGAGTGGTGAGTGCCGTTTCGCTCTGAAAAGCAGCGACGGTACATGCATGCGAACCAGCCAGAGATTGCGGAGCGGTGGGAGCGCTACCACGCGAAGTTTGAAACCACCCCTGAGACCGGACTAGACGAGATGCACCCGGCGACGGTCGACAAGATCCAGCATGAGGAGTCGACGCGGCAGAGCATCGACGCGAAGACCGGTGCCCCCGCTTTCATGAGTGGCAAGAAGGAGCCTAAGCTCGGCGTAGTGAATGGTGAGCGCGGCCCGCGCCTCTTCGCGCGCCGGAGTCTCTTCGCGATCGGCGATCCGAGTGAAGACCGACCGGTGCTGATGGAGCCCGGCGGGCACGTCAGCGCGACACGGCCCGCAGGTACCGAGCCGGTATCCCCACCAGCCGCGAAGATGGCGCGCGTCGTGTCGATGCGCGAGCTGGCGGAGCGCCTCGATGGTGATGACGCGGGCGAGAACGGAGACCACGGCGATCACGATGGTGGGTGGGCGCGCGTCGAGGATCTGTGGGGCGATGAAGCGCTAGCGGTGAAGGGCCGCTTCGAGACGCCGGGCGAACTGTTGCGCAAGGCGGCGAACATGAGTCGCCTCCCGCAGGTCACGCCCATCGGGGGGTCTGCCCCGCGCGAAGAGACCCCGGCGCTGCCGGATTTTCAGGAAATCTACTATCAGCCCGAGGACGACGAGCGACGCAAGTTGGAGCGCGAGCAGGCGGAGACGCGCCGCCTTGCGGATGCAGCTCGGAACACTGCGAGGTACGGCATCCACGGCATCGCGGCGACACCGTCCACACCGCAGATCCGATGGGAGCCCGAGGCTGATCCGGCTGAGCATACTGGGCCGAAGCTCGTGAACCGCGAGCCGACTGTGCGCGCGGACGTCGATATGGACCGCATCTATGCTGGTTCCGTGTACCTCCGCGACGCCGCGAGCGAAGAGTCGGATACCGAGGATGATGAGGATGATGATGATGACGAGCAGGCTGAGAAGGCTCTGCGTGTCATTTCGCCTCGGGAGCTGCTACGAAAGAGTCGTACGTGACTAATCACGTGCGTCGGCGCAGTATCCCCTAAGCAGGGAAGAGGATCGTGATGGACGCTATCGAACAGCTCGGGACCCTCTTCAAAGCGGCGCCCCCATTCCCCCCGAAGAAGAAGAAAGGCGACGGGGATGAGAAGGGCGATGACGACTGCCCGACTGGTGACAAGGACGACGACGGCACGCCGAACAGCCTCGACGCCGCGCCGGATGATCCTTCTGATGGTGCTGACGATGCTGACGATGGCGCTGTGTCCGAGGAGGGTGGTGAAGAGGCTGCGATTGATGCGGAGATGCCCGAGGACGAAGACGGGGGAGGTTTCGCGCCTGAAGAGGAGATGGCGGGTGCTGGCGGTGCCGACGCAGCAACTGTCGATCTGGTGGAGCAGCTCGCCGCGGCGGAGAAGGACTTCTACGCCGCGAAGGGCATGCACGGCACTGACCACCACAAGGCTGAGCTGGCAATGGAAACCTTCCATAAGCTCGTGCGCAAGTTGGCGAAGCAGGTGCATCCAGGGGTAGGCAAAGGCGTGCCTCCTGTTGAGGAGAATGGTGATGCGAGTGGCGTGCCCAATGGCGGCGATGGTGGTGGGGGCAGCGGGGGTGCATTCGGTGCGCAGGGTGGCGCCGCTAGCGAAGGCGAGCAGGAAGGCGGCGACGAGGGCCCGCCTGACGAGGTCATCGAGGAGGCGAAGAAAGCGGGCATGGGCGTGCCCGCGATCAACGAGCTGATCAAGAGCTGGATGGCGGCGAAGCAGTCGATGCTAGAGCCGACCGTGGACGAAGAGATGCGAGGGAAGATGGAACCCGACTGGTCCAACTTTAGCGGGGATCCCAATGGCGGTGAGTTCATTAATTGGGGCACGTCATCGCTAGTGGGCCGCATGCAGGAGGCGGGTCCGCGCGGGGAGCCGAGCGGCGTCACTGGCGACAGCCCGTACACGGGCTCGGGTGCAGGCGAAGCACACCCCCACTACGGCCAAGATGCGGGCTTCGGCAAGCCGCCCCCCGGCCCGCCCTTTGGCGCCAAGATGGGGGAGGCACCGATGCCGCCGTGGAGCGCGAAGAACAAGCCGGATACCCCCCGTCGTGCAGAGGGCTCGTATCACACGACGCCTACGCGGACGACGTTCAAGGAGCATAGGACTGGTGGATCGACGACCGTGCGCCGTGGCTCCGACAGAGGTCACGAGGCGACGAGCGCGGTGCAGGACTACAACCGTGTGAGCCCAACGTCGCGCAGCACGGGGCTCGTCAACCCGCAGCGACGCAGCTCGACCGCGACCTCGGTCATGCGCGCGCGCATGAGCGACGAGCCGACGGGCATGGAGTACGCCGCGCTTGGTGCCGCGATGCGCGGCCCGAACCCTACTGCGCGCATTGTAAAGCGTACGAATGAATCTGGAACCCGTGTTGTCAAGAACCCCGGAGCTGGCGGTACGCGGACGGCAACCGAGCGCGGTGTTCCTGGTAGGAGCGGTGTGGTATCCACTAGCGGGTTTATGCGCGGGAAGATGAGTGTCGAGCCGGCGGCTGGCCTTGATTACGCGTACCTCGGGGCCATGGTCGGAAAGCTCGAAGTGCCTGACAGTGTCCGCGGCGCGACGCCGTCGCCGGGTGGGCGTGCGTCGCGAGTGGAGGGGGCGGTGCGGGCCGCTCAGCGGTCACTCGGCTGGGGCCGCACTGCCGGTCACGGAACGACGAGGCCGCGGACGGAGACCGGCCGCCGCCAACTGGATCCTGGATCGCTCCCAAAGGAGACGAGCGGCCGCCCCAAAGCCCCGACCGTTGGCCGGATGAGCGCGGAGCCGCAGGGTCACGAGTACGCGGCGCTCGGCGCCGCGATGCGTGGGAAGTTCGAGGTCCGTGGGCCGAAGCGCGTGAGTCAGTCGCAGCGTTATCCGCTTACGGGGAAGCCCCCGCGCGAGAGGGGATACTGATGGACGCGGTTGCGGCACTCGGCCAGCTCGCTAAGGCGGGCCCCTTCATCGGCCCGCGAGGCGGCAAGTGGGCCGACGCGAAGCACACCATCGCGTGGCACGACGACGCACACGAAGGCAGCCACAGCTCGGCGATGGCTTCGCTGCATCACGCGCTCCGCCCGCCGAACCGTTACGGCCGGAGCTGGGAGCAGGTACCCGAGGACACGAAGAAGGTGCGGCAGGCGCTCCAAGGGATCGTGAAGCAAGCGACCGAGCAGAAGATCAAGGGCAAGGCGAAGAAGCAATTGGTCTCGGAGATCATGGGGCTGAAGAAGAACGCCGCGGCGCTCTACAAAACCCTGTACCGCAGTAAGAGCAACAACGTCACCCGCACCCACGTCGCGAAGATGATGCGGGTGCGTGACTGGCTCGACGAGGCGGCCGGCCACGTCCGCATGGTCGGCAAGGACCCGAAGAAGGAAGAGGCGAAGCGCCAGGTGTCGATGGAGAAGCGCAGCAACAAGAAGGCGCGCGACATCCACAACGACCTGAAGGAGCACGCGCCCGGCAGCGAGCGCCCGCACGGGATGCTGTACGACGCGGCGCACCGCAACATGCGGAGCCACATCGCAGAGCACAAAGAGCGCTTCGGCAAGGAGCCCGACGCGGCCGCCGACTACCACGCGCACAACCAGGAGCGCTACGGCGGCGAAAAGCTCCCTGGTAAGAAGCTGAAGGAGCTTCTGGCAACCCCGGCAGGGCAGAAGCACCTCACCGCGATACAAAAGCAGATCGCCGACAAGGTCGCTGCGGGCGCCGACCGCCCGAAGGCCGTGCAGCAGGGCGACATGGAGCTGCGTTCGCGCCTGCACCGCATGCACTACGGGGAGCAGGCGGAGGCGGCGAGCGGTCAGGGCGCGCTCGACCTCGCAGCGGCCGAGCCGAAGAAGGAGCGCGAGCCTGCGCCCAAGGGCAGCGGCTACGGGCAGATGCCGGACTACGGCTACGGCAAGGGGCCTGCGGCGGAGGCGAGCGGCGGGTCTGCGGCGCAGGTCAAGGTGATTGGTCACGGGCTCAGCGCCATACGCGAGCACGCCGCGTCGCACCGGAAAGAGGGGCGCACGTTTCGCGCGCCGCACCACACGGTCAGTCGGAAAGGGATGGTGAGCGAAGTGAAGTTGGCGCAGGGGGGCACCCTGCACCTCGACGAGCCACACATGATCGCGAAACCCGCCATGGCAGCGCTGTTTCACCATCTCGGACAGCCGGGCACGGACGTCCAAGTTTCGATCAGCGCTCGCCCTGATGCGTCGCGCGGTCGTGCTTCGGCGAGCGCAGCGAAGCGTTACGACGCGCTGAAGGCGCGGCTCTCACAAGCAATGGGGAAGAGCATGGACGCGATCGAGAATCTTGGTCGGCTCGCGAAGGGCGCCGACCGTTCGAAGGAAGGCTCGCGCGGCGGTCGAGTCATCGGCCACACCGCGAGCGGCAAACCGATCTACGCCGCCGGTCCCGGCAAGGGACTCACCCGCCATCCCGACAAGGGGGACGAGGATCCGAAGGCTCGCCACAAGGGCAAAGAGCATTACGGCAGCGACAAGCTGAAGGTCGATCGCACCATGGGCCCGAGCGGAGAGTTCCACGGTTCCGCGAGCGATCATCGCAAGGCACACCAGCAGGCATTCGGCACGGGCCGCGAAGGCGCGCATCCGGGCGACGGGGTGAAGGTGCTCAGTGAGCAGGGTCTGCATCACGCCGCGAAGGAAGCCGCGCGCAAGGGGCACGAAGGCCACCTCGATCAGATCAAAGCGGAGGCGTCGAAGCGCAAGGCCAAGATGAAGCCTGTCGGGTTCTCTCAGTACCAGAGCAGCGGGCACCACCACGCGAACGAAGCGACGCGCATCGCCGAGGACTACGGAACCGGCGGCAAGCACGCGAGCAAGATGCATCGCGTGAGTGCGCCGAAAAGCAAGTGGCGTTCACCGGACGCGATCGACGCACTCGGGGATCTGGCGAAGGGCGCGGGAGGCTTCGGCTACAAGTCGAAGAAGCCAAACGGCCGCGGTGGCTGGACGTATGTGTACGACCACCCGACCGAGGGGAAGACGACGATCGAGACCACGCACACGGGCGACCACGCGACCAGCCGTGAGCCCGGCACGACGGCGATGGAGTCGTCGACCGGCACGGGGTGGCATGACGGCAGTGAGAACGCGCAGGCGTCCGCGCACTCGGCCCTGAGCGACCCGGACAAGCGGAAGATGCACGAGCATGCGCTCCGTGATCACCTCGGGCATAAGAAGACGGGCAAGCACCCGCCGGGCGGTCGTGCTCGGCGCGAAGGGCAAGACTGGTATCGCGAGATCAAGACCCGCACGAAGACACGCGGTGGCATCACCGAGGTGATCAAGCTCGGATCGAAGCGCGACATCGAAGAGAAGGAGTCGCGCGGTGACTTCTCGCATCGGTTCCTCACGAGCCCTGGGAAGGTGAAGCGCCAGGCAGTCAGCCGCGCGAAGGAGGCCGCCGAGCGTGCGGGGGCTCGGGAGCGTAAGAAGTTCCGTGAGAAGTTCCTCATGCCTTCGCCGCTCCTGCACACCGGCAAGAAGAGCAGCGTGGACGCGGAAGGGCGACCGCTGATCAAGGGTTCGTTGCACAGCTTCCGCGACCCGTACAACGGCAAGCCGAACAAGCTGCCCGCGGCGTACCTGTTCCCGTACCTCTGCGCGTTCGTCGAGGAGGCATACGAGCACGAGTGCATGGAGCCCGCGCACAAGTTCGAGAACGCGGCCGACCTGCCGAAGGCGATGGCGCGCGCTGTGATGTCCGAGCTGGTGCAGACGATGCCGAAGGACACCAACCTCCGGCGCGCGTGCGCGAAGTATAAATGCACCGTTGACACCATCGCGGAGCTGCTCACGTCGAAGGGTATCCTGAAGACGCGCAGCGACGCGATGCCGACCGACAGCGACGCACACCACGCGATGGGCGCGGGCATGCTCGGCGAGAGTGTGGTGATGGCGTACAGCAAACCAGCGCCGTGGGTGCAAAAGAGCGACCCACACGTGAACATCGGCGTCGGTCGTCTCGTGAACCGTGAGCCTGCGAACGTCGCGCACCTGCTCCGCGACGACACGCACGACCCGCACGAGCTGGTTCGTAAGGGCATCGAGGCGCGCACGCTCTCGCACGGCACACAGCTCGGTGGATACTCCCCTGCTGTGGCGAACACCGCAGTCGGCTGTCCCGTGCATCGACGCGAGATGCACAAGTCGCACAACCTTTGGAACCCGATGGCGCCCTGTACGTGCGGCCCCACTCCGAACGCTTACGGCTGAACCGCGATGGCCTGGTACGACGACATCCGAGGGGCGACCGGCAGCGCTTTTCGCACGTTCGGTGGGTGGATGGTGAAATCGGACGAGGACGTTAGTGCCTCGCAGATGAACGATGCCCTCGCGCAGGCGGGCATGGGGTTGCCGGAGCCAACTGAGGAGAAGCCGCGCGCTCTATTTCACGACCCGTATTCGGTCATGGATTGGGGTGGCTGGCGGCAGCGCCCTAGCTCACTGACGTACGAAACACTTCGGCAGATGGCAATTTCTAACACTGTCATCGCCGCGATCTTGAATCTACGGATCCACCAAGTGGGCGCGTTCTGCCGGCCGCAGCAGGGGCGGTACGATAAGGGCTTCCGCGTCATTCAGCGAGATCGCCGCGACAAGAAGAAGGCGATGACCTCCGCCGAGCAGAAGGAGGCCGATGCCATCGAGCGCATGCTGGAGACGACGGGTTTCTTGCTTCCTGATGAGCGGTCGGCCGACCGCGACAACTTCCGTGCGTTCAGCAAGAAGTCCGTGCGCGACATCCTCACGTACGACCAGTGGTGCTTTGAGAAGATCCGTGATCGCAAGGGGCGCGTCTCGCGTTTCATCGCGCTGCCGTCGGAGACTATCCGCCCAGCGGTATCCGACATCGAGCACATGGACCCGGCCGAGCTGCGTAATCGCGTGAGCCACGTTCAGGTCTATGAGAACACCGTCATCGCGGAGTTCGCGTCTGACGACCTCGCGTGGTGCGTGATGAATCCGCGCAGCGACCTGCGCACGAATGGGTTCGGTTTCAGTTTCACTGAGCAGATTGTGCGGTTGGTGACTAGCTGGCTCTTCGGCTTTGAATACAACACGAAGTTTTTCACGCAGGGCTCTGCCATCAAGGGGCTGCTGAACATCAAGGGCGCGATCCCCGATCGTCAAATGCGCGCGTTTAGGCGAATGTGGTACGCGCAAATCAGCTCGGTCCAGAACGCGTGGAAGACGCCGATCCTGAACTCCGACGACATCCAGTGGGTGTCGATGCACTCGGCTAACCGTGAGATGGAATATGCCGCCTGGATGGATTGGCTGACAAAGCTCATTTGCGCGGTGTTTGGTATCGATCCGATTGAGATCAATTTCATCTTTGGTGGTGGCGGAACGGGCAGCGGGTCCGCGATGTTTGATCGGCGTCCGAACGCAGCCGAGGTCGTCGAGTCAAAGGATAAGGGCTTGCGCCCACTACTGACGCACATGGAGGACCACCTGAACCAGCACGTCATCTGGGAGTTGAACCCCGACTTCGAATTCTCGTGGACCGGATTCGATGCAAAGGCGGAGCAGGCCGAGCGCGACGCGTACATGGCGGAAGTCACGAAGTTAAAAACCGTCGATGAGGTGCGCGCGCTTCAGGATGAACCACCGTTGCCGAATGGGCTCGGTGAGATCATTCTCGACCCGACATATTTCCAGTGGGTCATGTCAAAACAGGGTGACGAGGGTGGTGGCGAGGAGATGGGCGCCGAAGGTGGCTTCGAAGGCGGCGGGGACGCGCCGCCGGGCGGGCCGGAGGCCGCCCCAGCGGCCTCTGTAGGCGATGACGACGAGGAAGACTTCCTTCACGGCCCGCATCCGGGCCTCGATGATGACGACGACCACGACGAGCTACTCGCGGCGAGCTACGCAATGATCGAGCAGACGGAAGACCTGCTCCGCAAAGGCGCTTGGTACGTCGGCGACGGAGGATAACGATGGGCGTGCGAACGAATGTCGAGCTGACGGTCCAGATCGGACAGAATAACCAGCTCAGTGATCTGCTCTTTGACCGTGATCTCACATCGCTACTCGACACACTCGATCATGCAACCGCGATAGTCGCGACGTTAGTCTCCGCGGAGACTAACTTCGTGGTGCCCTTCGGCGACGTAGCCGAGGCGCGGCTGGTCTATATCGAGGCTGATGGTGAGATCGCGGTGACCTTCGGCGGAGGGCTTGCGACGGCTGCGTTGCTCACGGGTGTCGGGGGCACGTACCCGACGACCTTCGCCGGTGGCGAAACGCTGGAGTTGGATATCGATAACGCGGGCTCACTCACAGTGACGTTCACTGTGGCCGCGCAACTCCTTGCGGACGTCATCAATGAGATCAACGCTGCGGCCGCGTTGACCGGGCTCGCGCCTATTGCGAGTGACGTCGGTGGAGAGCTGCGGCTTACGAGCCCGACCACTGGCACCACCTCAGAAGTCGAGGTCGTGGCCGGCGGCACTGCGCTAGCGACGCTCGGGCTCACCGCCGCAGTCGCGAACGGCGTGAACGCGACACCAGGCACCTCGCCGGTAGCGGTTAGCCGGCCCGCAGACCCGACGGGCGCTAGTGCGGCCGCAGGTGTGGACGCATTTCTACTAGCGACGGTGAAGACGACCTCGATCACTATCGACAATACGGCAGGTCAAGACGTGCGCGTGCGCGTTGCTCTCGCGGGCGACCTAGTCGCTGACCCGGTTGCCTGTTGAGGTAGTTTATGCCGCAGGCACCGCAGGGGGCGTTTAGGAGCGCCAGCGGGGAGATCATCACGACCACGGAGGATGGTCGGATACTGCTGCGTCCACCGCCGAAGCGGCCGCAGCTCCGGCCGCTCGCTTCGTTGCCAGGGCATCGCGCGTTTGGGCGCCAGCGCGCGATGCGCGAGCTTCATGAGCTGGTCGTCAGCGCGTACGACCAGCAGCTTCGTCGCATTCTTGAAGCCATCGAGCAGTACATGCGCAGCGACGTGCTCCATCAGAAAGGCGCGCAGCTATTCCGTCCACAGGATGTTGAGCGTATTCGGAAGATCGTGCGCGACTACCATCTCGCGTTTGTGATCGGCGCGGTGCATCCAGAGGCTGCGGGCCCGCGCACGGTGCAGCGGCTCATGGACGAGGGTGTGCTGCCCCAAGATCTCGCATACATGTACCGGCCGCCGACGCCGCGCTCGCTGCCGCCCGCGCGCATGAGCTTCATCGACACGAGCTTCGACTACGGCCGGCTCGGTATCCCGCTCGCGGGGCCGCGCGCACCGAAGGATGACCCGGGCGAGGTGACGCTGGCGAGTGTGCTCACACGCCCCCCGCCGCCGCTCACCATCGAGGAGCGCGCCGCGCGCGACTGGGCGAGGCACTCGGCGGCGATGCACATCACGGGGCTCGGGGACCGCTTTGGTCATGACCTCGCGACGCGCTCGATCGAGGCTGATCGCGAGCAGCGGCGGAAGTACGAGAAGCTGATCCGCGAGAAGCTCGGCGAGGCCATTGAGAAGCGGCGCACATGGCGTCAGCTTCGCAGTGAGATCGGGCAAGCGACAGGGGACTGGTCGCGCAACCTCGGGCGCATCGCGGCGACCGAGTCGCATGGTGCGATGCAGCAGGGCATCGCGGCGGGACTGAAGAAGCGCGAGAAGAAGGAGCCCGAGGAGATCCTTGTCGCGAAGCAGCCTGCGCCTGATGCATGCCGCGACTGCGTGCGGCTACACCTCGCGGGGGGAGCCGGCTCGCCGCCGAAGGTTTTCAAGCTCTCGGAGCTGGAGGAGAACGGTTCAAACGTCGGGAAGAAGCGCGCGAGCTGGAAAGCCGTCGTCGGCGCGACGCACCCGTGGTGCGGCTGCGAGCTGATCCATGTGCCCGACGGCTGGGGCTTCGACGCGGATGGCAACCTTGTGCCCGAGTTCATGACGCGCTCGGAGTGGCTGGACTACGACCTGCGCAAGGCGATGGACATGACCTATGGCGACGCCGTGCCCGAGCAGGGTGTCGCGATCCGAGTCAGCGATCCTCGGGTGCGCGAGGAGTGCGAGAAGATCGTCGCCCGCACGCCTCCCGAGGTCTTCGACAAGAAGGTCGGGGTCACATTGATCACGACTGACATCCCGCGCGCGCAGAACCCATTAGAAGAGCACGACTTCGCGTAT
>Ga0255047_10001416_pt1 | contig 17451 bp, 32 predicted proteins | sample JV7_2_1_MG_FD_183640 | JGI IMG/M metagenome (GOLD analysis project Ga0255047, IMG submission 183640) | Seawater microbial communities from Jervis Inlet, British Columbia, Canada - JV7_2_1 | ecosystem: Environmental > Aquatic > Marine > Inlet | place: Canada: British Columbia | collected 2016-10-06 | reverse complement strand
CGGTGGGCGCTGCGTCAGTAACGTCCCACGCGATCGTCGCGCAGGCAAGATCACCCGCCGCGTTGCCCTGCTGCGTCTGCCACACCACGATCACGCGGTCGTTGATCCAGTCGTACACCGCCGCCATGTAGTTGTTGTGATAGTCCGTCGCGGGCTCGGTCAGCGACCCCACCGACCCGCTAGCGGTCCAGTCGTCAGCCGCGACACGGTAGCCGCGCGCCGTGAGCGAATTGACGCTTTCGTCCGCCATCAGCACCAGGAAATCCGCACCGCCGTTCGCCGGGACGACGAGCACGTTGTCCGTCTGCGACGCGCCGAACCACGGCTCGTTCGCCGTGGACCCGCCGACAGTCGACCAGGCCGACCCGCTCTCGTCCCAGAGGTCGGCGGTGACCTCGCCGTTCTGGTCGAGCCGCGCAACGTTCAGCAGATCGCCATTAGTGGCGGCGTGCCCATCGACGGCACTCTGGCTCGACGTGCCCGCCACGCTGACGCCGGTCGAGGTCGTCTCGATCGTTCCCCAGGTCTCGGCCACTGAATCGAACGCGACGTGCTGCGCGTCGTCGTCGGTGTTGTCGACGAAGAATATGTGCCCGACGCCAGAGTCGAACGGGTTACCGTTCTCGTCTTCCCACGCCATCCCCATCGAGCGGGGGTCGGCGGCTGGCGCACCGGCGGCGTCGACCTCGGCCCAGGTGCTGCCCGCGTCGGTGGTCTTGAGCGCGACGAACGTGCCGCCGGTGTTGTCCCACACCATCGCGAAGCCGGTGGTCGGACTGTGCCAGAGGATCTTCGAGTGGGCGCTACGCTGGTCGTGGACGGTGGTCAGACCGCCGAGGACGGTGATGTCAGCCATCGACTACCCCCGCGCCACGAACTCCCGGTCGAACTCTGCCGTATCCATTCGCCGTAGATAGCCTTCGCTGTCCTGGGTCACCCAGTCGCCGCGATTGAAGATCTCGGTCACGAGCCCGCCGCCCTGCTCGATTTCGAGATCGTCTTCGTCGTTCACGGTGGCCGTGAACCCGAGCGCGTTAGCCCACCGCACGACGGAACTGTTCGCCGCCGCTGATCCGTCCCAGCGGAACGCGAGCGCCGTGGTCGTGCGCCGGGCGAATAGCTCCTCAGCCACGGGTCACAAACGGGCGCGGCGGGTTCTCGGGATCGTAGCCGTGCTGCTTCACGCGGTCCTTGCGCCCCTGCAATTCGACGATCTCGGCGCGCTCTTCTTTCGTCATCTTCGACTTCGCGATCGACTCCCAGTCGTCGTCGGACCCCTCGGCCCTGGTGACGAACCCGTCGCCGAATCGTGCGATCTCGCGTGGCATGGTGTCCCCCTCGGCTGCGCCGCTAGGCTTCCGGGTTCTTAGTCAGGCTGTAGGTATAGGTGACCTGGTCGGACGAGTTCACCGCTTGCCCGCCGGTGAGCGAGCGGTCCATGAGCGCCGTGCTGGTCGCGTTGTTGAACAGCCCGTGCTCTTCCCACGTCTCGGTCGCGTCGGCGGTGACGGTCCCGGCGTTGTCATACACCGGGTCGGAGTCGGTCGGGCTGCCCGTCGCGCGGGCGATGCCCGAGGTCGTGATCAGCGCCGTGTCGTTGTTGTTCTCGGCCTGGCTGCTGGTGCCGACCTCGTGGAAGTCGAAGTCGGCGTACTCGGTCGCGGTGGCGCTGACCAGTTCGTCGATCTCTTCTGACACGAACGCGTCGGTCACCTTCGCGCCCGAGAGCCACCCCAGATTTTCGACGAACCCGACGCCGCCGCTCAGCAGCCGGAGCGCGGTTTCCCACGGGCCGAGCGATTGCGCGGGGCAGATCTCCAAGCGGCAGTCGTGCTCGACCCAGTGCGTGTCGTGCAGCGTTTGGAAGGTCGGGTCGAGCGGCCCGGTCTGCTCGCCGGTGAACGGGTCGGCCCAGCCCCGGTGCCACTGGACGGCGCGCAGGTCGCCCCAGGTCGCCACGTGCAGGTCGTGCCCGAGCGTCGCGTAGTAGTACCGGCTCGGGATGCTCTCGTGGACGTGGTCGCGCAAGAACTCCAACGTCTTCCGCTGCCACTGGGTGCGGGGCGGGTCGAACTTCACCCCAGGGCGGAAGATGCCGTGCTCGCTGTCGCGCTCCCACATCTGCCGGTCGAGGAACACGGTCCGGTCGCTCTTGCGGTCCACCGGCACGGCGAGCCGTTCCCCCCGCTCGGTGACGTAGAGCCCGCGCTGTAGCTGTAGCGCGTGCTGCTGCTCGGTGAGCGGGACGCGGCGGTGTTCGACGTGGGGGTGTCGCTTGCTCTGGATCATGGTCGGAACCTCCTACGCCGTCACCAGCGGTTGACGGTTTTACACTTGCTGCGGGTGCAGGTCAGCACCACACCAGGCACCACGACATCCGCGATGCGGTGCCCGCACCCGGCGCACTTCGGCGCGATGATCCTGGTATCGGTCGTCATCGGAACACTACGATCGCGAGTTGAGCAGCGACCATCGCCCCGCCGACCAGGAACGCGATCGCTTGAGTGCTCACGCTGACGCTATGCCCGACGCGGCCAGGGCGCGGGCGGGGTGGCCTGCCTCGGTGTTTCACTCCTGGACCTCCGGGATCGGTGCGCGGACGCAGTTGGGGTGCGCGATCACGTGGTCCTCGAACTCGGAGATCGTGACGAGCATCCCGTCCGCTTTCTCGGGGTCGTCGTGGCTCAGCCACCCGCACCCGTCACCATCGGCCACTCGGATCAGCACAGACACCCCCGCGTCCTCGGCGGCGCGGTAGCGGGCCGATGCGCCCTGCCCCTGCGCGTTCGCCATTTCCGTCCGTGCGATGGTACGGGCTCGGCCCTTGCTGAACGAATGCGACTGCGCGAGCCCTGGGAAGTCTTCCTCGGGCACACCCCGCGCGATCTCGTCGATGGTGTACCCGCGATCGTGCGCGGTCTGTAGCGTCCGTTGCACGCCGGCGCGGGTCTCGTCGTTGATCCCCTGGATCAGTTCGCCCGACCGTTCCAGCGCGCGGTCGATGTTCTGCTCGGTGAGGCTGAACGCCGCGCCGTCGCCCAGGGCGGCACCACCCACGTCCCACCCGGCGCGCACTGCTCGCTCGTGCCAGTCGCCGAAGCTCCCGACCATCACTTCGAGGTCGGCTTGCGTGACGAGCAGGTCGGGGTCTAGCTGCTCGTGAACCTTGAGCGTGCCGCCGCCTGCGATGCTGCGCTGGACCTCTGCCGCCGTGCGCATCCGCTCCACCACCCGCGCGCCCTGAGCGGCCAGCAGGTCGGCGACCACCGGCTCGAACGCATCGGCCAGGGTCGCCAGCTGGTCCGTGACCTCTTGCAGCATCCCGGCGCGGTCACCTGCCGCGTCGTCGAGCGCGTCTTTGCGGGCGGTGGGGAGCAGCCCGCGAGCGCCCGTTGTGTCCGCACCTGGGACGGTCGTCGCCGAACCCGTTTTCGGCACAACGAAATCCGAGTCCTCAGGCGGGGTGAGCCCGACCGACTCGAACGCGAACCCGACAGTCACACCGCCGGTGTTGATGAGGGTAGCCACCGCGTTTAGCTTGTCGGTGCGGTCCTCGCGCAACGCCTCGACGCCCGAGAAGTCGAACACGACGCGCGCAGTGCCGTCAGCCGTGGTCGCCATTTCGGTCAGCAGTTCGCGGCGCAGCGGCGCGGCGATCATCTTCGATAGCGGCTGCGCGGAGTCGGACCAGTATTTGCGGTATGCGGTTTTCATTTCCGACCACGGGCTGTTCTTGAGCCCGACCAGGGCACCGGCAATCACTGCCGGGACGCCGAGCACGGCACAGATGCGCGTCTCGACCAGGTCGCGGGTGTCGCCCATTTCCATATCGGAGTTCGCGAGCGCGAGTTGTTTGTACTCGGCGTCCTGCGCGTTCAGCACCAGCAGGTCGAACCAGTTGCGGAACCCCTGGAACGCCCGGCGGAACGACGCCTTCGCGTCCTCTTTCTGCTGTGGGGTGAAGTTGCGCTGCGTGAACAGCACGCCGTACGGCACGCCCGCGTTGCGGAAGAACGCCAACTCGAAGTCGCTCATGTGCAGGTCGATCGAGCCCTCGCGGGTGATCAGGGCGATCGGGCTGAGCCCGTAGAAGTCGTTGGTCGGGTGCGGGAGTTTGATGTGGATCACGTCGGCGCGCGGCAGCTTGGCGCGCTCGACGCCCGCGATCGTCACCTTGAACACGTCATCGGCGCGGGTCTGCCCCGGCACGATCTCGACGTAGTCGGGACGCAGCAGCCCGAGCGACTGAACGGACCCGGCGAAGCGCAGGCCGTCCGTGCGGGGTGTGCGGATCTTCTCGATGTAGGCGTTGCCGCTGACGAGCAGGTGCATCACCAGTTCTCGCATGAACTCGTCGGCGTCCATGAACTCAGCAGGCGACGCGAGTAGTTGGGTCAGCGGATGATCGGGCACCCGCTCGAAGCCGCTCTCGCCAGGCCGCTCGACGATGGCGGGGCCGAGCGACGCGATCGACTGCATCTGATAGGTGATGCAGGAATAGACGAGCGACCCCTGGGTGTAACCCTCGGTCGCGAAGAGCGCGTAGTCATCGGGTGCGGTCTGTGCGGTGCCCTGCTGCCAGGCGGGGACGGCTTCGCTCACGCCGTCTTTGGTGCGGCCGATTTGTACGTGTTCGGTGTCGAAGATGGGCACGCGCGCCCCTCGGCTGCGTGTGTCCCCCTTAGTCGATGCCGGAGACGATGCGGAATACGCGAACCGCGAGCCCCAGCGCAGCCGACGCGACGATCACGCCGACCAGCGCAATCATACCTTGTGCTGCCGCGCGGATACTACCGCTCACAGCGCGACCAACGTAACCGCGAGGTCGAGGTCGACCCCGGCGCGGTCGGTGTTGCGGTGCCAGCCTGCGCCCGCGAGGTACATGGGCACGCTGTCGAAGTACCCCGGAATCGTCACGTCCCACACGCACGGGTCGGGGTCGGATGGCACTCGGCGGGCGGCATCATAGATCGGTGTTGCTGCCAGTTCCGACGTGATCGGGAACTTGTCCGAGACGGTCAGCAGGCGATCGCCGCGAAACTCGAAGGTCGCATCCGGAGACACGCCAAGAGTGATCTTCCGATGTTTTGCGGTCTCGTCCACGGGTGCCCCCCCTGTGCTGGTGCAGCCGCCGCCCCCGCGTCCCCGGTCAAAGATTCCGAGGGCGGCGGCACACCCGCTCGGCTGCGCTATGCCCCAGCGACCGGCAGCCACGGCGCGCAGTCGAGCATGCTGGGAGCGGGTGAGGGAATTGCACCCCCGTCCTGCGACTTATGAGGCCGCCGCGCTGCTACTGCGCCAACCCGCTAGCGGCATTCTACACGTTGTCGTTGAGCACGCCCTGAATCATCGCGCGGAACTGGGTCAGCGCAGATAGATTGTCCGGGACCACCATGCGGAAAGTCATCCCGGAGTTCAGGGTCAGCGACGACCCCGCCTTGCTCAGCGTCCACCGCACGATAAACCGGCGCACGGCTGGCACGGCGTCGCCCAGGGTGAGCACATCGATGCCCGCCAGCGTCCCCAGGTCGTTGTGTGTCTTGATCGCGGCCTCATCGGTGCCGAAGTGTTGCAGCACAGTCGAGCCGTCGATATCGAGTACCTGGAGTAGCAACCCGTTCGTAAGCGCCGCCAGCGTGAAGAATCCGTCGATGTCCTCGACGGCGTCATCGACTAGCGTCAGGTTCAGCCGTTCGATCTCCGCGACTCGACCTGCGGGCGCGGTGTAGTCGAAGTTGACCGGGGTGGTGCCGTCGACGGCAGCCTCGATGCTGTCGGAGTTCTCGGTGTCTTTCAGGTGCTCGAACAGGATCAGAGTTGGATGCACGACGGCCCCCTAAGCTGCGGTGTCCCCCTGCCCCTATGCGATGAGCCACATCGGTCCCCCGGGATGGTGCCTGACCGCCAGCCCCAGCGCCATCACCGTGTCGTCGTGTTGCCCGTCCGGGGCGCTGTAGCGGACACCCGTACGCGTCCACTCGTACTCGAACTGCTCTAGCTCGACTCGGATCGGCCCGTCTGGGAACCGCAGTTCGCGGCGGTGGATGACCAGGGCGAGCCCTTCCATCAGTTGTTGCTTGCTGCCCGCGCTGAACACCAGCCCCTCGAACCGTCCGCGCGATTGGAGTGCTTCGAGCACCGGGTCGCCGACGCCAGTTGAGTCGACCAGCGCGTTCTCGTTCCCCGTGTATCTCACGATCCGGTCCTCGGTCTCACCCCACGGAACGTGCTGCCACCGCTCGAATGCGCAGGTGTGCATCGACTCGTCGAGCCCGATCCCGACCGTCCAGTCCACGGACTTCGCCAGGTCCCAACCCCACGACACGACCGGCCCTTCGGTCAGCGGTGCGACGCACGCCTCGATGTTGTCGAGCCCAAACGGGTTCCCCTCGTCGTCGCCCGCCTCGGCGTAGTACAGCGACCGGAAGATCGCGGAGTCGGCACCGAGGTCGCGGCGCGCTTCTTCGAGCTCCGACGCGGGGAAGATGCGCGCGGCGATCGCTTGGTCGGCGGTGATCTTCGCGTAGTGGTAACCGGCCTCGCCCGTCTCCGCGCGCCGGGCCAGCTGGTAGCCCCAGTTCTTGCGGCCCTTCACGTTGCCGATCAGCCGGATCGGTCCGCCGGTGGCGGTCACCGTCGAGCGGACGGCGAACCACGCCTCCTCACGGGTTCGGGTGTACTCATCGATCACCGCCGCGAACACGTCCTCGCCGTAGAGGTTGTCGGGGTTCTCGCCGGTGCGGAACTCGATCATCGCGCCGTTCGCGAGCAGGGTGATCGTCTTGTTCGTGAGGTTCACCCGGTGCGGGATGACCCGCCCGAGGGCGGTCCGCGTCCGATCGAACGCGATCCCGGCCTGGCCGGTGGTGGGAGCGACCCACCAGTAGTGGCGACCAGGGCGACCGTAGAGGACCGCTTGTTCGGTGAGCCACGCGATCGCGCCGATCGTTTTGCCCGACTTAGTCGACGCTTCCGTCACCGCGATCCGCTCGGGACAGAACAGCGCATCCAACTGCTCGGGATAGAGCCAGGGACGCCGCCAGGTCTTGCGGCTAGCCGTGACCGGCACGCGCGCGAGCCCCCTCGGGAGCGACAGGGGGGTGCCCCAAATGTTGCGCGTGCGGGCGATGATTGATCTTGCAGCCGGGATGTAAGCAGCCACGTCCGAAGTGCTCCCAACCCCCATCCTCTCGCTCCCGGATTGGGCGGTTGCACGGTTCGGGTGGCTCATCGAACCGATTTTGCATCGTCGCCACGCACCGCACCGGCTCGGATGGAGTCATGGCAGTCTCCCCACGTAGGGATTCGGGCAACTCTATCGGGTGTGCGGCCACGAAGGTCTTGATGTTGTGCTCGGCCTCCATCCCCAATTCCATACCCCTCACTTCTGCCGCCGCTTCCTCTGATGCGATGAGCGCCACCACTTCGGTGATTGCGGCGTCCTTGTCTAGCGGGTCGTTGATGGCCCACAGCATCTCGCGAACGCGGTCTCGATTCTCAGCCTCGGTGCTCATTGGGTGGCCTCCCCCTCGTCCCACGGCACCTCTACGCCAGCAGAGCGGAGCGCATCGCGCGTCACCTGATGCCCCGCGCAGATGTCGTCAGGGATGTTCAGGTTGATGATGCAATCGCAGCACACGTAATCATCTGCCCGCTTCAGCGCCTCAATCAACGGCTTACGTGCCGCCGCTTCCCGCTCCATGACGAAACGGGCGATGGCCTCCACTTGACTGTTGACGAACCCCAGCATTGTGCCTTCGTAAAGCATGGGGCGGATTGCTTCTTCTAGCCCCTCTGGTATCGGACGGGCCTCGTCAGTCATCGCTCAGCCTCCTTCTCTGGAGTAACCGCCACCGGCCACGGAATCACGCTCTTGGCTCCTGGATCTACTTCCTCGTAGGTGATGCCACACCTGCTGCACTTCGCCCCCGGCGGGCAACCTCCGCCCGTCGAATCTGAGTACCAGGTGAACTCGTGGCCGCTCGCGCAGGGATCGTGATGCCCGTATGTGACCGTCCAAATCGGATCATTCGTCATCGCTCAGCCTCCTTCTGCGGAGTAGCCGCCACGGTCAATGCTCGCGACACGTCAGCCACGCCCTCGAAGGAGTTATTGCCCCGCAAGAAAGTCACCAACTCCTCCCAGCTAAAGCCACTGCGATCTGCTATCTGCTCCGCTGACTGCTCGGGAAACCGCTCATGGTATGCCTCCCACGCGAGCACGTGAACGGCCCACGGCACTCGACCTGCGGGGATATGCATGCTCCCTTGTACTGGAGCCCACTCTCGGTGCGTCATCGCTCAGCCTCGCTCCCATCGCTCTTTATGTTTTCGGCTCATTGGGTGGCCTCCCTCCCCTTGTGCGCCAGTTCGACGAGGGCTGCACGCTCTGACGCACTGATGCGAAACTCCGAAGGGAAGTTGTCGATATCGCGGCGCAGCACTCGTTCCGACCCACCCCCCACCGCTGGCACCACCGCTGATTCGATTTCCGCTGCTAGCGCCGCCACCGCCGTCGCTTCCCGCTCCGTGACGTACTCTCGCACTCGCTCCATGATTCGCTCAGCCATCCAGTCTGTCGGCCCACCGTCGAGGATGTAGTCCTCCACCGTAGCCACCAGCGTATCTTCTGCTGCCGTCATCGCTCAGCCTCGCTCCCATCGCTCGTCGTCGGTGATCGCACGGCGCTACGGGTTCCGCGTCGGGACGGTCGCGACCTGCGGCTCCCAGGGGATCGCGCCAGTCGCGAGCACCGAGTCCGCCCGGGCCTCGTAGCCGAGCCGGGTCTGTAGGTCCATCGCCCAGCGTGGGATCTGGAACGTCTGCGGGTCCACGCGCTCAACCTGACCGCGCTCGGTGAACTCGCCCACTTGCTCGGCACGATTCGAGATCCAGATCGGGGTCGCGTAGGTCGAGCCGTCCGCGCGCTTGCGGCTCGCGAAGATGCGCACGTCTGCGCCCTCTTCGATCTCGACCTTGACCTGCGCGCCGTCGTCGCGTTCCCAGGCGTACAGCCCGCCGAGGTCGGGGTCAGCGAGTCGCCCGTTCACGATCAGGACTTCGCAGCCCGCGCGGAACCACAGCGTCCCCGCGTTGACCCCGATCCCGTACTGGCCGGTTTCCAGCAGCAGCGCGCGCACGCCAGGCGCGAACTCGATCACGCGGTCCTCGGCCTCCGAGCCCGCCGTTCCCGTGTCGCTCATAATCCCCGAGCCCGAGGATGACTCGCCGCCGTAGAGCAACACGTCCCAGTCGTCGGGCGCGCGACCCGGGACCGGCTGGAACACGACGCCCGTGCTGGTGCCGTAGAGACTGATCCAGTCTTCGACGACCGCCTGGCGCGCGTGGGCGTCAGGCTCCGCGATCGCCACCAGCCCACGGATGACGCCGAACCCCGAGTGCTCCGCCTGGACCGCCTGCCCCCGAGGGGGTGCCGCGCCGCGCGGGTTGCGGACGATCACCTGGTCGAGATGCCACGCCGCGCCGTCCGTGGTGCGGATGCCCGAGGTCGGGCCGTCGATGATCGTGCGGTGTACGGATAGCGTCGCGTGGTGCGCCTGGATGCCGGTGAGCCGATCGCTGGTGTCTGCTTCGGTCACGCCCGGTCGGATGATGCAGTCCTCGACCATCACGTTCCCTCGCGCGGTCACCGCGTGACCGAGCACTTCGTGCCGCAGCAGTTCGTCGCCGCCGGTCAGATGCACCCGCTCGCGCGTGACCGTCATCGGCACCGTCTCCACCGGCGGTGGCGATGGCTCCGGGTCTGGCCTTTCGGGATGCGTGTGCGTCTCGGCCTCTAGCGCCATCACGCGCCGCGCAAACAATGAGTGCATCGCGATCGACGTGTAGTCGCCCTCCAACGTCGCGATCCGCTCTTCGTGGTCGGCGATCTCGTCGTGGTCGTGTTGTCCTTTGCGTGCCATTCGGGTTGTCCCCCTATGTCTCGAATCGAAAGTTTGGTGTCCAGTGCGGCGGCTTCGTGCCCGCCTCCACCGGCTCGAACTGTGCCGACTGCACGATGCAGGTCAGCGAGTACGTCGGCCATTTCGCCTCGACGGTGACGAACCGCAAGTCCAGCACGCCTTCGACGGGTCGTGCCGTCCGCGTCCCTCCGCCGAGCATGGTGGCGAGCAGCGCCAGGTCGATGTCGATCTCGCGGTATCGCCGCTGTGAGTCCTGCTCCCCGACGACGACCATGCTCATCCTGTCCCCTCATCCTCTGGCGCTGGTAGCTCCGCGTACGCGGCCCCTGGTTCGCCCAGGTCCAGCGTCCAGACTGTTTCCTCGAACTCGGCGTCGATCACCGGCGGCGCTTCGTAGCGGTCGCGGTACTTCGCCGGGTTGTGTGCTTTGAGCAGGAAGATCAGCAGCGTGTCGGACACGGTCATCGCCCGCCGACGCGCCTCGGCTTCGAGTAATTCCATCGCGGTTGTCAGCGCCTCGTCCCACCCCTCGCGGAACCGGACGCTCGTCTCGCGCGAGCGGTAGGCGGTGCTGCGGGTGATGTCCGCCGCCATGCACGCGGCGGACACGTTGCCGGTCGCGCCGAGTGCTTGCAGGAAGATCGGACGCCACTGGCCGACCGGGTTCTTCGGGCGACCCGCAGGCTTCGGGACGTGCGGCCCGATTGGGGTGGGTCCCTCGCCGTCGTCAGCCATCGACGCGCACCGGCTCAGCTCCGATGTGCTTCGCTAGTCGTTCGATCGATACCTGCGCATATGCGGGGCTGATCTCCATGCCGTAGCACGTGCGGCCCTGGTTCGCTGCTGCTACCGCTGTAGTACCTGAGCCGAGGAAGGGATCGTATACGTCGCCACCCCGTTTACTGCACGCAACGATCGATCGTGTCGGCAACTCAACGGGAAACGGCACCGCATGATCCTTCGTTCGCTCTGGCGCAAACGACCACACCGACGACCACGTTTTGATCTCCGTCGAGTCGTCGAAGTAGAAATCGTCGCCGGCATACATCCAATACACCCGTTCGTCAGACGGTAAAAACATTCGCGCGTTCTGCGTGACACTGCCGGGACGCGACCAAATGATCTCTTGCCGTAACGTGAACGGCCCAGGCAACCATCGCAGGGGACTGATCGCGGCCTTGTCCCGGTATCTAATCTTGTGGTTGTAGAACACTGACCCGCCATCGCGGATCACGATATCCATCCACTGATCAAGTAGTGCGGCCTGCCACGATTGATATTCGTCCTCCGGCATCTGATCGGCATACGCCATCCGAGCCACCTTCGGCACCCAGTCCGCCTCTGCGTGCATCCCTGACGGCTTGAACCCGTCGATGCCCTGATTGTATGGCGGTGACGTAACGATCAGGTCCACCCGTTCCCCATCCAGCAGCATCGCCACATCCCCCCCATCAGTCGAGTCCCCGCACATGATCCGGTGCTCGCCTACCTGCCACACGTCCCCACGCTGCACGTACGGCGTCTCGGCTGGCTCGTCTGGCTCCGTGTCCCCGCCGAGTTCGCCCAGCGATTGCGAGAGCAGCGCAGCCAGCGGCCCCTCGCCGGGGTCAACGCTGGCGAGCAGGTCGTCGAGCACATCCTGATCGCGGCCAGCCATCGCCGAGAGCGGGTCGAGCGTCGCGAGCACGACGGCTTCCTCTTCCTCGGTTAGTTCGACGTAGTCCACCGCGATCGATTGCTCGTGCCGTTCCATCGCCAGGTCGACCCGCAGGTGTCCGTCGACGACGTGCCCGGTGGTGGTGTTGACGATCACGCCCTGGACGAACCCGACGCGATCGATCGCTGCTTCGAGCGCGTCGCGCTGCTGCTTCGGATGGGTTCGCCAGTTGCGGGGGTTGGCGGTGAGGGTGGCGGGGTCGACCTCGCCGTGCCCGGTGATGCGGTTGCGCCATCCCTCTTTTTTAGGTGTCGCATTCGCGGTCATCGTGGGTGCTCGCTGATGACGGTGATCGGGAGCGCGCCTGGTTCCCCTGCTAACTGAATCTGCAGCAGCCAGGGCATTTCGTCGGTGCCGTGTTCGAGCATCCCCCACGCGTGCTCGACGCGCAGGTGTTGGCGGTTCCACTTCATCTCGTCCCACCACTCGTAGTCCCACTCGGACGCGCCGCGCTTCGTGGCTTTCAACGCAGCCAGGCGCGGCAGGTGGCCGAGGGTGACCCAGTCGCCGTCAGGCTCGAAACTGCACGGGCTCGCGAGCGACACGGCACGGTCGGCGGCTTCCGCCACGAACATCGCGACCACTTCTGCGTCGGTGGCGGTCACTGCGCCGCCCCTTCCGCCGCGATCTGCTCGCGTAGGGCGCGCTCGAATGCGCCGAGCAGCAGCGCCGCGCCCTGCTCGTCCGTTCCGTAGACCGGCGACATATGGCGGGCGACCTCGGCGCGGCGGTCGCGGGTGCGCAACCTCGCGGCCTTGAGCAGTGCGCGGCCCCGTTCCTGGTTCTTGCGGTGCTGGTTCAGCACGGCCTCGGCGTCGGCTACCATCAGCGGCCCCCCATGCTCAGCCAGGACCACGGCGTCATCCGCCATCGGTGTCCCCCTCGCGGTGCTCATCATAATACGCTCAGCGGTCGAGCGGGGCGTTATGCGCCGCCCCTGAGCCGGAACACCCCATCGAGGTCGGGGTGCCGTCGCATCAGTTCGCGGGCGAACCATGCTTTGTAGTTGTGGTTCAGCTTGAAATCCGAGTTCGCGTCGTTCGTCTGCATGGCGCGCTGCCAGCGTAGGACCTCGAACGCGGCCCCGACGCCCCATACGGCCCGCCCGCGCTTCCGCCATCGCCGGGCCAGGTTCACGAGTTCCGCCATCACGTCGGGGTTCGCCGCGTCGAAGTCGGCGGCGGCGGCATCCCACGGCCCCTCTGGTCGCATCATCGTTCGGTCCCTTCCTCGGCGGGCATTGGTGTTGTCTCCCCGCCGGTGTCCTCATCTGGTATGGCGTCGCAGTCGCACGAGCCGTCGTCGCCGGGCAAGTACTGCTCGACACCCCATCCGACCGGCGGTATGTCCTCCCACCAGTCCGCAGCCCGTGCCGCTCGCCTGCGGCTACTCCACCCGACCAGCTGGCCGCAGGCCGGGCACTTCGCCTGGTAGCGAGGGGCCGCGTCACCGTGGGTCGCGTAGACCGGCAGGACGCGGTATCGCTTCCGGGGCACCTTCGGGCGGTACTCAACCATCCCCGTCGCTACCCCCCTGGGCTGACGTGGTCGTCGATGTGCTCGTCGCCCGCTTCGGCGTCCTGCATCACGGCGTCCGTTGCCCCTTGGAACGTGTTCCCCTGCCAGGTCATCCGATCAACCTCCTGGCTTTCGCGGCTTGCCGCTCCGCGACCGTGTCCCAATCTGTTGTCGGCGCGATGATGCGCCTCTTATTGGATCTAGGGATGGATCTGTGGGGAATAGGGTGCGCGTCGGCGGATGGGACACGGCTGTCCCTACCGATGGACACGGGTGTCACTTCCGGTTCGATCAGGATGGGACGCTGGTGTCCCGTCCGTGCGGGCACCGAGTAGGTCGTCACGCCGTCCCGCTTGCCCTCGCGTGAGGCGACCAGGTAGCCGCGATCGCGTAGCTGGCCGGTCGCTCGGGAGACGGCGCGGACGCTGACGCCGACCGCGTCTGCGATCTCTTGACGGGTGCCGTACCAATAGCCGCGCTTCCCTGCGCGCAGGTCGATCCAGAGATAAACGATCTTCGCGGTCGCGGTGATGTCTGGATCGGTGATCAATCCGGCGGGCGCTTTGGCCCAGAGGTCTACGGGTTCAGACACACAAACGGCCTTCCTCTCGTGAGTGAAGGCCGTACTACTATCCGGTCTCCACCCGCCACTACGGGTTCGCCGTGGCAGCGGGAGTGTAGTGGCACCCCCGCCGCCCGGCATGGGTTCAGTCTACCATCTGATCGCGCCCAACTTGTCGGTGCGCCGGTGAATCCAGATGCCGCTCACCGTCCGCGTGCCGCAACTGGCGCAGTCCGCGACCGGCGCGTCTCTTTGCACGCGCCCTGGTGCGCGTCCGTGGATGCGATCCCAGCACGTCCAGCAGAGCATCGCGAGTCGCCAGGGCATCAGGCGTACGCCTTGAACAGAGCGCACGCGGGCCAACCCTTGCGGATGTCCGTAGCAGCGCCGACGATATCGCACACCTTCTCCCGCAATTCAGCCTCTGTGCTCATCGAACTACCACCCCGCATATCACGCACTCGTCACCATCCCACTCGTGGTCGTGGTCAACGCCCTCGGGGAACCTCGGAGTTTCTGCGCGGGCCACTTCTACCTCGGCTGCGATGAGCGACACCACCTCAGAGATTGCCGCGTCTTTGTCGCGCGGGTCGGTGATAGCCCAAAGCATTTCGCGAACTCGGTCTCGGTTTTCAGCCTCTGTGCTCATCCCCGCGCCTCCTCCTCGATCAGTACCTCGACTCGTTCGCCCTCGAAGTCTGGTAGCCAGGTAATCGACGGAGTGCCGAGTTCGACGCGCTCGGCGTTGTCGTCGACCACGAGCCCGGCGGCGACCAGCCCATCGAGCGCGCTCTTCATGGACGCGACGAAATTATCGGCGTCTTTCGGGCGGTAGCCGTACGACGACACGTATGGGTCGGCGGGGGTCCACGGACGGCGACAGAAATACGCGCGGTAGGTCAGGCGCACCCGGTCGAACGCGAACGGGATCTCGTCCATCGGCCAGTCGCGATTCAGGGCCGCGCCCCACTCGTCCCTAGCGGCCTGCGTTGCTCGGTTGCGGGCTGACCAGTGCGCGCGGGAGTTCGGCCCCAGGTTGCGGCCCAGCGGTCCCGGCTCGGTGACGGTGAACGTGATCACACGGCACCGCCTGGAACTGGCACCGACCACCGAGGCGCGGCGCGCTCGACGGGGGCCGGTGGTGGCGGCTCCCACTGTTGCGGGGGACGGTCCGGGTACGCGCCGAGTTCGCGACGGGCAGCGCCGACCGCCCGGCGGAACTCGGCGTCGTCAGCGACCAACGCGAGCGTCTGTTTGATCGTGTAGGTGATGGTCGCCGAGTGCTGCTCCACCGCCGCCGCGATGCGCACGTTCGGCCAGCCGTGCGCCCATAGCGCGTGAATCACGGACCGGCGCAGTCGCACGGCTTCTTTCGTTCGTAGTTGTTTCCGCACGGGCGCGGGGTCGATGCCGAGTTCCCAGCCCGCCGCCTTCGCGATCGCGTCGACTAGCTCCTGGTCGGTCATCGTCCCACCAGCCCCGGCGCGCAATACGCACAGGGCCGGAAGTCCTGCACCTTGTCGAGTGGGATCGCGACCTGCGACCAGTGGTGTCCCATCTTGTCGCAATCGCGCCGGTGGCGGCGAGTGGTGCCGAGCGCGACGACCCACTCGTCAGAGAGCCCGAGCGCCGCCATCGCCTCCCGGTACAGCGACCCGAGGAACGGCGAGCCATCCGGTCGGGTGATGCGGTTGTCTAGCTGCGCCATCGGTCCCACATCCTCTCGAAGAGCCGCGCCAGCCCCAGCGCGAACGGGGGCAGCGCGAGCATGATCAGTAGGTCAGTCAGCACGTGCGGCATCCCACTCATCGTGCAATCGCAAGATCTCGGCCAACCGTTCGCGGGCGTCGTAGGGGTGGTCGCGTTCGAGGGAGTCGAGGACGTGCCGCATCTCAACCAACAGCCCGGCGAGGGCTCGGCCCGACCCCGGCTCGGCGAGTCCGTCGATCAGGGCGTCGACTGCGCAGGGCTCGCACACCGCGATCCCCTCGTACCCGCCCGAGTCGGTGTCGTCGTTGGTCGGGAACCGCTCGAACTGCCAGGCGGGTTTCGCGGCCTTGCAGAGGTCGCATTTTTTCGACTTGAGCACGGCGACACGGCTGATGTCGTATTCCATCACTCGCCCCCCTTCCCGATCTCTTCGAGCGTGTACTGGTGCCGGATGACCCAGTCGGGGTCGACCCCCTCCGGCAACGTGACCGTGTGCCGCGCGACGGTGCCGACCTTCGAGACTGGCTCGCCCAGCCGCTCCCCGATGGCGGGGATCGCGTCGCGTGCTTGGGCGCGGTCGGGTGCGTCGATCACTGCTTCGTAGGTGTGGGTGATCGTGACCTTGTAGAACGGCATCAGACGAACGCCAGATAGCGACCGACGCCCCAGCGCCGCCCGGCGCGTTTGAACGCGTCCGAGTAGGCGGCTTTCCAGACCTCGCCATCCTTGCCGCTCGACTCGCCGACCTCGGTCTTCGCCATCCAGAGCGATTCGTCGCGCTCCTCCTCGATATTGACGCTGATGGTGCATTCGACCACCAGCGCCCCGCCGCCCTCCGCGCCGAGCGAGTCGTGTAACACCTGATAGCTCGCGTTCCAGTTCGCAGGCCCGAGCACCGCATCGAAGCGCCCCTCGACCGCCTGCGCGTTCAGGTACTTTACGGGTCGCCCGTCAATCGTCATCGTCCCGACCAGGCGGTCGTCGAACGACTCGCGCAACGCCTCCCAAATCGTCGGGTTCTCTCTCGTCGTCATCATCGATCCTTTCCTGCGGCCCGTGTGGGTGGGCCGCTGCTCATCATATTATAGCGGGTTGCCGCCCGTCGCGAACGGTTGGGTGGGGTTGGAGTCTTCGTGTGCCTCCGCTTCCGCGTCTAGCTCGGCGACCTCGGATTCGATCAGGGTGCGCACTTGGTCGGTCACCAGTTCGAGCGCGCCTTTGACCTCTTCGAGCGCCAGCCACAGCCCGTCCGTCGTGACCGGCGGGGGATCGTCTGGAACCGTGGCCCGGCCCCAGCTGCGCAGCACCGCCGTCGAGTCGGTGGGCCGTCCGTCCAGCGCCAGCGATAGCGCCGTGATCGCCCACGACGGTATCCCGACCTGCGTCGAAGGGTGCGTACGACCGCGAGGATCAACCGAATCACCGACCGCGACGATCACCCGCGCGGCTGCCCGCATCGCGTATTCCTCGGTGACCTCGTAGTCGGGAACGGTCACGAGTTCCGATCCTTGCGCCGTTGTCGACTCGCTTGGTGTTGTCATCCGTTGCCCCCTAGTACGCGGCGGACGTGCGCTCGCCGTTCTGCGGCTTGCGCCTGCGCTGTCTTGACCTTGGCGACCGCACGCACGATCACCTGATCCACGGTTTCGAGCGGGCGTTTGCGTTTGTCCTTGTACTGCCACCAGCGGCGCTTCGGCTGAACCGCACGCGCGGTGACCCGGCCTCTCGCCTCGAAATAGATCCCGCTGCTATCGGGACGCTCGCGACCCTTGGTTCCGGCGCGCGCCTTCGCGATCAGCGTGTCGCCGCGCACGTACAGCAGCACCGTGCAGCCGTCGACCTCGCGGCTCTCGTCATAGCTCAAAGGCGGCAGCGGGAGACCGCTCGGCGTCACCGGCGCGAGCGGTCGCATCGGGATTCGCCCTCCGTCACGCGGCGTCGTCATCGTCGCCCCCGATCGGCATCGCCATTTGCTCGGGGGGAACGTACGGGTGGTGCTGGTGGTAGGTGTCTGGGCACAGAC
>Ga0255047_10001415_pt1 | contig 17451 bp, 23 predicted proteins | sample JV7_2_1_MG_FD_183640 | JGI IMG/M metagenome (GOLD analysis project Ga0255047, IMG submission 183640) | Seawater microbial communities from Jervis Inlet, British Columbia, Canada - JV7_2_1 | ecosystem: Environmental > Aquatic > Marine > Inlet | place: Canada: British Columbia | collected 2016-10-06 | reverse complement strand
TCATTATAGTTAGAGCTTGAATCAAGATGATGTATCTTTGCAAATTGTTTCGGTACTTGATCCCATAAATCCTGTAACGGTTGAAACGGAACTCCTAACGTTACACGCGACACAGTTGCCGTATTCGCACAATTAGTAATTTGAACCCTGAACCAAAACCCTAATATACCATATTGCATATCAGTTTTAGCTACCGATTCAGTAGTGCTAAATGTAACTGTACCAGTTTGAGCAAACGGTACACCACCTGATGCAGTACCGTCAACAAGACTTGACACTGACTGCCATGCCGTACCATCCCAATAATCAACAGAAAGCGTACCTGCAACGCCATTAGCAGTACCTATGTAAAACGTAATAGACTCTATCGGCAACACACTTCCTATATGCAGTGATACTGTAGGAGTACCAGCACCGTCTTGAGTCATTGTTGCAACATTTGGAGCATCGGTTTTAGTGTTCTTAACCTGTTCAGAAAAGTCTTTAATAAACGTACCGGCATTCGCGTCAAAAAGTACAAAGCCTGCAACTTTAGACTGATCGCCACCCCATATCATAGTCTCCTGCCCATTGCAATAACACATATGAGTAATGGGTGCATTGCTAAACCTTCCCTGCCGCCTGGTCGCCCATGTACCAGTAGCATCATTTGCAACGAAAGTCGCTACTATATCAAACGCATTGGTGGTTTGGCTTTCTACAACATGAATACCGTTATAAGAAGTTGTTCCGGATATTACTACCATTTCACCGTTTTGTCTTAAATGGGCAGCACTTGTAACCGTTACCCTTGTACCGTTCTGAGCAAACGCCGTAATAGAACCAGATGAACGGGCATCAGTATGCACCGCAGTTGAATTAAAATCGCCTGTATTCGGAATGACAGTATCGTTTTTAAATACAGTTGAATTATCTTCGTTGCTATCAAACGCCTGAACCATTACATGCGATTCGTCAGGTTGAGTCTTGTTAAACTGAAATACATTGTCAATCTTCGGAAAACTCGTTAAGGCCGTTGTACTATTAATCTTCGACATGCCAGGCGTCCCAATAATCCCCCGATCTGTATATTGCAGATTATTAAGAGTTTGAAAATTAACCTCAACCCCCTGCTGGTCACTCTGTACAATTTTAGTTGGATCATAAGCTGTTATCTGCCTGCCAGTTAAAGACATTATAAATGAACTTATTTTACCCAAACTTACCCACGCCTCCTTATATTCACGCCATAGCCTTTGCGCTGAAAAGCTTTACTATAATTCAGGTTTGCATTTAAAGTACCAACTTGAGCCATCTGCTTGTCTGCACCGCCCTTTTGATAATCACCGCCCCTGAATTCATATAATGCCTTTGCATCACGCAAGATTTCAGGAATAAACTGAGATTGGATACGAAATGTACGAAACGGTGAGAATACAGGTGTAGGCCGAGCATTATAATAAACGGTTATCGTATGCCCTGCTGTAGTAGGCGGTGGGTCAAGAATTAACTGTAACCTGCCTTGAGGAACAATTACGTAACTATCACCACTGGTCCAATCTGCATCAGAGCCACCAAACATAGCAACTAAGAGCGCAGTAGAAGACGTGACTTCAATCACTATGCCATAGCTACCATTACTACTGGAATCAACATCCGTTTCATTGTGAACCACATCATTTACACTAACATCTGAAAAATCAGCAGTTGTGTCAGTTAGCGTAGATTCTCCATTACTTGCCGCACCTGCTGATGTTGTAGTACCTGAAATACTACTAGTAAGCGTAGGATTATCAATAACTGAAAACTGACTCGGTATCGCAGTTGAAGAAACAGATGAACGATGAATTATCTCTTCGTAATCCTGAAACTCAGGAAAGAAGTTAGTAGATCCATTATTATACTTTACGAACCTATCTCCACTTTCCTGAGTGTAAATACTGAGAAAATCAGCAGCTAAAGTATACCCAACTTGGTCTTTAACAGTAGTAATTGTCTGCGTTTTGCGAACACTATTAGTCCTCATTACATAATTATTTGCAGCTTCGTTTATGTAACGATAACTTAAATAGTCATTTATAAACGCAGAATTATCACTTTCAAGGAGGTCGTGTTTCAACCTTCTTGACATCTCTCTACCATCCCACATATAACACTCCTTTTAGCCTTGTGATAAAGACGCTTTTACACTTGCCTTTTTATATTCCTTATGCGATTCCTGCATATCTTCAGGCAGGTTAGGTACTTGCACTTGATTAACTCTATTAACATGACCGCGCGGCATATCACGCTTTAGTTGATTATGGTCAGGTTTTTGACCTAATATTTCCTGCATTAACCATATGCCGCGAGTCATATCATCTTTTGAAACCATGTTATCTTCAATACGCATACCACATTTCTTAGCTAAAGCAACTTCAGATTCATTCTTTAGCTTTATACATGGCGTTTTTGAAAACTTTCCCTGTACATTAGGGCTAATAGTACTACGCCCTAAACGTATAGCTTCATTATCGTCATGATGGCTAGGGTTTTTATCGCGTACTTCTTCGATAAAGCTATCTACCGCAGCCTTCACTTCATCAAGTTCTTTGCCTTTTACCTTGCCAACAGGGTTACTGTCATCAATCTGGGCAAGGGTCTTTTTAAGCTTATTCTTCCTCGCTCTTTTAAGCGCCCTTGCCCTCGCATCACCAAGAACCAAACCATCCTCTTCCTGTCTTTCAATAGTATCGATATCATCCTTCATATCGGAAATCTGTTTTTTCTTCGTCCACAGAGGATTAGTGTTTACAATTTTCCCATCTTTTTTATCACATTCTCCAAAAAAATCTTTCACGTTACTTTCTCCTTGATTAAAATTAAATAATACCCGACTACACTAAATAAGATTAATTAATACCACTAGACGCAGTTCCTATCAGCCCACCAGTCCCAGTAAGAATATGTTCATTGTAATAATTCTCGAACCTTAAACAAGTATCGGCAATGATAGAAGCAGCCTTTGTACTCTCATCACAAACTATATAATTATCACTTATAATTCCCGTAGTTCCGGTGAGAAGTTCTATTGCCGGTTGCGCATTAAGGTTGCCACCAATCCCATTTACTAGCAAGTTATCTTCAATAAGAATACTTGTTGAAAGGGTTGTATCGCCTGAAATATTAGCAGTAGAATAATCCCCACGTATAATATTGTTCTTTATAGTGCCAGAAGCACACACATTATCAATATTAATACCAATTTCAGAACCGCCCTGTCTCATTTCAATAATATTACCTTCGATTACAAACCTGTCATTATGGCCTGCAAGATTAATAACATCTGTAAATTCGTCAGTACCACTCGCATCAACGCCAAACCAGCAATTTATAATACGAGGATCATTTACGCTATCCTCAACGTTAATTGCTTTAAGAACATCTGTAATACTGGAAAGAAACCTTATGTTCCCTACCGTAGTATTATCTGCCCCTATGGTAAACTCACCTGCCGCGCCCGTAAATGTTAACGTAGGACGCTCTGAGCCACTACCAACGCCCCATACCGTAAGCCCTGCCAAGTCAGCATCAATCTCGTCGGCAGCGTCTATGGCGGTTTCTGTATGCCCTGGCAATACAAGTATTAAACTACCGCTATTTGCAGCGGGGTTTGTGTTTGCCGTTCTTGCCGATGCTCTGCCAATAGCATAATCAATAGTAGTAAATGGTCGCCTGAAACTACCGTTAGCGGCAACATCTCTATCAAGAGTACTACTGCTATCAACGACAAATATCATGCCACTGAAAATCTTACCGGTTGCCTCTTCTACCTGTGCGATAATACCGTAATTATCGCCACTTTTACTCAATTCCACACCACTTCCACTTCTTGCAAAGGCACTATTAGCAAATAACGCCATACCTCCACACAGCATAAGGGAAAGCAGTGATTTTACAATACTGCCTTTTATAGTCATTCCTTGCTCCTTCATAAAAGTTATAAACTTAAATCTTGCCTACTTACGCTGGTACTACATTCCAGTTTACTGCTCTCCATCCTTCTACCTTAAACCCAAGACCAAACCTTGTTCTGTAAGTCTGAATAATGTTTTCGGTTTCTCTATCTACATGAGTAGAGTATTTACCCTTAATTCTGTTATAGAATAAGAAATTCTTCATCAGCATGGTCAAATCAACCAATCCCCAGGTATTTACAGAATATTCATCAAGCCTTGAGTAAGGTATTGACCTGAAACGAGTATTACCTCTAAGTCCTTTATGTGCAGGGTTAAAGTTCATATCGCCACCGCCGTCAAGTCCTTTTTCTGTACCGATAACCTGCTCAACCTGCCATGTCATCCAGTCGGGATGCACAATACCGTATACTTGAGTATCAGGACGATTAATACGTTTTCCATTACTCTTTCTATACTGACGCATGTTCCAAAGAGCTTCATGGAGCCCTGCATAACTAAATGCATTTACACCAAGATTATCAAACCCGCCAAGAGCCGTAGGATTTACAGTAGGATCTGTCGATGTATGAGAGTTACTTGCTACCGGTAATCCCTCATCACTTGACATAAAATCCCAACTTGCGCTATCCATATTGCCCCAGAAACGACCGGCATAATCTTCTTTGGTTTCTTTAGCCGCGGTAACAAAATTTGCAGCTTTAGATAGCACATTACCGAACCCAAGATCCTCAACCAGTTTCTTTTCATCCACTGTTTTTAAACCGAATTCAGGAAATACTATCCTGCTTTTGTACCCGGGGTAAATATTACCCTCTTCATACTGCCCGTCAAAAGGTACTAATGCGCCTAAATCAGTTGAACCTAAAAACTGTACAAACGCTTCTTCTGACGTTTTTACATTAAACAACACATTTACCATATTATCGAGTGGTGAGAAAGCCTCGGCCTCATTAACAACCTCTTTGAGCTTTTCTTCCATAAACACACTCATCTGTCCGTGAGTCTGACCCATTTTAAATCCTCCTAAAAACTTTAAACAATAGTGTTAAAACAGAAAAGTGCCGACCCACTAAAAACAAATACATTACGACCTGGTTACTGCAAAATGAGCAGCATCAAAACGACCTATTACATATTCCTGCCCTGCTGTTTCCAAATGTAGTTCATCTACATGGAAACCATAGTAATTAGTTGCAGGGTTTGCAGAGATGTCAATAAAATCACCTTCCGTATCAAGTTGAACAAAACACAAACCATATTCACGAAGAGGTACGGTTACAACCGTATCGCCTACTGCAATATCATCACGGAAAGCATCAGCAAAGGTTTTTACAGTTGCACTTGTATCTGTACCCTGCGCAGCCCTGCCCCTGTTAAGGCCAGTTCTGAAATAAGATGATGCAAGTCCAGCTACAGGAGTAGAGTGGTCATGTGCATCTGCTGTAAATCCTGCACCTGTTGCGCTACCAGTAGTTACTGTGTTTACCGTTGGTGCAGTACCTCTTGTAGAGTTATAAAGATTTATCCTGATCTTCGTATCAGCAGTAATCCTTGCAATCTGTACCATTGCCTTATCGTTCTGAGGCCATTTACCACCACTTTGAGAACTTTCCCTTGCTACCTTTGTTTCCTGTGTTACCGTTGCGGTAATCTGCTCAATACCAACGTAATTAGCAAGGGCACTTAATACCCTTGTCTGGTTATTGGTGGCAACCACGATACCCTTAATAATCTTTTCCTCTGTGGTATCAAAAACACCTGCTGCCTGTCCGCAATTAAACACACCTCCAGTACCAAACCTGTCGCCAGCCGTACCGTTCCCGAAGTTATCAGAAACTACAAGCTGTCCAATCCTTAAAATCTCACCTGTATTACCATCCTTGTCTCGGTCACTTACAGGCGCCCACTGAAACTGAGAATGGGAATTATCTGCTACTCTCATAATCCTTCCTCCTAAAAAAATATTAACTACTAAAAATACAACTTCTTATTTAATTATCTTCAAGCAACGTGCCGCAGCCTTTACAGCCAAGGTAAGCAGTTACCGTCCAAAATTCTTTAACTGCTTTTACAGAGCCATTTTGCCCTGTATTCGGCGCTACTCGATAACCGTTTATCGGCCTGAATGTTGATATATACTGATTAGTATCCTTCTTACCGCTTCCTAACGATGCCCTTCTTGGCATTGTATATGTAGCCGACATTGCACTATTACTGGACTTGCCTTCATCCCTGCCTGTGGTATTAATGTCGCCACAATACCAACATTCAATCAGGCGTTCATATTGATATGGCTCTATAGGCTGACCACGTACATGAATAGCCCTTGCCGGTCTTTGTTGCGGCTGCTGCCTTGGTCGCCGCGTATCAACATAAACTGCATCTTTTCTTTGTTTTACCATTATATTACGGCAATAAAATAGAGGACATCCGTACAGCCGAGAGTCGGCCCGACTGACGAAGCCCTCTATTTTTATTGCGCTCTTTTAATATTTACTTAATTACTTAATACGTTACCTCTTCTTCTTTCTTTTTATCTAAAACCTTATTCGCCCATTCTTCACTTACCCCAAGTTCTTTAAACTCTTCTTTTTGTGCATCTGAGAAAGTTCTTGATGTTTTCGTGCCTTCTTTAAACCCACCACCGCCACTACCCGTTCCAGCAACACTCCCACCTTTAAAACCATGTTCCTTTTTACCAAGACCGAAATAGATTTTAGTAGCTTCTCTATGATTTTTATAAGCATCTTTAGTAGGATTTTTGGTTTTGTCTATTACGGTAGTTTTCAGTAATTCCATAATCCCTTCTCGCGCTTCTTTACTTAAAGGCTTGCCGTCAGGGCCTTCTGCGCCTTGATGCTCTTGAACTTCAGAAGCATAGGTATCCCAATATGCATCATTTGCGTCCTTTTTAGCAGCAGTTTCCGCCTTTTTACTTTCAGATATAGTATTTGCTACAATATCCTCAACTTTACCCTTAGTCATTTCGGTATAATCTTCTTCCCCTGCTCCTTCTTCCTGTTTTCCGAGATTACCGAGCAAATTAGTAAGATTCTGAATATCCCCATCTCTATCCCTGATAACCTGCTCTAATCTTGTAACATTATTAACTCCATCCGCCCTTAATGCTTCAATCACTTCATCCTGAGAGACTTTCTGTGTTTCTAGTGCCGCAGCTAACGATTCTAAAGTTACTGCGTTTTTATCACCTGTATCGCCTTCGCCTGATTTATCTTTTGCGTCTTTTTCTTCAGCCATTTGCTATACTCCTATTACTAATTTTCAAACTACCAGAATAAGATTCATACTCCCCTATTCTCCGACTCCAATTTGAACATATTTCTTTTAATGCATTGTAGTACGAAGATGTTCCATTTTTCTGCTTCGCCTCATATAATTCTTCAATTGCTTTATATTGTGCTTCTACTAATGCTATACGGACCGCCTCGCCAACGTCAGTACACATCGCACGATAGAACTTGCCGTATGCTATGATGCCCGCAGCCTGCCTTGACCCTACAATTGCACCGTCTATAACAATCGGATTATCGAGAAACTTATCACGTTCTGACGGTGAGAGTGAGACTTGATAATATCTATCGTTTAATATATCTTCTTTATCTTTGTATTTTTCTAATACCTCTTTGATAATTTTACTGACTTTTTTCCATGTTTTTAGAGTTGCATTATCTTTATCTTTATCTTTATCGTCATTCATCATTGCAGTTGAAATGCGGATTAAAACATCTTCCATAATGGAAAGATTAACTTCATTTTCAAACGCAACTGCAAGTTTTTTGCTTAATAAATTATATATTTCTCTTGAAATACTTACACGGCGTTCTTTTGACGCGCCTGATCTCGTACCGAATTTCTGTACATATGTATCATAATCTACCATTTAACCGACTCCTTTATTTAATTGTCCCTTGTCTGGCTTCTTGCCTGTTGCTCAGTACCGCTTTGAGCAATTCCACTTTGATTAGTTGCCGGTGCGCCCGACTGACCTGGCAATGAGCCTTGACCGCCTACGCCAGCAAACTCTTCTGTTTCGTCAAATAGCGAATCTTGAACATCTTCAAATTCATCACCAAGTAATTTAAACTTTTTTACATTAATACGATTAAGCAATTTTAATGTATTTTTGTTAGGTATTTGAGCATTTTGAGCAAACATATTATCGTATACCTGAATCTTCGCAGCTTTTGAACTTTCAGTTTCAAGTGCTTCTGTTACAGTTTTAAACGTATGGTCTAAAAACGGATTAAAATTAATTATCTTATCTTCACCGAAATCACGTTCTGCTGTTTCCGGTAATGCGAATTGCCAGTACATCCATATAATACGATCATATATTTCATGTAAGGCAGTGTTATCAAACGTCATTCCTTTATAGAACTGCCTTGCATCTGTACGTTGCTCTGAAGCTACTGTAGCCGTTGCGGAGGTACTTGCCAGTGGTAAGCCTCCCTGCGCTGTTGGGAAGCTTGCTGTCGCCGCCTGCTGAGAGCTTGTAAGATGCCCCATTATGTTATTTACACCTGTAATATCGTCACTAATTACAAATTCCTGTAGGTCGTCTGGATTGTAAGCCTCCATTATTCCATTCGGCTCAAAATTCCATGTTTTCCTAAATTCCTGCGCAGAATTAGTTCCCGCTTTAAGGGTTGGTAATGTAGCAAGCGTTACACGATTTATACCCATATTAAATATACCATTACGTGCGTTTTCAAGTGGCAGACTTGCCTTGCCGTCGCCAAAGCCTTGATCTTCAGTAGGATGAATATAGCATTTACCTAGCACAATCGGGTTGTAAGTATTCCCACGTGGATCTCTAAACGGATAACGCTGATACCTAACTAATATCTTTTTATCATTTATAATTACATATGCTTTAATTATCTTTCTAAGTACTGCACCTTTTTTCTTTAACGGATTACCCTTCCCGTCAATCCCAGGTTTAATCGTTACGCCATCATCACTTAACAAAACCCATTCCTGAAGATGCACCTCTATCGCTTTTATTGGTTTTAGAGCCGTCCACTCGTAGACATCTGGTTCATCTCTGGATTCACTGCCCTCTTCAACATCTGTCCGTTCAGCTTCAATATTCTCTAAAGCATCTCGAACTTTATCAAGGTTGAAGTAAGCCATTTGTTCTTGAGACTCTTCCATTTCATTAATGTCCGTATCATATTGGATCGACACTCGTTTTTTATCGCTTACAGAATATGCAACTTCAGGACTGAGGAATACGTTTCTTGGATCTAATACTTCAAGATTCCACCTATCAAATATTACTTCTTCTTTAGTAACTTCAACTTCTGCAAGAAATTCCTGCTGACCGCCAGGTACAGGAGTTTCAAGTGGAACTGCCTGCTGTTCTATCTCAGTACTTTTTACAGTTTTACGTTCCCATACACATTTAAAAAATACTTTACCGCTCATGTTTTTAAGACCGGATGCTTTAGCACGTTTTTGATAATAATGTACATGTCGCTTATTAAGCACCCTGTTAATTAATTCTTTATTCGCTTCACCTGCTAACCGATGCTCATCTTCTTTAGATTCATGATATATTTCTACGTAATCCCTGCGCCTGAACTCTTGAGCTACTTCTATACCTGTTTGAACGGTCATTTCAGTTAAGAATTCAGGTAATACAGTATTTGACATCCACTCTTCTGACGTGGCAATCGGTTCGAGATTGTATATAGATTGATACCGCTGGAAATCTTTATTTTCCTGATCGTGATTACGAACATCTATATCGAATTCTTTTTCAGTACGCTCGATTACAACATTTTCAATTTCTTCTTTAGTCGGCATTTGTTATACACTTTCTAATTCTAACGCTATTCTCTTTCTGCATATCTCTTATTGCATCAAACCATTCAGTAAATATTTCCTTCGCATATCCAAAAGATTTAAACTCTCCGGGGGTCTCTCCAAGCTTAATAGTTCCTTTCCCTGTAGCAACCGCCCCCTCTTTTGTCGCTCCATACATTTCAATGCATCCCGAATAAACAGGAGCATTATCACCAAAAAACTTTTCAGGTATTTCTTTATAACAAACAGGACAATAATAAATTAAATCGCAACCCTTCCTTCTGAATGAAAATACTTAGCATATGGATTATGTACTTCAAACTCTTCTATATTCATTCTCGCCTTAAATCTTATATCTTTAAATATCGCTTCGATTGCTGTACAGAAATGACTATGCATTTGAGCCGGTTTACCACTTTTCTCCGTACTCCACTTTGCAATACTCTTTATAACGTCAGGACACTTTTCTTTATTTATCCAGATAGTAGGTAAATATATTACTGTTCCATCTTTATTATCAACTACATTTGAATAAGGTTCTTTGCACTCTTTAGAATTTTTCAATCTAAGCTTCAACTCTTCCCTGCCAAGCACTGACTTAGAATCCCATGATTCCCAGTATCCACCTGAACATATACCTTGCTGTTTCAGCTTAACGAATTGACGGTTCATATCGTCTACTACGGTAATATTTACATTACTTTGAATCTTATTCGCATATGGATCTATTAAGTTTATTTTAAACTTTAGCTTTTTACTTTTCTCTGCAATTGCATTTACAACCATTTCAGTTGTATTAGTAGCATGAGGAAGTTTTAGCTGGTCCCAAATGAAGAATTCATTCGTACCGGTTAAAGTGCCAAATATAATACATTGGTCACTTCCCTCTCTTCCGTCATGCCTACCAGTCCTCTGAACGTACATTAAGGTTCATAGGACATCTGCGCTCCTTTCCGCATATTATCTATTGCAAACAGAGGCTGTAGGTTGTCCAAAGACCAGCAATCTTTAAATTCTTGACTATCCATTGACTTATAAAAAAAAGAACATTTTGGCTTAATATGATCTATATGTATCTCGCCGCTATTCATACCTTACATATTAGCTACTGTGGTTTTAAAGGCAGCTAATTTTGCCTCCATTTTATCAAGCTCTGTCTTGACCAGTGCACTTGCATCTCTTTCCTCTTGAACACTTTGGCGAATTGCACCTATTTCATCTTTTGCCTTTTTTCGCGCTTCGGTTAACATCTTTTCATGATCGTTTGCCATTTGCTTTAACTGCGCCTGACATCTCTGCTCGGTTTCAGCTAAATTAGTTTCTTCTGACAATACTTTTTTTCTTAACACACCTATCATCGCATCCGCTTCAAGTTCTTCCTTCTCTACTTTTTCTTCAAGTTGGGTGAGAATACCCCTGTTCTTACTAATGGCACTCTCAAGTGTTTTCTTTTCCTTTAGAAGATTAGGCATATTGATAAGCATATTTATCATGCCAACTAAATCTTCTTTTTCTTCAGTATTTTCAGTAGAGTCTTTTATCTCAGCCTCTAGTCTCTTTGCTATTGTTTTTGCATCTGCAATTCCAAATTCATTTGCCATATGTAATACTCCTTTAATTCATCTGAAAAGGGTTAAATATTTTATTGCCTTCATACGGGTGTATATTATTGTCGAACTGAGGAAAGATGCGTCCGCTGATCTGCTTGAACAAACCGTATCTTTTTATATTATTCATTACAGGGTCGTCATGTGTCATTAATAAATCTTCAATTTCCTGCTTATCTATAAGGGTGTTATCGTCAGTAGCCGCCCAGAATACAGCTATACTTAACTTACTATCTAAATATTCTATTTGTGGATATTGAATGCCTTCATCTTTTAGAAGGAACTCTGTAATTGTTTTAGTTCTATATATAATCTGTGCCTGTTCAAATATTTCATTAAAGTAAAAACTCGTAAAGTCAATTGGAGTACACGTTAAAAGTTGATCTCCTTTTTCAAATATAACACGGGCACGACCATCGCTTACTTCATCTTCCCCTGCCTGCTCGTCATACCATACACTCATTAAGCTCTGCCCTGTTTTATCAACAAGAGGCTGCTTGTATGATGTAAATGCAATCTGCACAGGTGGCCTGCCATGTGGATCTTGTATTACCATTTGAGCAGAACGAGTAGTGCAATCCTGCTTAACTAAATATGGCGGTATTAATTTTCTAAACGCAGGATGTTGTACATTTTTAACCTCCATTGCCTGCCCGTATCGAGCCATTGCTCCTTTCTTCCGATGGTATATATCCTCGCCTTGCATCGGTAAGCATGCACTTGAAAACCTGAATACACGATCCATACGTTTTACTTCATGGATAGGTTCGCCGCAATCAGGATGATAACACCGTTCAGTACCGTCAAGATTAACCATATGCCCGACATTAGGAAAATGCTGCCTCATATCTTTCGGACTGAATTCATGTCCGGCCGGTTCGCCATTTACTTTCGCATCACATTTAAAATATACTACGTTTTTGCGAGGTACACCATGTACTCCAAATATCCGATCACAATAATTTCGTGCCGCAAGGAACGTCTTTCCATACTTATTCCCTGTAAATAGGCCAAGTATTTTAAGCGGACAGTTTATAAATTCATGGTATAGCCATGATTGTATAAATGCGTTATAGCCCGCGAATTGGTCTGCACAGAATTGATCATTTATCTTTACCATCAAGCATTTACCTCACCATCTCCTTCTGTTAATAGATAGTTCTTTTCAGTAGAAATCTCAAAGTCATAATGACTGGAATCCGTAGCCCCAAATGACAATCTATACAATAAGCCATTCGGAACAATAGAAATGCCAATTACAATTCTGGGCAATTGCTCATCATCGGTTTTCAAATATGCAATATCTCCAATTTCATATTTATTATCAATCATCATCATTTATCTTTACCATAAGATTTCTTTACTTCTTCTTTTTCTCCTTTTGACTTTTTAGGTTTTTCTACTTTAGCCTTAAACTCTTCCGACCGCTTATCAGTTACTTTAAGCTTTTTCGACTTCTCTACTTTTGCTACCGGTACATACGCAATGCGGCCCACAACTTTAGTAACATTAACAGTATTGTCTACATACTTACCGCCACTGAGTTTAGATGCAAGCGCTATAGCCATGTCTTTGTCCATGCTTTTACATCTAATAACAACGCCAAGAGAAACACAATACTTTTCTCTACCTGTTTGAACTTGTTTGTATCTACTTAATATAACCTGCATAATTTCCCCTTTACTGTCTAAGCACACTTCCTCTTATTCTATTAAACGAACCGTTAGATGCAGCGCCACTAAACTTAATCCTTAACCATGTACAAAGCGTTGGTGTAATTGCTGTTAATACATCTGTATCATTTGTTGTGTTATCCGCAACGATATTAGTCGTATCAACCCAATTTGCAATTGGCGATCCTTCATTGCCAGTTTCTATTCGAGGATCGAAATCCGTACTCATTTCATACTGTACCAATGCATGAGTAGTACCGCCTGCATTGGTTACTTGAAACGCAACTGACAAGGTTTCTGCATCACCGACATAAATCGCATCTGTAAATACTTCCGTAGTCGCTACATCTGGGATTGTCCCGCCTTCGCTTCTTGGCACACCGCCAAATGTAAACGGCTGTTTTACTGGCACTTTCATTGTATTATACATATACCAACCTCCTTAAAATACATTTCTTAATCGAGATGCACGTTCTGGCGATGTAGCCTGCTTTTGTGTAAATCCGCTTGGAACAATTACATCTGCTTCTTGTTTTAGTTCTGAAACATCTCCAAACCCACGACTAGACTTCTGGGTAAACCCACCTGTCCCAAAGCTTGTACGTTCTGGCAATTGCGGTCTGCGCAAGAACCTGCCTGCGACTTGAACGGCTGCCCTCCCTGCCCGATCTCCAATGCCTTCCTGTTGCTCTGGCTGCGAACCGGGAGCAATACGCGGGCCTAACCCCAGGTCTGATCTAAAATTATTTATACCGGCAATAAGCCCTGATGCTACATTTGCCATACCTTGATTCCTTCTAACCATATCGGCAGGGCTTGAGGGTGTTGCACTGGCAAACGATTGAAATTGCCTTTTTAAATCATTGCGTATACTGTTTATTTCATTGATACGCGTTCCAGCAGACACCTGTAAATCACGTAGTTCATTTAAAGCAGGGAAAAACACATTATTTATTGATTTCCTTTGCCCTGTTAATATACCACCTTCACCACCTAATCCTCGAAACGATCTGAATTGATTAGGAGTATCTAATATACTCGGAGTGTTTTCAGGTATGGTAAATTCAGGTAATGCGCCACGATGATGACCTTTGCCTCCAAACCCGCCAAACCCGCCAAACCCGAAACTACCAAGCGCCCTGCCTGCAAGTCCCCCAACTACTCCACCCACAGGCCCGCCAAGTTGAAATCCAACCTTGCTTCCTATATTCCCACCACCAAAACCACCGATACTACTACCAATATTATCACCTAATGCCATATTTATAACCCCGCTTTCGCATTCTGATATGCTACCGCTTTTGTATCAATACTCGTCATTAATAACTCTTCAATCGCTTCTTTGCGTTTTTGTGCTACGCCTTGCCTCTTCTTATTTGCCTTAGACTCAACATCCATTACCGCAACTGCATCAATTTCCTTTTGCGTATATGCTCTTTCAGTTACTTCGCCTGTAATTACATTAATTTCTATTACTTTCATATCTTAATACTCATATTGAATGTTAATCGCACCAGCATCAAAATCATCTGGTGTTCCCGTAGTTGTAATGCTTACCATGTCAAGTTCCGCAGCAAGAGATTTACTGCCACTAGAAACCGAAGTACTAGAGACATCTGATCTTGCAAGTCCTCCATGCGCTGTCCATGTAAACGCGGCAGAATCTTCTAAAGTCAATATGAGCGATCCGTGATGTATGCCTGCCGCCGCACCTGCTGTTTCAAGTAAAAACCCTGCTGTACTCCTTGCACTGCCAGCAGAATCCAAAGTACCACCTAAATACCCCGAAGCTTCTGCCGTACCTGAAGTTCCTATCTGAACCAGCATTTCTTCCGTCCCGTCTTTAGATACCCCAACAAACATTATGGTTATCTTGCGCACGCCAGCAGGGATTGAAATAAAATTTATTGCAGTGCTACTCGTAGATGCCTGCTCAGTACCTAATATAATACCGGCTGTCATTGTCCTATCAGGATATGTAAATGTACGGTCATCTGTATGCGAAGAGGAAAGGGTAAGAGTTTTCGCTGTAGTCGCACCACTTAATAGAAATGCAATATCTTTAGTAATATCCGATGGATCTCCTACTTTCTTATTAGATAATGTATCTGTAGTCGCCTTGCCAACTAACGTATCGGTAGCATCTGGAAATGTAATGGATCTGTCGTCAGTATGAGCGGATATTAATGTTAGTGTCTTTGCTGTGGTCGCACCGCTTAATGTAAATGCTATATCTTTAGTGTTATCAGTAGGATCGCCAATATTCTTACCTGTCAGCGTTTGAATGAAATCGGCAAATACAAAAATATCATTTGCAATTAAAAGAGGAAGTGTTATCGTTCTGTCAGCAGAAAGTTCATTTACTGCTAATATATATTGATGATCGCGTGTGGTATCATCAATTTCAAAGCCTGATTTAATACGTGCGGGCGGAAGCCCGGGAATACTGAAATGATATGGTACATCGGTATGAGTTGACTTACTGGTGATTACAGTGAATATAGATTCGTTTGAATAGTCAGCATCGTCAAACCACGCTTCGTACACACCATTTGAATCTGTGGTTATTGACGTTACAGCACTACCACCAGTCTTATCTTCGTAGAACGTAGCTACTGTAGTCGGCACTGTAGGAGCGGAAGCATTATAAACATAAAACACTACAGTGCCGCTGACTACAATATTACCTTCACCATCACCATATACGCCTGAAATTGCAAATCTACTCAAGTTAACCTCCCCGCTTCTGCGAGCACTTATCTAATAATAATCTATACCATGTCTTTTAAACTCACTATCTTCTTTCTTTATCGCTACTAAAGTCAGCCCAATTAATACCCAGAACGTCAGTACCAAAGGCATTGTACTATAACTAAATTGATTCTGTACTAAATACGCTACCACAGCACTGCTCAAAGCCACCACAATCTCACTACTTCTATTCTTCCATACTATCCTGAAATAAGATATTAAGAAATATAGCCATGCACATAAACCAAATACCCCTGTTTCTGCAAACACATCCAACACTTCATTGTGCAGACTACCTTGATTTCTTGCAAAGCCGCTATACTGTTTCCAGACGAGTACAAGGTTGTCAGGCCCAATGCCTGTCCAGAAATGATCTAATATAATCTGCCAACCGAACACCGCCATATCAATCCGGATCTGACTACCACCGAGAAACTTTCTAATAAGCGTATCATGTAAACAAATTACAGACAGGCCCATTATGCATAATATACCAAATGCAGTGCGCTTGACTATCTCTTTCCTGTACATACACGCAAAGTAGATTAGCGATACTGCAAAGGCAACCACAGCCGCCCTCTGCCCACATTCAAATAAAGTATATAATACCAATACTAAAACAGGTATCAGCCACTTACTCTTGAATACACTATGTAGTAAAAGCGGCACTGTCATCGCCATGTACGCACTAAAAAACGCTACATTGCCAAAGGTAGAATTAGGATGAAGCACAACCGCCGCGTTCCACCTGTCTATATAAGGCCCTATACCATGCATCTGACAAATACCATATATAGACGATAAAACCGCAACGCTATACATACCATACAAAAACAACTTTACATCCTTCTCCTTTACACACATGCATACCATGTAAAAAAGAAAGACGTATACAACCAAAGACAAAAAACCGTCCATCTTCTTAGTAGTGCCAAATGCCCCGACTAACACATTGACACCAAAACAAACCGCAACTATCGTAGTAACGAGTACTGCGATGATCGGGCGATCCAAATTGTCTTTACACCTCATTAGACACCAAGCTTCCTTGGATTACCACCTAGACGCTTTATTTCTTTTTTTAAACTTTTTACTTCTTTACTTAAACCACGTATATCTTTTTTGAATAAGTCTATATACTTGGCAAAGCCAATTCTTATTGAATCAAAATCACATACATATTCTCCACATGGATCATCAGGTATTGGAATAGCCGATGGATAACGTATACAATTATCACTTACCCTATCAATATATTCGCAATTTTTACAACTTTTATATATCATAGCTTCTAACCGACTTTACAAACCATATGACTAATATCGCAAACGATAGACTAAGCAATACTATCGCTTTAGGTAAATCAAAAGGTGCTTTCGGCATCCATACACCGAAATATAAAGGTACTAATATAATTAATGCTAAGAGTATATATTTAATCATTAGCTTTGAACTTGCCGTAAAACCGATCCACCGCTTCCTCTTTATCAAATCCTTCTAATTTCGACTTATAATAATTATCTTTTATCTCCTTCTTACAGGGAATATATTTAGTCTCAATATCGCCATCGCCAAAAGGATCTCTAATTATTAACATAGCTTTCATAGTTGAATTATCCCCTCCCTGTCTTCTTCATACTGTTCCGGGAACAA
>Ga0255047_10001414_pt1 | contig 17456 bp, 21 predicted proteins | sample JV7_2_1_MG_FD_183640 | JGI IMG/M metagenome (GOLD analysis project Ga0255047, IMG submission 183640) | Seawater microbial communities from Jervis Inlet, British Columbia, Canada - JV7_2_1 | ecosystem: Environmental > Aquatic > Marine > Inlet | place: Canada: British Columbia | collected 2016-10-06 | reverse complement strand
GGATGCAGCGCAGATAGTTGATCTCGTACACGAATCCGAACCGCTCGCCCGGTGATGCGGGGTTCACGGGGTCGTTGTCGGCGCCTCGCACATAGATGCACTTGGCTGGGCACACGCCGGCGCACAGCTCGCACCCGATGCACTTCTCCATGCCGTCTTCGTACCTGTTGAGGACGTGGCGGCCGTGTAACCGCTCGGGCTTGTCGATCTTGGTGTCGTTACCGACGCCGGCGTCGCCGGCGCGGCCTTTCTTCTTGGCCGCCCTGCCGCCCGAATACTCGGTGGTGACCTGCTTGCCGCCGAACAATCGGTGCTGGCGGATGGTGACCGCGAACCCGTCCAAATAACCCATCAGTACGCAGCCCCTTCACGTTCTTGGTTGCGTCTGCTGACGACGAGCGCCGCATTGAACACCAGGTATGCGACGAACAGCACCGCGACGCCGATCGCGGCCGCCAACAGAACCGGGCCGAGCCCGTCGTACTTGTCCCGTGTCATCTGCAGTCCAGCCAGTACGAGGAACCAGCCGAGGGAGACCGGGATCAGCAACTTCCAACCGAAGTCCATCAGCTGGTCGTAGCGCAGGCGAGGCAGTGTGGCCCGGAACCAGACATAGGTGTACAAGAAGGCGAGTGTCTTGAGGATCACCCACACGGTGCCGCCGAACGGGCCGGCAAAGCCGAAGATGTCGACGCCGCCAAGCGTGAGCGGCTGCGGTCCACCGAGGAACAAGGTGACGATGATTGCGCTCATCGTGATGACGTTCATGAATTCGGCCAGGAAGAACAGACCGAACCGGATCGACGAGTATTCGGTGTTGAAGCCGCCGACCAGTTCTTGTTCAGCCTCGACGAGGTCGAACGGAGGCCGGCTGAGCTCCGCGGTCATAGCGATCATGAAGATCACGAACGGGATGAAGCCGGTGGCGACGATGTTCCAGTTGTCGATACCGTCCTGAACGCTGACGATGCCCGAGGTCGACAGCGTGCCCGACATCAGCACCACAGCGCCAAGGCTGAGGCCGAGCGCTGCTTCGTACGAGATCATTTGGGCGGTGGCCCGCACCGAGCCGAGCAGCGGATACTTCGAACCCGACGCCCAACCGGCGAGCATGATGCCGTAGACGCCGAGCGAGCTGAGGGCGAGCACGATCAGGATCCCGACGGGCGGATCGATCAACTGCACACGGGTGGTTTCGCCGAACCAGGTGACCGTGCCGTCCTTGCCGTCGGTGAAGTCACCCCCGAGAGGGATCACCGACCACAACAGAAACGCCGGCACGAACGACAGGAACGGCGCCAGGCGGAACACCAACCTGTCAGCCTTGTCGGGCAGCAAGTCTTCCTTGAAGAACAGCTTCATGCCGTCGGCGAGCGTTTGAAGAATGCCGAACGGACCGGCCTTGTTGGGGCCGATCCGGTTCTGCATGCCCGACACGATCTTGCGTTCGAACCAGACCATCAGCATCGTGCCGATCAGACCGATCACGAAGATCGCCAACACCTTGGCGGCGACGATCGCGAGCACCTTCCACCACCAGTTGTCGGTGTCGAGCAACGGATCGACGGCGAGTAACGAGGCAATCATAGAGTTCACGAGAACCGCTCGATTCGGACGTCGGTGACAGCAGCCGAGCTGTCGACGATGTCGGTGATGTCGGCGCCGGCCTGGTTGAAGGGGGCCCAGATCGTGCCTCGCTGCACGGTCTTGTCGGAGACCAGCGGTAGAACGACCGATCCCGAGGCGCTGACCAGTCGGACCTCTGCGCGATCGGACTCGCCGACACGATCAAGGTCGGCCGGGTGCAGGTGGGCGCCGGCTCCGATCGGGAGTTTGGCCAGCGACGGCGACATCGCCGTCGAGACCGCCCGGTCGTACAGCTTGCGGCTGACCACTAGCCGGTAGTCGTAACCACTCGGTTGAGCCTCGATCGGTTCGACGCTCGGCAACTGGCCACCGGTGCTCACAGCGAGCACACGATCGGCGCTGTCGATCGCGGCGGGGGTCGCCGATGCATATGCCGGCACGGTGACTGCGATCGCTGCGGTCACGTCGTCGATCGACGCAAACCCGAGGTCGTGGCCCAGCATCGACGCCAACTCGGCGGCGATCATCCAATCGGGGCGAGCGGTGCCGTGCACGGTGACCTTCTGATTGAGGCGCGAGACACGACCCTCGAGATTGGTCGTGGTACCGCGTTGCTCGGCGAAGGCTGCAGCGGGCAATACCACGTCGGCCTGCTGGGCCGACTCGCACGGCAGCGTGTCGATCGAGATCACGCGGCGGGCACCGGCGAGCGCGCGGCGTGCCAGGTCGGCGTCGGGGCAATCGTTGATCGGATCGGCACCGAGCAGCACCAACACGTCGAGGTGACCGGCGGCGGCTCGTCGAAGTGTGGCGAGCGCGTCGTGGTCGCCGTCGACAGGCGCCAGTCCGAGCTGCAATGCGCCCACGACGTTGCCGCGTCGCAGCGCCGGGAGCACGGTGGCGTTCGGCACCACAGAGAGCACCGCCTGCACAGCCGCAAGCGCTGTGGCCTCCGACACGGCCATATTGCTTCGCCCCGCCACGAGCACGACATCCCCAGACGCGATCTGTTCAGCGACCGCCGGGTCGGCGAAGGCTTTGGCGATCTCGGTCGGGCCGAGGCCAGGGGCATGCCGGATGCTGCGCCAGGCGTAGCGGGTCATACCGGTCGACTGCGAAGAGACCTCGATGATCTTCGTATGCCCATGCTCGGCGGCATCGCGCAGCCGCAGGTACAAGACAGGCAGCTCTTCTTTGAGGTCGGGGCCGACCAAGATCACGGTGGCGGCGCTGGCCGCCTGATCGATCGTGGAGCGCGCCACGCCGAGCAGCTCGGCCGGCAGGCCGTCACCGAACTGCGCATCGCGGTGCTCGATCCCGACCGCGTCAGCTAGCTGTGCCCAGGCGAAGGCCCCCTCGTTGGTGCCGCGGGCACCGCCCAGCAGAGCGACCGAATCGGCGCCATCGATCAGCTCGCGGGCCAGCTCGAGCGCCGAGTTCCAGGAGGTATCGACGAGACCGGCCTCGCCACGCACCATCGGAGCGCCGAGGCGATGGTCGGATTCGATCGACTCGAAGTTGAAGCGACCGCGGTCACACATCCAACCCCAGTTGATCGAATCGGAGTCAGCGCCGGTATCGACACCTTGGAATCGCAATAGCTCATCACGGCTGGAGTGCACCGAGATATGACATCCAACCGAGCAGCTGGTGCAGGTCGACTCGACCTGCTCGAGATCCCATGGGCGGGCCTTGAAGCGGTACGGCTTGGCCGTCAGCGCACCGACCGGACAGATCTGCACGGTGTTGCCCGAGAAGTATGACGAGAACGGCTCATCGGGGAAGGTGCTGACCTGTGTGGCGTTGCCACGCTCGATGAACTGGATCAGCTTGTCGCCGGCGACCTCGTCGGCGAAACGGGTGCAGCGGTCGCACAGGATGCACCGCTCGCGGTCGAGCAGCACGTGCTCGCTGAGGGCGATCGGCTTTTCGTAGCTGCGCTTCTGCTCGACATACCGGCTCTCGCCGGGGCCATGGCTGAACGCCTGGTCCTGCAGTGGGCACTCGCCACCCTTGTCGCACACCGGACAGTCGAGCGGGTGGTTCGCCAGCAGCAGCTCGATCACGCCTTCCTGCGCCCGCTTGGCGGTCGGCGAGTCGGTCTCGACCTTCATCTCCGGCGAAACGGTGATCATGCACGACGGCTGCAGCATCGCGCCACGACCGGTGTCGACCTCGACCATGCATTGGCGACACATGCCGACCGAACTCATCCGCGGCTGGTAGCAGAAGCGCGGGATGTACTCGCCCTCACGATCAGCGGCAGCGATGATCGTCTCACCCTTGCGGGCCACGATCTCACGCCCATTGAGCGTGATCGGCACCGCGTTCGGATCGGGTTCCGGAGGCGTCTCGATCACGGTCTCCAGATCGCCATCAGGCTCAGCCGCGTCGCTTGCCGGGTTCGCTGATTCCGTCATGAGATGCTCCGGTCGGTGTCGATCGAAGCACCGGCGACGAGCCACGCACGACGCCCCGAGGAAGCGAAGCGGACGACGAATCCGCGATCGGCGATCATCACTCCCCTCCCGTTGGGGCCGGGGTGACCGGGATCATCGAGCGCACTTCGCGTTTGCTCACCAATGCGTCGAACTCCTCGGGGAACAGAGTCATCGCCGAGTGCACCGGCACATACGCCGACGGGCCGACGAAGCAGATCGTGGTCATCTTGTACGGGAACGGCACAGCGTCGAGACCGAGCCGCGCACTGGCCGCGTGTGGCATCTCTCCGGGACAGATCGACTCTCCGACTTCAAGGATCGTTTCGAGATCGACATCGGTGCCGTTGCCGGCGACGATCCGCTCGAGGATGCGGTACAGCCAGGTGCCGCCTTCGCGACACGGCACGCACTTGCCGCACGATTCGTGGGCATAGAACTTCACCAGCGTCAGCGCTGCCGCAGGAATGTCGGTGGTGTCGTCCATCACCATCACGGCGCCCGACCCGAGCATCGAACCGGCACCGCTGGCCTGGCGCCCCTCGAAAGCGATGTCCAGTTGGTCGGCGACGAACCATGGGGCCGAACCGCCTCCGGGCACGAACGCCTTGAGCTCGTTGCCGTCGCGGATGCCCTGACCGAAGTTCTCGCCGTAGATCAGGTCGCGGAACGTGGTCGATCCATTGACGATTTCGTACACGCCCGGACGCTTGACGTGACCCGACACGGCAATCATGCGCGTGCCCGGCGAAGTCTCGGTGCCGATCGCCGTGTACGCCGCAGATCCGTTGGCGGCGATGAACGGCAAGTTCGCCAGCGTCTCGACATTGTTGACGATCGTCGGCTGGCCGTACAGACCGATCGCGGCCGGGAAATACGGGGGCTTGAGACGGGGCATACCGCGCTCGCCCTCGAGCGACTCGATCAAGGCCGTCTCTTCGCCCACGACATACGCACCTGCACCCCAGTGCAGAACGATGTCGAGGCCGAAGTTCGTGCCGAGAATGTTGTTGCCGATGTAGCCGGCTCGATAGGCATCGTCGAGCGCCTTGGCGACTCGCTCGTGGGCGAGTGCCATCTCGCCTCGGATGTAGAGAAAGCACTGGGACAACCCGGCCGCGTAGCAGGCGATCAGGCAACCCTCGATCAGCTGGTGCGGATCGAGCTCCATCAGTAGCCGATCCTTGTAGGTACCGGGCTCGCTTTCGTCGCCGTTTACCACGAGATAACGCGGCCACACGCCCGCAGGCGTGAAACCCCATTTGACGCCGGCAGGGAATCCGGCCCCGCCGCGACCCAACAGGGTCGACTTCTTGACCTCGTCGGCCACGTCGGCCGGTTGCATCTCGAGCGCCTTGCGGAGCCCTTGGTAACCGCCGGTCTCGTGATAACGATCGAGGGTGTACGAGTCGTCGTACTTGAACCGGGACGTGACGATCTGGGGACGATCACCGTCGTCGTAGTAACCGGCTGCCCAGGGGTACATGCCTCCGGCGCCCATCACTGACCACCGCCCGAAACGATCTCGATCCATGCGGGGCTCGACGTCACGTTGTCCGGATGCTGCGTACCCACGGCTCGGTCGGCGGGGATCTGCTGCCGGTTTCGGCCCAGCGTGCCGTGCGGCGGGATCTCGTTGTCGAGATTGCCGGCACGCAGATCGTCGACGAGTTGGTCGAAGTCGGCGGGCGTGACGCGGAATCGATGCCGATAGTTGACCTGCAACGTGGGCGCCTCTGTGCACGCTGCCTGGCACTCGGCGTGCTGCAGCGTGATCAGCCCGTCGGGCGTGGTGCTGCCTGCCTTGATACCGAGTGTGCGCTCGGCGTGGTGCAGCAGTTGTTTGGCGCCCAACAGGGCACACGACAGCGTGCCGCACATGTTGATGAGGTACTTGCCGGTGGGTTCGAACCGGAACATTTCGTAGAACGAGGCGGTGCCGTACACCTCGGCCGGCGTGACATCGATCAGTTCGGCCACGTGGCGCATCGCCTCTTGGGTGACGTACCCGTTCTGCTGCTGGGACAGATGGACAAGCGGAATCAGCGCCGACTTCTGCTTGGGATAGCGGGCGATGATCTCCCGTGCCAAGGGCAGATTGGAATCATCGAGGCGACTCAAGACACAACTCCAATCAATTCGAGCGCAACCTGTTCGAGCGCGACGACGGCGAATGCGCCAAGGGAACCGCTGACGCCGTAACCGGTTCCGACGATCGGCATTGGACTCATCGATCGACCTCTCCGAGGACCGGGTCGACGCTGGAGATCACGGCGACAGCGTCGGCGACGAGGCCGCCACGCATCATGTGCGGCAGGCACTGAACGTTCACGAACGATGGGGCCCGCACGTGCATACGGTACGGAGTCGGCGAACCGTCGCTGGCGATATAGCAGCCGACTTCGCCACGCGGACTCTCGATCCCCACGTACACCTCGCCCTCTGGCACCTTGAAGCCCTCGGTGAAGATCTTGAAGTGATGGATCAGCGCCTCCATCGACTCGTCGATACGAGCACGCGGTGGCGGTGTGACCTTCTTGTCTTGGATCCGATAATCGCCGATCGGCATCACGTCGAGGATCTGGCGAACGATCTTCATCGATTCACGGATCTCGTTCAGGCGAATCGCGTAGCGGTCGAAGGCATCGCCGTATGAGCCGACGATCACATCGAACTCGACTTGGTCATAGTGCAGATAGGGCATGTCGCGGCGCAGGTCCCAGGCGACACCGGTCGAGCGCAGAATCGGGCCTGTTGCGCCCAGCGCCAGCGCTTCGTCGGGGGTGATCACGCCGACGCCTTGCAACCGCTCACGCCAGATCGGCTGACCGGTCATCAAGATGTCGTATTCGTCCAGCCGCTCGGGGATCAGGTCGAGCAATCGCAGCACATCGTCGCGCCAGCCCGCAGGCAGGTCGGCTGCGACACCGCCGGGACGGATGAAGTTGTGGTTCATCCGCAGCCCGGTGACCTTCTGGAAGAAGCGCAGCACCTCTTCGCGTTCACGCCAGCCGTAGATCATCATCGACACGGCGCCGAGGTCCATACCATTTGAGGCCATGAACAACAGGTGGCTGCTCATCCGGTTGAGCTCGCTGAGCAGCATCCGCATCCACACCGCGCGCTCGGGGATGTCGCCGTCGATCCCGAGCAGTTGCTCGGTGGCCATCGAGAACACCAGCTCGTTGTTGAACGGGCTGAGATAGTCCATCCGGGTGACGTTGGTGCCACCCTGCATGAAGGTCAGCTGTTCAGCCGTCTTCTCCATGCCGGTGTGCAGGTAGCCGATGACCGGCTTGCAGCGCAGCACGGTCTCACCCTTTAGCTCGAGCATCAGTCTCAACACACCGTGCGTCGACGGGTGCTGCGGACCCATATTGATGATCATCGTCTGATCCTCGTCGGGATCATCGGGCATCTCGCCGAGCTCGGCGACCTCGGCCTCACTCATGCGCAAAACCGAGCCGATCTCGCGCATCAGCTCACGGGCGGTCAGCTCGGACCGCGGCCGCATCTCCTGTGCACCCTCGTCACGAATCGTGGCCGTCATGAGTTGGCGCCCTTGAACTGCACCGGGATCTTGCCGACTTCGTAGTCCTTGCGGAGCGGATGGCCGATCCAGTCCTCGGGCATCAAGATCCGGGACAGGTCGGGATGATCGGTGAACTCGATCCCGAACATGTCGTACACCTCGCGCTCCATCGCCTCGCTGCCTGGATGGATGTCGAACAGCGTCGGGGCAACCGCGTCGCCGGCAGGCACCTGAAGCCGCAGGCGGATACGACGGCGATTGATGATGTCGAGCAGGTTGACGACGATCTCGAACCGCTCTTGAGCGATGCCCTCAGGTAACGGACGGTGTACGTAATCGAGATAATCGACAGCGGTGAGATCAGCGCAGACCGCGTAGCCCTCGTCGGCGAGTGCCTTGACGACTTCGATGTATCGCTCGCGGGAGGGGTGAATTACCACCTGACCGCGGCTGTCGCTAACCGGGCATCCGTGGATTTCGGAGGGTTCAGCGGCCATATCGTCGCCCGCGTCGGTGGCGTCGTCAGCGATCTCGCTCATCTCACTTGGTCCCGAGCATTACTGGTGATGAGGTGCGTGCGATCTCCTCGACATGCAGGCCTGCACCGGCTCCGGTCTCGGTACGGCGACGAAGAATCTCACCGTCCTCGATCCGCTGATGCAGAGTTTCGATCGCATGGATCAGCGTCTCGGGCGTCGGCGGGCAACCCGGGGCGTAGACATCGACAGGAACCACCTGATCGACGCCCTGCACGATCGCGTAATTGTTGAACATGCCACCGGTGCTGGCGCACACGCCCATCGAGATGACCCACTTCGGTTCCATCATTTGGTCGTACACCTGGCGCAGAACCGGCGCCATCTTCTGGCTGACCCGGCCGGCGACGATCATGACGTCTGCCTGACGCGGCGATGCGCGGAAGACCTCCATACCGAATCGTGAGATGTCGTAGTGGGCACCACCGGTCGCCATCATCTCGATCGCACAACACGCCAGGCCGAACGAGGCGGGCCACGACGAACGCGAACGGGACCAGTTGATGAGGTCTTCGAGGTGACCGGTGATGAAGTTGTGACTCAACCCGCCAATTCCATCAGCGAGCACATCGTCGACGATTCTCACGGGGCCCCCTGACCGCACCCACCCGCAGGCGGGATCGGATAAGTACGGCGCTCCGTCTCGACTGCACAGCCGTCGAGACCCGAACACTTCGTGGCGACACGTGGATCGTCGATCGACACCGTCATGAGACTTCCTCGGTATTGGCTCCCCCGGCGGTCACCCGATCGACTCGGCCTTCGAGTCCGACCCGTCGAATCGTCGACGTTGAATCGCGCGCCGCCGACACCATTGCAGCATCGTTCTCGAGATTGCGGTAGCGCTGCAGTGGTCCCCATTCCAATCCGCCCCGCGCGACCTCGTATGCGAACGTCAAGAAGAAGATCACAGAAAACACGACGATCGCCCAGAAGCCGAACTCGCCGAGACCTTCCCGCACCAGCACCCCGTTCTCGAACTGATCGGCGGCGTCGATGGCGTACGGGTAGATGAAGATGATCTCGATGTCGAACATGATGAACAACATGGCGACGATGTAGAAGCTGACCGGGAACCGGTCGGGTGGCTCGCGACTGGGCACGATGCCGCACTCGTACGGGGCCTGCTTTGCGGCCGATCCACGATTCGGTGCAAGCAAGCGCGAGGCGCCGAAGCTCAGGCCACCAAACGCGATCGTCAAGACCGTCAACACGAGGAGCGGCAGGTACTGGCCCATGGCTATGCCGACGCGATCGCCTTACGGGCGAGGTTTTCGGCCACGAACCGGTCCCGACGGTGAAGTAGGAAGCACATCGCCAAGAACACGATCGTCGAACCGACTGCGATATAACCAGCCGGCTGACGCAGCGAACCGAGGTCGCGGACCATGTAGACGTACTGGCGTTGGAGCGCGGTGTCGATCTCGGGGGCCGTCGGCGCACGACCCGGCTCGTCGAGCAACGGCACGAACGGAGCGACCTCGACCAGCGTGTAGTACGGCTTGTGGAAGAAGGCGATCAGATCGAACTCTCCATTCGGGCCGAGCTTGGGATACGCCGACTCCTCGGGCGGATCAATCTCGTACACAGCCGTGACGCCGAACTCACCAGGACTGAACGAACCCTCCTCCTCCAAGAACACGCCCGCCGATGCCTCCGCTTGGCCGAACTCGGGGGCCGAGGCATCGATCCGATTCCAGCCCTGGCTGGCGAGCCGATCGGAGACCACCTCGGCGGCCACCGCCGAGTCGGTCTCGGAGGTGACATCTATCGGGTCGTCGAGAACGCCGGCCTGATAGAGCAGGTCGACCTCCTGGATCACGGTGCGGCCCTGGACCTGCTTCCACTCGGGGGCGTCGCCCTTGAGGCCGATGCCGTAGATCCACCACACGAATCCCATCAGCGCGATCCAGCCGGCGAGACCGGTCAGGGTTATCAAGAACCCGAGCCGTGCACCGACGTCGGTGCCGAGGATCAGGTAGATCGACCCCATCCAAACAACTGTTCCGATGATCACCGTGAGAATGCCGCGGAACTCCGGCTCCCAGTTGATAGCGAGAATTGTCGACAGCATCAGAGACTCCGCACGTATTCGACGATGGCTTGGATCTGTTCGTCGGTGAGCAGCGACCCGAAGCCGGGCATACGCCCACTGCCTTGCGCTGCGATGCCGTACTTGGCGCCGTCAGACGACCCGTTTGCGACGAATTCGATCATGTCCGACTCGTTCGGGAAGTGGGCATTCGTCGAACCGCCCGTCAGGTTCCACCCGAACGCACCCTGGCCGGGCACACCGGGATCGTCCCAGCTCCAGCCGGGCGTGTGACAGCGGGCGCAGCTGTAGGCGCCGCTGGCAAGATCGAGATTGAACAACGCCTCACCGTACGACGAGTACGTTCCGTCGGCGACAGCATTGTTGGCGAGCAAGTCGATGTCGTTCTGGATCGTCGTGGGCAGGTGACCGGACGGACACGTCTTGATGTCATCCTCGCCCGGGCCACAGTCCTCACGGTCGATCTGAATGCTGTGCATATAGGCCAGCAAGGTGTCGATCTGCTGTTCGTTCAAGGGGCCGCCGCCAGCTACGCCCCATGGCGACATCGGTGAGAACGGCCGGCCAAACACGAGGATGAACCGCACCTCCTCTTCGGAGAAGCGGTAGAAGATCGTGTTCAGCGCCGGTGCGGTCCAGTTGACCGCCGTGACCTCATTGGTGGCTGGATCGGTGAGGTTGTATGCGGCGCTGCCACCGCTGCCGCTCATACCACCGTGGCACCCGGCGCAGTTGAAGCCGCCTTCTGCGGTCGGGGTGAACAGGCGTGAGCCCCACTCGACGAAAATCTCTTCTTGGGCGTCCTCGGCGCCAGCCAGGCGGGCAGGCTCGAGGATCCAGTACAGCGGCAATCCGATCACGATCACGACCAGCAGGATTACACCGGTGCCGAGCGCGAACGTCAGTCGCGGGCCTTCCAGGATCTCGTCTTCGTAGAACTTCTTGCGGTTCGGGGCGATCTCCAGTTCGGAACCGAGCTCGTCGCGTGACTGGCGCAGGTTCAAGAAGGCGTAGACGGTCCAGCCGCCGAGAATGATGGCGAACAGAAGCCACGCGATCGAAGTCGTTGCGAGTGCGATCATCAGTGCTCCACCTCGCCGATGCAGTGCGGGCCCTCGGCCTCCTGGCCGGTGGTGTTGGTTCCGATCGCCTGGCCGTTCACGATCGTGCCGGTGTCGACCGTGATCTCACCAGCGGCCGAGAATTCGAGCGGGAAATGATCCAGACCGCGCGGCGCCGGCCCGCTCTTCTTCTCTCCGACGCGGTTGTACTGTGAACCGTGGCAACCACACTCGAACCACTGGCTCGAGACGCACTGTGGCACGCGGCAGCCAAGGTGCGGGCACTTCTGGTAGGAAGCGATCAAGCCCTGTTCCATGCCGGGCATCAAGCTCGGGGCATATAGACCCTCCGCCTTGGGGATCGCCTCGATCGGATACGCAGTGATCCATGCACGTGCCTCTGGGGCGTAGAAGAAGCCGTTGCCGGCGCGGATCCCGGTGACGACGTCGTCAAAGCGACCGACCAGAACCTTGCTGCCGAATCCGCCAACCTTGGTCGGCCACATGAAGGCCACGAAGCTGGCCGCCCCGAACGTGCCGAACCCCGCTGCCATCAACGAGATCGTGGCGCGATTGAAGAATTGGCGGCGGGTGACGCCGAGCGCATCGGGATCGGGTGGTACCCAAGCGGTGAGACCGGAGTCGCCCTGCACGGGCGCCAGCGCTTTACCCACACGGGCGGCGGCACCGGCGGCCTCGACATCGGCAGCCCGCGAGGTGGCCGACTCTGCGGCGGCCGTGGCCGAAGCGCGCGAAGCGCGATCACGCCTGACGGTTTCGGCGCTGAGCGCGCCGGCACCGCGCACGTCGGTACGGCGCGCGAGCGTCACGAAGGCCAGCGCGCCCAACAAGGCGGCGGCGGCGATGGCGATGATGATGACAGCGGTTGCGTTCATGATGTTTGCCTCCTCTGTGTCACAGCTCGAAGAACAAGCCGTCGCGCCATGGCAGCGTGAAGTTGAAGCCGGGACCCCGGAAGAACGAGCCGATCATGACGAGCACGGCCCAGAACATCAAATGCACGGTCATTATCGAGATCGCAAACTTGCGATCCTCTGGCTTGGTCGACGGGTTCTTGTCGATGTACGGAGCAAAGATGAGCACGATCAGACCGACGCCGGGAATCGTCACGCCGGCGATCATCGGGTGGAACATCGTGAGCAGCTCTTGCAAACCCAGGAAGTACCACGGCGCTTTCGACGGGTTGGGGGTCTGGTTGGGGTTCGAGTGCTGGAGCAGCGGGGCGTTGACCCAGATCGCGAACAAGAACAGGAAAGCGGTACACGCCAGGGCGGCGACGAACTCGATTGCCAGCAGGTGCGGCCAGGTGTGGACCTTGTCGACCGGCTGGGACTTGACGTCTTGGATCGAGCCCGACTTGACGACCGTCAACAGGCGCTGCGTATGACCACCGGGTCCGGCGCCGACGGGCACACCGCCACCACCAGCGGCGGGGGCGACGGCGGCCGCCTTGTCTTGCACGGCGACGCCGCCACCAGCGGCGGCGTCTTCGCCCGATGTCTTGGGCTTGGCGGCGCGGCTGCGCTCGAGCAGATGGGCGGGGATTCGCGAATCACTCTCGGGTGCGGCGGCCTGATCGTCACCGGCAGGGGTCGCCGCGGCAGCTTCGGAGGCAGCTTTGTCGCGGGCCGCCTGGGCCCGCTTCATCAGGTGCTCGGGGATTTCAGTCACGTACCACTCCTCCGGTCACAACGGCCCACTTATTCCGCCGTCCTTGCGGACGCGCCAGAAGTGGATCGCCATGAAGATCACGATTACGAACGGAAGGAACAACACGTGCAACACATACCAGCGCAGCAGTGTCTCCGAGCCGATCTCCGCACCACCCAGCAGAACGAACCTCACATCCTGACCGAACACGGGCGTGAACCCCATCATGTTGGTGCCCACGTTGACGGCCCAAAACGCGAGCTGGTCCCACGGGAGCAGGTAACCGGTGAACGACAACAACAAGGTGAGCTTGAGCAACATCACACCGATCACCCAGTTGAACTCGCGCGGCGGCTTGTAGGCGCCGTGGTAGAAGACACGGGCCATATGCAAGAACACCGAGATCACCATCAGGTGAGCTCCCCATCTATGCATATTGCGTACCAGCAGACCGAACGTGACCGAAGTCTGGAGGTTTGAGATGTCGTTCCACGCCGAGGTGGCCTAGGGCCGGTAGAAGAACATCAAGAAGATGCCCGTGACCGTGAGATGAATGAACAAGAAGAAGCTGAGCCCACCGAGGCACAGCGTGTAGCTGACCTTGACCGCGTGGCGCTTCACCTTGACCGGGTGCAGGTGGTACAGCACCGAGTTCATGATGACGTAGCTGCGGTTGCGCGGACTGTCGCTGTAGCCCTTGCGGAAAATTGAACCGGGCCGGAAGACGCTCGACCAAACCTGGCCGCCCTGTACGCCATCTACGGCCTGCTGAACGCGCTCTTTGGCGGTTGGCTTCGGCGTGTCGTCAATGATTCTTGCCATATTGATTACTCGCTATGTCTCGCTCAGAGTCTCATGCCATAGCCGTAGCCGTGGCTGTTGGTGCGGGCATGGAAATCGCCGGCGGCGGTCGGCTGGCCGATCTTGCCGAGGATGATGACGCCGGTCGGGCAGCGGTCGACGCACAAGGCGCACCGCGTGCAGATGTCGTCATCGATAATGAACATCACGTTGTCGGAAGGATCGTCGCCTGGTTGCTCGGTGCCTTCGGCCTCGACGATCGCGTTTGGCGTGACCATGTGGATGCATTTCCACGGGCAGATGTCGACACAGCCCTCGCACATGATGCACTCGGTCTGGTCGATATGAATGAACTGCTTGGGCTTGACGGCGCGCGCGAGATAATCAGCGTCGACCTCGATCAGCGTGTACTCATCGGTGTACGGCATCATCGGCGGATTGGCGTCGGTTTTGGCCATCTTCAACGGTCCCCGGCCGCCGGGGCCGCTGACTGTCGCACGCTCGCCGGCGCTCCGCTCGTTCGCATTCGAGCACCCAATTCGCACGCGCCGCGGCGAACGCCCGCCAACGAATCAGGTCGGTCTGTCGCTCGCATATCGCTCGTCTGCATCGGGAACCCGCTCAACTCAGCCCTTCTTCACCAGAGGGCGGCCATAAGCGCTGGTCGGGAGTTGCTTCGTGACATTGTCGCCGCGTTTCTGCCACCAGTTCCAGATGAACAGCATGAGCCCGAAGAAGTAGACATGGATCAAGATCACGACGACGTCGCGGACGGCTTCGTACTGGAGCGTGATCGGATTCCACCCGCCCAGCGGCTCGGGCTTCAAGATGTTGAACGGCCCATAGATGATATTGGTGCGGTTCCAGCCGAGGTCCTTGTCGGCGTGGTCGATCCATTGGTGTGGCACAACACCGAACGCCAAGAACATCACGGCGAATGCGTAGACCGATCCGATCATCGCCTCGCCCCACGAGACCGGGGTGCCCTTTGGACGCCGTTTGCCGTAAGGGATCGCTAGCAGGGTGAGCACGGTCGCCGCCAACAACGACACCAGGAACGCTGTGTTCACGCCCGGAACCGCCTTGCCCTCCAAGGGGTTCCACCAATTGAAGGCGATCATCGGGATCGTCGTTCCCTTTCGTTTGTGGGTCGTGTTCTCATCGTGTCCGTGGCTGTCTTGCGTGTGTGGGCCTGCGCGCGGCCCGGAACGCTACCGGGAGGAGCAGTTGATGCTTCGTGGATTCTTCGTGAACGGCCGCACGAAGTAGTTATTCGCACTGTAGTCGGCCGATGCGTCGCTGTTACATATAGATGCGTCGAACAGTCTGACGCGACGGGGAGGTTGTGCAAAAGTGCACGCGGGTGTCGTTCGGCCCCGACGATCGTTTCACGATCGCTCCCAGATTGATCCCCGGATTGATCCCCAGATTGATGACGGAGAAATTCTGGAAAGGGTGCTCTCGGCGTCTATCGTTGCCCGGGTTCGAGATGCTGTCGTACCCGGCCGGGTGGCAGTGTCACGATCGAGACCGAAAACCGTGAGAGGACGAGCGTGACCGAGATTCCCGAGCATCTGCTGAAGCGAAGCCGCCAGCGCCGCGCTGCGAGCGATGTCGGCGGCGATGAAGCCGCAGCTGTGACGCCCTCCGCCACGGCACCGGCGACGACCGCTGGCTCGGCCCCGGCAGCATCATCGGGACCCGTCGAGCGCGCCGCCGCCCCCACGCCCGCCGGGCCTCCGCCACCCAAGCCCGACTCCGCTGTGGTCGTCGCCTACAAGGCGCGCCGTCGCATACCGTTCTGGGCGATGGTCGCCCTCAGCGCGCTTCCTGTCTGGGCATTCCTCTACGTCCGCTCGGTCACACAGTCACCGGTCGAATCGGTCGGAGCGCTCGGCGTGGGCGGCGAGGTCTACGGCGGATGTGCGGCGTGCCACGGCCCCGCCGGCGACGGCGGTGTCGGGTACGCCTTCACCGGCGGCGAGGTCCTCGACACATTCCCTAACATCGAGGATCAGTTGCGGTTCGTGTACTTCGGTACGGCCAACTACGACATCGCAGGTGTCGAGTCCTACGGCAACCCCGACCGCCAAGGCGGTGTCCGCATCACCGGCGAGAAGGGCCCGATGCCAGCCCAGGGCGAGGCCGGCGGCGGCAGTCTGGCCGACTACGAGATTCTCGCCGTGGTCTGCCACGAACGCTACGCGCTCGGCGGCGCCGACCCGGATGGGGAATACACCGAGGAGTTCGAGCAGTGGTGCTCGGCAGAGTCGGAGCTCTTCGTCGACCTCGAAGCCGGTGGCGAACTCGCCAGCCTGCACGAGCGGTTCGACGACATCCTGCCGATCGGCGACGTACCGGCCGCTGGTACTACTGCAACCGAGTGACCTCGCCATGAGCGATTGGCCTCGATGACCGCTCATCCCTCGGCCACGGCCGATGTCCTCGTGATCGGCGGTGGCCCTGGTGGTTCGGCGGCCGCCGCCCTGCTGGCCCGTGGCGGTCACCGAGTGATCGTGATCGAGCGCGACGTGTTCCCGCACTCCGATCGGTCGGGCGCCCTGCTCACGCCCCGCTCGCTGACGGCGCTGCAACAACTCGACCTACCCGAAGTCGAGCGGTTCCACCGACTCCCTCAGATACGACTCACCTGCGAAGGGCGGTCGACCACGACCACCTGGCCGCGCCATCCCGACTTTCCGGGGTACGCCGCAGCGATATCGTTCTCCGCTCTCAACCACCGGCTGATTCAAGCCGCAGCGGCCGAGGGCGCAACCGTGCTCGCAGGACACGAGGCGACCGATCCGATCGTCGAGCGCGGGTTCGCGCGTGGCGCAAATGTCACCGCGCCCGACGGCACCACATTCGAAGCGAGGGCCGAGTACACGATCGTCGCCGACGGCGCCAACAGCCGTTTTGGGCGGGCGCTCGGTACGCACCGCAGACCGAGCTGGCCGTACGCCCTCGGCCATCGGGCGACCTATCGGTCACCGCTGCACGATGCCAACGAGGTCGAGTTGATGGTCGACCTGAGCGACCGATCGGGCACTCCGATCACCGGCTACGGCTGGATGTTGCCAACCGGCGACGGCAACGTCACAGTCGGAGTGATGATGATGTCGACGTCGCCCTCGTTCCAGGTCGTCAACCCAGGCCATCTGCTCGAGCGGGTGATCGCCGACCACGGTGCCCGCTGGCATCTCGCCGCCGAACCGATCGCCCCTGGCGTCGGCCGCCGGATGCCACTCGGGATGTCGGTCGAGCCCTCGGCTGGCCCGACCTATCTACTGATCGGCGACGCGGTCGGGGCCGGCAATCCGTTGTCGGGTGTCGGTATCGAAGCCTCCCTCGAAACGGGCACGCTTGCGGCAGGAGTCATCGACGACGCGTTGCAGAGCGGATCGGCGGCCGCTTTGCAGCAATACACCCAGTTGCTCTCACAGCACTACGGATCGTTCTTCAAGGTCGGCCGGTTGGCCAACCGGATGCTCGGACAGCCGTCGATGTCTCGGCGCATCAGTCGTGCGGCCGCCTCACGACGACCCGCGGCAGACGTCGCTCTCCGCCTCGCCGCCAACGAACTGCGACCGGGCCACGCCGGCATCGCCGAGCTCGCCTATCGGGTCGCACGCACTATCAGCCGAGTCGCTCCCGACGCGTGAGCGAGGCTTGAGTCGATCCGAGAATCCGAATCCCGCCGACCATTCTCTATTCGCCGTGTCCTTAGCCTGAAACAACACTTCGGGGGCGCGCCCTATGCGCACAGATCGCCTAATA
>Ga0255047_10001412_pt1 | contig 17484 bp, 18 predicted proteins | sample JV7_2_1_MG_FD_183640 | JGI IMG/M metagenome (GOLD analysis project Ga0255047, IMG submission 183640) | Seawater microbial communities from Jervis Inlet, British Columbia, Canada - JV7_2_1 | ecosystem: Environmental > Aquatic > Marine > Inlet | place: Canada: British Columbia | collected 2016-10-06 | reverse complement strand
CCATTAACTATGATTCGTATCGTTGGATTTGCTCGTTGAACTGTTGATGTTAAATATACATTAAAATTAACTTCGTAATAACCTGTTGCTGAAACTTGAATTTGGGTGGTCCCTGGCTGACTAAATGTAGAAGTATCAGCATACAAAGCAGTCCAAGGAATATCGATTCCATTAGTCGTATTCATATTAATTTGTCCTGAATTACCTTCAAATCTATAAAACCCGTACCCACCAACACTACTTCCCGTAATATTACCTAAAAATCGTTCGGCCTGGCAATCCCCAGACAAAGTAGCAGTATTTGCTTGAATGGCACCATCCCCGGCTTCACCTACAACCAAAACGCTCTTTCCATCATCGGCAGGGGCTTGATGGTATACGTCAATCAAAGTTCGCATTGTGTTATCATCAATAGCTTCCATTTTCATTCCGCTATAGGGAGCTCCTGTACCTGCTCCAGACTTAAAATAACACGATAACTTACCTTGTTGTTGAGGAGCAGTTTGACCGGAAACTCCACGATTAAAACGGAATTGAATAGAATTTCCAAACCCATTTCCAAGGGTACTTGTATTAGTGTATTCGGTATCTACAAACATGCTAGTGATTACAGAAGATCCTGGTTGAATTGGGTTTCTACCTACATTGAGTTGGTCCATAACTAAATCAGTTGAACTCGTAATAGTATTTTGTTTATTAGAAATGGCTGTGGTATTTGTAGCTATATCACTAGCATTTACCGCAATCGCAGCGGCTCCTGTGGCTATATTTGTGGAATTTGTAGCTATATCACTAGCATTTACGACAATCGCAGCGGCTCCTGTGGCTATATTACCAGCATTTGTAGCGATGGCGTTTGTATTAGCAGTGATTTGTGCCCTTTCAGCAGTTGTGATAGGTTGAACGCTGATTCCATTGATTGGTCTTACGTCGGCATTCGGTGGTCTATACATAATTTATTATTAGTTAAGATTATAATTCATCTATTAACATTTCTAATTCGTTTTCATCTAAAAACCCGCTTGTATCGTAATCATATAAATCAAACATCTGTTTTAACTTCCGACGAGAAATGTTTGGAAACATCTTATATAAATCTGACAGGGTAATCTTCAACAATCTATCTAGTATTGGTTCCATATGGTTTCTTACAGTTTCTCTATGTTTGTATAAATCATCTCTAACCTCTGGATTAATCTCTTGAACTATATCTGTTGTATCCAAGTCATTATCAACCATATAGTTAATGTAAAACTGTTTAAGATTATCATCATTCATATCCTCAATAGCTTCAGGGTCGTTAGTAAAGTGAAACATACTGTGACCGCTCATACCAATACTCTTCATTAACCCACCTTCCTGTTTTAATATTTCTTCCTTTGGTTGAATTAATTTGTGCTTTTCTCCATATGTATCTTTTAACTCTCGTAGATACAATGGTGCTGTATCACTTGCGGTATAGTATATGTTTATATTGTCAGGATTGTGCGTAATATCTTTTTTAGAACGCTCTTTATGAATTGTTTGTTCGTTAAATCTGCTAATTGGAGCATACACATGGCTTTCAAGGTTATAATTTCGACCTGCTTCTAATACCATAGCACCACCTCGGCTGTGTCCTGCTAAAACTATGGTATATTCAGGATAATCATTCCTAATGTCTTGGATCTGGTTTTCAAAGTCATACAGGTCGTTCGTCATTGTATCGCCATAAATGCCTTGAAACTCGTTGGATTCTGCTGTAAATGGTATATAAGAAGGGACTATCTCTGTAAGTAAAGTATTAACATCTTCTAATTTATTCAACATGATTCCTCTATGAGTAATTACTATTTCTTTGTAGTCATCGTTCTTGTAAGCACCTGTAAGTTCAGTGAATTCATCTCTAAGTGGGGTAAAGCCTGCTATATTGTTTGGCTCAAGTCCAGTGGCATGGGAATATGTATCTTGAACTAAATCAGCCATCTCCCTCATTATGTTTTCATCGTCAGACATTATTTATTACTATCAAATATTTTTTCTTGTTAAGTATAAAATGGGTTTAGGAAACATTCTTAACTTGACTCTTGAAGGCTCAGGATGCCTTCTAATTCTGGTAATAGCATACAAAATTTATAGGGCAAAAATCACTACTGAATCTAAGTGTTTTGATGTATTTAGGATGAAGACGAATAACGACGGGAACAAACCTATTGAAGTTCCTGCGTTATAAATTATCTGTGTATTATATAAATGAAAACCAAGCAATTGAAAATTTTTGGTAAAGACTGCCAACCAAAGCAAGGTGTGTCTAACAACTATAATACAAGAGATGACATGATAAACCATCCTGTCCTAATGTTCGTTTCAGCTGTGAGAAACTCTGGTAAATCATATACATGTGCCAGTTTTATGAATCAATGTAAAAAAGATAAAATTTATGATAGAACATATATCATCTGTCCTACTTACGTAAGCAATAGAGAATATTATCAAGACCATATCAACGATGAAGACGTCTATGAACCAGAACGATTAAGCATTCAGGAAGTCATCAACAAAGTCAATGACGAACGAGATGAATGGGAGGAGTTCTTACATATGCTTGAACGCTACGAACAACTCGTTAAAACTGGTCTTGACAACGTATCAGAAGAAGAACTATTTGATTTATTTGTAGAGGGTATTATTGATATGGAAAGTAATCTCATCAAGCCAACATGGAAGTATAACAAGGATGGAGTTCCTTTGCGTCCTCCTCAATCATGTCTAATCCTTGATGATTGTCTTGGTTCCAAAGCTATTGGACCGGATCTAACAAAACTTGCAACTTTGAATAGACATGTGGCGCAGGTAAAATCAGACAGCAAACATAATGCTGGTAGAACTGCGCTTGGTTTATCAGTAATTATTCTATCACAAACGTATCGTATGGTGGGTGGATTAGGCCGAGCTGTACGCGAAAACGTCACTGACCTTATTCTATTTGAGAACAAGTCTGAGAAGATTTTAAAATGTATAAAAGAAGAAATGTGTAGTTGTGTTTCTGAAGAGGATTTTGACTTAGCATACGATTATGCGGTTCAAGAACGCTATGATAACTTAATGATTAGTTTCTATCCTAAAGAAGAGAAATATCGATTTAGGAAAAACTTAAATGAATTGATAATAATTTAAAATTTTCTTTATTTACAATAAATGGCTTTAACAACGATAGATAAACAAAATACTGAGAATACCCTCACACCGTTCAAGATGGAAAGTAGTGAAGGCGTTATGGATATGGAAGAATTAAACGCCTTGTCAAAAGAACAGGTTGAAAAGGGTTTAGGGTTCTGTAAGGACGGTTTTAGATACGAAGACGAGACTACAGGTGATATTAAAACCATCAAACGTGCCGACCACGCAGGAAAGGGCTACAAATTTACTATGAAAGAACGAGATATAAGGGATCATTACCTAGAAGAATGCTATAGAAGACACCCTACCATGTGTAAGGAGATTCTGAAAATATTGGTTGAAGATTACATCAAGAATCCAGAGGTTGTAGAGAAGATGGCTAAAGAGGATACAAACTTTATGAGGGACATTCAAGAAGATTAATATTATAAAATTTTATTATTCTTCATAATAATAAAATAACTATGACAGAAGTTCGTTCTACAGAATTATACGTTAATACTGAGGGACTTTACCCTAACGACCAAGGCACACAATTCACACGATTCAAGGTAGATTTCCTGGAGGCACCCTTTGGAGTCGGTGATGATGAACGTTTGAAGATAATACCCACATCTGCTTTTATTGCTAAAAATTGGGATGACTTGAATGATACAAATAGATTTGTTCGTATTTTCGTTAACCCAGCATCTACTGTATTTAACCAAATTGACGAGATTGTTGCTATACCAAACGCTGACTATGCAACCCATGAATCTCTAGTAGCAGCGTTTTCGACAGCCGTGGCAGATGTTTTGAATGCTAACTTGGCCGGTGCTACCACGGTTGCAGCTACTACTCCCTCCATGGACGAGCACGTAGCAACTGCTCCGCCTACAACGGGTTCGTTAGTTCCTATTGGTGGAGCTAGTACTTTCAAACCAATATTAAATTTTCGTCTTACATTGTCAGGTAGTACTGCGTGGGCTGTTAACGATTATCCTATTCTACAGTGTCTTTCCCTTGACCCAAATGGTGCTTTTCAAATTGTAGGATCGGGGGTGGGTGTAAATTTAACACAAAACCAACAAAATAATGATTCATACGTTTTGCTCGGAGGTCGTAGGATTACTACTTTTGAAGATGGTTCTGTAGGAGATGAACCCGCTGTAGCAACTTCCAGTTTTAATTACGACAACCCCGTTGCCAATACTGATTTTCTTGATATTAGCAGTCCTTGGCGCATGAATTACCAACTAAACACCTTGCCGTACATCTACTTAAACTGCCAACAAACACTTAACCAAGGCACTACAAATCTACAAGAATTCAATGGTATAAACCTAACCAAGGGCATGATTCATGCTGATTGTGTTGGCAAACTACGCAGGGTATATTCGCGTGAGAATTTCGGGCAGATTTCATATGAGTTGGAGTCTGGCAGGGATTTCTTTTCACCAATCGGAACAAGGTATTTATCTAACCTTGTCCTATCCCTTACAGACCATAAGGGACGATTTATTACTCATGAAGCAGATCAAGATACAGTAGGAAATGCTATGGTATCTATGTCGCTTAAAGTGGAAATTGATAAGGATCCTAATGTTGTTATTAATAGAGCACAACTTCCACCCCCAGATAATACCAATGTCCCTGCTTTTGGTAAGATGAATATTGCAGGGCCTGATTTTGCTTAATAATTTTTATTAAAATTTTATTATCGTATCGTATAATAAAAACACAATGACTGATGTATCATCCGGTATTAATGTAATGCCTTCGTCTCTCTCATGGGCTGTTTCGTCTGTAAAGGACGTGAGCCACAATACTTTTCAAATCTCGCCAGCCAGCGGAAGTACTGTTGCCGGCGCGGGTCAAAACATTCGCTTCAGCCTCCCAACTTCGTCTCTAATGGATATGAAGAACTCTCGTATTGCTTTTAACGTTCGTACTTCGGGGACGGCGGGCGTTCGTCTCCCAGCGCAAGCCTCCTACTGCTTCTCGAGAATGCAAGTGCTTGCGGGCGGCCAAACTGTTGCGGTCATAAATGAATTTGGGCTCAGTGAATACGTTAAGTGCGTAGCCCAAGACAAAAAGTATCTACCTACAGAGCACCCATACACTGTTGCGACCATGACTGAAGATGGTTCCCCTCTACTTGCGGGAACTGTTTCGGAGCAATACGCTGACGATGGAGTTCATCGTTTTTCTATGGATCTCGGTCCCCTAGCCAAGTGTCGCCCACAAATCTTGCCCCTTGACATTCTTCCAGCGATGGAGATTATTCTCACCGTGTCAGGTCCAGCAATTCTTTCTTCGGTTCTTGGTATTGAATGTCTTGGTAATGCTGCGGGCGTTTCTGAGGACGGCGCCGGAACAGCTACTTTCACTGTTAATGACTGCGTGCTAAATGCTTCGGTCTATAACTTAGGCAACTCGTCCTACTCGGAAGCCCTCCGTCGTCGCATGGAATCGGTAGGTATGCTTGAAATTGTTCTACCAGAGCAAATGACTTCGTTTGACAGTGCTTGGTCCGGCTCGTCGAGATTTTCCTTCTCTTCGCATTCCCTCGATCGCCTTCATAGTTGCTGGAGAGCGACTGGTACCCGTGGATATACTACACAAAAGGGCGCTGCGGTTATTGCTGGATCGGCCACAGATGCAGTTTCGGGGGCTGCTAACGCTGCAATGGACCAACACAATTTTGGAGCTGGTGTCTTAGCTACTAGTGGTATCGCTCAATACACATCGGCTCATCAGCAGCTACAAGCACCATTTTCGACTGCTGGTGTAAACCGTGGCAAAGCAGATGCCGCTAACCTTCTCGTCTATGACTTCGCTGGGGTTGGTGATGCATCGCTTAACTATAGAATCAATGCAAGCCTTACACCACAATATTCGTGCCAACCTCATCAATGGCAATACATCTCGGCGGAGGCTAACCAGGTTGAAAAGACACGCGCGCCCAATACACCAGCGTTCCTACACAATTACTTCCTCATGTCGTACAACTTCGATCTTCCGAACCCAGACAATAAGCCCTGTATTTCGGGTTTGAACGTTTTGGGTGCAGGTAACGCCTTCATTGAAATCACAGCGTCGGGTGCCATCGCTACTGGAGATTACGATATCACCACCTTTGCGGAATCCACCACAGTTCTCCAAGTCGCCCCTGGTAGACAGTTTATTGCACTTACGTAGGCAATTCATTGAAAAAGAAGTTTAAGAATTTATAATTTTTCAGTAATTATAAATTTTCTTTAGTAATATAAATAAACAACAAAATGGAAAACATAGACGATTCGGAAACTCTTTTAATTCACCCTTCTACTTATATTTTGGCTTTGGAAAACGACAAATTTTACGTAGGAAATACCACAAATCTTACTCAACGATTGTCACAACACTTTCATGGAAATGGAGGTTCATGCTGGACGAGTCGGCATAAACCAATATCAATTAAGCAAGTCATATATCCCTCATGCGCCCATAATGAATTACTTTACTTCCTAGCATACGCAGAACATTACGGTATAAACTCAGTAAGAGGCTCATACTGGACGAAGGACAAGGTATTCATCGACCCTGTATATAGTAATAAATACAAGGAAGAGGTACAAAAAGCATCTAAGTTAGATATATACTAACTCTAAAATGACAGTTTTCTGAAGTTCAGATGAACTGTATAGTACTGTTTATCTCTTCTTTTCTCTTTAATTTTGTATATGACAGATTTTTCAACTTTCATATACCTACCTACAAATTTGCTAATCAAAAAAATACATTCATTTGGCAAGATATCAAAACTGCGTCGCAGGAATTTGTAAGTAGTTATTCTTCTTATTTATTAAAGGAGATTAAAATTATTTATTTTTAAAAACCGTATCCCCTCAACCCACTTAACCCTTCTCTTCTAGCTTCTTGTTGCTCGCGTTCCATGCCTGAACGAGTCTCTTGTCTTTCTTCCTCAAATAGTTTAGGTAATCCTCTTCCCTGACGTCTGATAGCTCCTTCTTGTTTAGAGAAATCTGCTTCAGGATTTTTAATTTGAGCTTTTCGGATAGTGTCTTTCATTTGTTCTTCTTGTACTGCTTGTAAATCAATATCTGCTAATTCGACCATCAATGCATCAACATCAACGACGGTAACCATATCTTTCAATGTTTTTTCAACAATAGCATAATCTCGTTCAAATTCATTAGTAGCAGTTCTTATTTGATTAGATTGGAGATCTTCACTTTCCATATTTGCTATTTCTTGATTACGCTTCGATATTGCAGATGCCATATTCTTCATACCTCTAATTAGTCTATCACGAAGGCTTTGTTCGTATTCTACTGCATCTGACATTGTAGGTATACGTGCATCGACATCACCTCCAGCTCCTTCAGCGTCTGGAATACGTGGCAATGGGACCATGGGGAGATCAGCTAATTCTGCCCTAAACATGGCGTTTAATTCTTCTCCAGATTCTACTAATATGTCATAATCGTCAGGGACTCTACCACGAGCCTCAAACCACCTACGACGGTTCATCATATCAATTGCGTTGATTCTTTGGGTTATGAAGTGCCCTCGACGTTTATCAGGTTCAATGCGTTCTGGGTTACGACGCAAATCAAAATAGCGCTTCTTTAATTCTTCGCTTGTATCAGCGGTAGTCATGTTGTGGAACGACGAAGGTGGTCTTGGGTTCATGCCTGTTTGATTATAAGTACCAAACATAGCCGCTTGAAGTTTGAATGGTATAGGTCTGAACTCGGCGCAGTGTTCGTCTAACTCATCTTGTGAATATAGTCTCATTTATTATACAGCATAGAAAATATTAATTAAATAATTTCACAAGTAGTAATAAATGAATCAACCACAAGCAAAAGTATTCAAAGCAACTAATTTAGGAATGCCATATAATTGGATCAATTCTAGTCTTACTAATGCCGGAGATATCGCAACTCAGTCAGTGATTCCAATGGATATATTTCCAATGGAGTCAGACCTAACATCACCCAGCTTGTTTGGGGCAAATGTAGCACCAATGAACTATGCTGACTCTCAAGGTAGTTGTAAGGAAGTTCTTGGATACGTCAAAGTCTTCCAGCCACGTGTTGGGATGGACTACACAACTAGTCGTCTAAATCCATTCATCCACCAGAAGAGTCAGCCTGTTGTTCGCATACAAGACATGTAATGTGATTTTATATGTTTTTAATAACTATATAAAATCTTATCCAACTTTGTAATATACTGTACGTAGCAAATCAGCTGAAGTTCCCATCTGCTCGGCAAGATCATCTACATCTGCTTGAGATACCTTACTTGGACCAATAAAGTGTGTAGCATATGATTTACGAAGCGCATTTACAGCCATTGGTTTTCCTGTGTATTTCTTAAATATTTTTTGGAGTGTTCTAGTCCAATCACTAATCTTGCTCTCTGAAAACAACATCTCTCCATCAGGTATTTGCTTGTCTGCTATATATTTCTCTAAAGTCTTCCTTAGTTGATTAGTCATCTTAATATCATATCGTCCTTTCAGGTCAGAGTATTTATAATTAAAAAGCACGATCTTCTTAACAGCACCTCCCTGTGATACAAGAACGTAGTTGTAATCCTTATCAACCTTATCTAATTGGCTTGCGTCTCCACGAAGAATTTTTAGTTTAGAATAATCCAAACCACGCCTTGGAGGGATATCAGTATATAGGGTATAGATGACTCTATCTGTGGGATCGGTTATCTTTTTACGTGCTTCGATGATTTCAGGCCATTCGACCCAAGTAGCATCCTCCTTATCGTTCTTAATGTTTTGCTTGTATTCATCAGTGATTTTTTCTAATAATTTTTTCATTGGTTTGTTATAGGTTTGTTGCGCTTGTCTGGCTTCTGGAGAATCGTCATAATCTCTTAAAACAGCGGCGACACTTGCGTAATAAGCCTTTCGTGTTTTGTCATTTTCCCATGTCTTATTGATGAAAGTAATAATCTTAGGGACATCATATAACCATTCTAACTCATCAGTATCAATTTCAGGAATATTTCTGTATCTTTCTGATAATACCCTAACCCGGCTTAAATTCTGACCCTTGGTTGATCTAGCGCCCTTCTTCTCTTGTTGTGGTTCGTCTTTATCATCACTGTCAGGTCCAGTAAGTTCTACTTCATCGTTAGGGTTTAATATCTCCTCATATTCCTTGATCTCTTCGTCAAGCTTGTTTACCGATTCCTTGGCACGTCTCTGGGCTCTCTTGACTGATTCCTCTTCCTTAAAGGCTTTTTCACCCTTTTCCTTTCTCATGCGTTCCCGATATTCTCTCATTGCGATTGCTGCTTTCGTTTGTGATAGTGGCATATTGTCCGTTTTATATACAGTAAAGATTTTTTTAAATTAAAATAAAAAATTTAAAATTATTTTAATTTTATTTTTTCAATATCAAAATAAAATTTTTACATAGGTGGAAGTCCAGACCCACTCAAAAGTCTCGTAGCTTCTGGTATTTCTTCTGGTTTTTGTTTAATTATGTAATAATCAACTCCTTTAATCTTCACAGCCTCAACTCCATGTCTCTGAAAAGACTTAGTTATATCAGGCTTACTCATTCTAACACCCGTAGTCATGTTATACTCTATTACCAGACTTATACAACCAGATTTAGGCATTCTATTGACAATTTTTAATTCTGGTTGTAATGCGTCATATTGTAGTCTTGTAATAACTGGTTCAAAAGTCTCTTCCAAAAAGTCTTTGAAAGTATCTTGCTCGTTGATAAACTCGTCCTTCTCTCTTGCCATACATTCAACAGGAGTCAAAGTTTCTCCAGAATACCACTCTATAGCTCCACGAACATACCAAGTAAAGAATTCATCCAGGTGTTTATCATAGATGTCTTGGATGTATTTCACATTTTCTGGTGTTTCTTCAAACCGTGCTAAGAATGGTACCATCTTAATCCTATCAATCACAGCAGTATCATTAATGTTGATTTTTGGCTTATGATTAGTTGGCATGATACATTTTGCCTGAGTTTCACAAGTCATCTGACAACTATATAATTCTCTGTAAGTAATCAAATCATCTCCGGTGATAGTCTTTAGTCGTTTAGAATTGATTGACTCACCATCTTCACTTTCTGGCAACGTTGCTATACGACATTTAGCAAGCGGAGCAAGCTCGGGAGTAGCTCCACGGGATACAGCAGTCTTTGTCATAACCGTTTCATCCAAAACACTGTAATAATCACCTAATATCTTCTTACATATGTTAATCAGGGTAGATTTACCGTTCTTTCCCTCGCCCCAGAATACGTGTAAAGACCTGTCAGATGTTTCTCCGGTTAGACAATAACCCCAAAATCGCTTGTAGTATTGTATCATGTCTTCATCGTCCTGTGTAATCTCCTTAAAAAACTTCAATACATTGTCAAATTTACAGTCTTCGTCTGGATTGTAAGACACCTTCAACTCAAAAGAAAATTTGTCTTCAGGCGTTCTTTTGCGTAATTCACCAGTTCGCAGGTCAATAAGCATTCCATTCTTAATTGGAAGAGCATCCTTACGTTTATTCATGTGTTTTAGAAATTCCTCATCTATATCAAAACTATTAACGTAATACTTTACGATATTATTTAAGTATGTAGTGCTTTTGAGATTAGTAATCTGTTTTTGAACCTGAGCCAAATAAGCCTTGATACTACTTGACTGAGCCTCATCTACAGTAGAAGCGAGTTCTCTCATCAACTCTATACCCTTTTCAACTAACATAGGCTTGATTTCATCAGCAATAAGTTTCATTAACGGGTCTTTTGTTTCTGATAGTTTCCATATTAATTTGGTTTCATGCCAGTAGTAAAATGCTCCACTTTTCTGACTAACTACCTTAATAGTCTCATTACGAAGTTTATAGAATAATTCTCCAAAATCAGTTTGTCCTCCTCTAATACAGTCATCAATGTCATCTTTCCTGAAAGATTTCATAATATCCTTATAACCATCAGGACTGTCTGTCTTGGCGTAATAGTGTAATGTCCCTATACTAACGCCGTCACGCTTGTCTTCCATCTTATCCCACAAATCCCTACAGGCTTCCTCGTCATATTTTTCATCACAACGAGCAGAGAACTCTAACCACAAGTCAAGACCCTCATCGCAACCATCAGTCTCGGAGTGAATAATCCAACCCACCTTTAACCAATCACCATGGTCTTCAGCACGGCTCTCACTGACTAAAGGAAGTAGTTTCTGTATTAGTTTAAGGGTTTCATTTACGTTTGGGTTCTTAGGTTTCCTTTCACGAATCTGCTTAGGTTTTATCTTCTCAACACCAGCAACTTCCAATCTATTCTTGAATTCAGAAGTTATTCTACCATATGGCATGATACTTAGGATGCGTGGAAGATATTCGTGAATTTTATTTTGGATTGGAATAGCTTTTTCGTTTTCATCGTAAATCTTATAATTAGAAAACGCCTCTTCCAGGGTTAGTTCTGACCCGTCAGAGGAGTATATTTTAGTTAGTTTATATGGATCCATGTCTTCTGTCTTTCTGCTACCGTATAGGAGCCATGGGACCTTACAACAAGCTTTGTCAATAACAATAGAAGAATCTTCAATACCGAGGTTCTTGAACGTCTCAAGTTCCTTGATATTTTGTTGAACCAGAGGAATAATATGGACTTCTTGATCTATTTTGTTTAAGAATAAGTTTGGGAAATGTAAGTGAAATCCATTCTTGGCGTAATTATTATTACCAACGCCTATGTAATAGATAGGTTTTTCAAGTAAAACGCATAATAGTTGTTCGTCAGTACAGTTATCTACGGTGGCACGCAAGACTGACTGATAAACACCAATAACTTGTTTAACTTGTTCTGGAGTATATAAGTGTTCGCTATCTTGAATCTGACCCTCATCCTTAATTTTGATATCTACATCTACTAGAACTGGTATGTAAGGCTGAGGTTTTTCTGCGATTCCAACCATAGTGTCGTCAAATTTCTCATTAATAACTTTACAGTAAATATCCCAAAAAGCTTCCAAACCATCACGTGATAGTTGGAACCGACCTTTTGGTTGAATCATAGATACATGGGTATGAAATGTGCCATCCACATAGTGATTACGAAGTATTTCTTCAATTGAGTTTTCCATTTTATATATGGCAAGAAAGTTTTAAATTACAATAAAAAATTTAAAATTATTTCAATTTTAGATTTTTGTTGATTAACAGGATTTAAGCGTTGAGTTCCTTTCTTAACTCTTCTAATGGGTTTTTCCGAAGCTTTTTATCTTCAAGCTTCATAATTCTGCATTCAACCCTTTGCCTTTGTCTCATTTCTATCTCCTCGCGTTTTTTAAGACTCTCCTCACGCTTCATACGTCGTGCTTCAATACGTGCTATCTTCTCCATTTCCCGCTCATGAGCTTTCTGAGCCTTTAACTCTCTACGTTCATCAGCCTCCTTCCTCTTATCCTCCCTTTGCTGTTTCCGTGCCTTCTTCTGGGCCTCATCAACCCTATCTATCCATTCCACAGCCATATCAATTACTTCCCTTGGCTCAGTGTCTAGAATAAATTTTAGTGGATTTTTGTTAAACTCCTCAAAACGCTCTTGTTCTTTGACTAACTTGACATAGTTAGAATAGATACGCTTACTCTGTTGAAAGGCAATGTGGAAGATGCTAGGGTCTTGTTTATCAGCAAGTTCTTGTCTCTTCTGGGTTTTCCTGATATTACGCTGATAGTTTTTAGAGGAAATACGAGCGTTCTCTTTACGTTTTTCAAACGTCTCGTCATCTGTGAATAGTTTATCTTTCTGCCATTCTTGCCGTTCGTTTACAGTAAGGTGAAGGTAGCATTTATCATATCCTTCTCTACGTTTACCACAGCATTGTTGCCCCTTTTTAGGACCTTTACATATGATATGGCAACATCTTGTTTGTTGATAATCGTTAGATTTTTTGTTTTCTTCAGTCATTGTATATTTATAATAATCTAAGATTTTAAATTATAATTCAAATTTATAATTTTGTTGTGTATAATAAAAAAATGGTAGAAACTGAAACATATCCAAGCGATGAAGAAAAGGCAGAGGTCAAACAAGAAGAACCACCCAAAGAAGCCCCACCAAAGAAGCAGACGAAACCTAAACGTATTTATACTGATGAGGAAAAGAAGGAAATTGCTCTAAGACTTAAAACAGGACGTGAAAGGAAACGGCAACTTCAGGAAAAGAATAAGAATCTTTTTCCAGAAGAAGAATCAAAGCCTCAAGTCAAACAAGAAGTCAAGCCTGAAGTCAAACAAGAAGTCAAGCCTGAAGTCAAACAAGAAGTCAAGCCTGCTCCTGAACCCAAGATGGTATCAATCAAGGAAGAGAAAGTATTAGATGAACCACCTCCACCTCCAAAACTCGTTAGAACCCAGAGAGAACCTCCTCCTCCTCGTAGAAATGTAGTTCCCCCTGAAATTCTTAGAATGAGGCAAGAGAAAGAAGCTATAAGGCTCAGAAAACAAAAACACCAAGAAATTATTTACAATTCCTTATTTTAGATGATAATATTTATTGAAGAATATTATAATCTAAAACATTCCTTCACCTCCTCCTTCTTCTTCTCCAACAAGTTGTCCTATGCTTTTAGGTAGTTCTGATGTGAGTAGTGGTGGTTTGGTCGTAGTATCAGATGGTTGTGTTTCAGGTTGAGGTGGTTCATCTTCCTTAATGTTTCCAGACTCCGTCCATTCCCCTGGTTGAGCGATTGCTGTTCCCCTGTCTGTGTATTGGTCTAGTGGAAGGTCAGCATTTTCATCTGCGACAATTTGAGAGTTTGTTCTACCATCACCTTGTGAATAACCATAAGTAGTATAACCTAAGTGTTTATGATCTTTGTCAGAATAAGCCAACGCCTCGTTGTATCCCATATTATATACTACTATTGGTGGAACATTATTATCTACAAAGTAATTGGGGTTTAAAGCAAGTTGTTGATTTATTAGTTCTCTTTGTTCGTCTGTAGGTATTGGATAAGTAGTTATCTCACCACTGCTTGGGTCTTGATAAACATAAATATCACCACCTCTTTTGATTGCGTCGGCTTGATTTAATATATCTTCAATTTCTTGTTGAGTTCTCTGTGTTCCATCGTTTAAAGACCCAGTTAGTTGGTTGTAATATTGGTTCCTTGCATATTGGTCTAAATAATAACTGCCTTTTGGGTCTTGATGGGCCATTTCGTAAGGGTCCCTAGCACCGCCTTGAACTCCACCCGAGGTCATAGAAGATGGTATGCTTGCATCTTTGCTGGGATCAAGCGGTGGTTTACCCCCAAAGAACTGATATATAGCACTGTCTGGTTGAACGATATCATATATGGCGTATGCACTGGCTCCCGCAAGTAAAAGAGGTAAGGCTACTGCTGATGCTGTTATGGCTCCTGCTTCTGCTGCTACTTCCCCGGCAGCTATTCCACCCTCTATCAGAACGTCAGTTTCCAAGGCACCCGCCCCCGCCGCTCCAATAGTTCCTGTGGCTGTAGTCCCTGCCTCCGCCCCCGCAAGCAGAGCATCAGCCGCTGCGTTTGCTTCTGCTGAAAAGATAGCCATGCCTTCACCTTCAGCAACAACACCTGCCGATTCAACAGCCTCAGCAACAGAAGCAGATATTTCACTTAATTCTAATCCTGTCTCACCTGCCAATTCTTCTCCCATAAAGAAACCTTCAGTCCCTTCTCCCGCCTCCAAGTCTTGAAATAATACTTCACCGTTTCTACCAATCAAGGGAGTCATTTCAATAGCCGTTCCCTCTTCACCAGCCGCCACAGAAATGATATTACTCGTAGCAGTTCCATTTATCAATGCACTTGCTACTTGTGCTGTGAGAATTATTCCCGCCGCCGCAGCAACCTCAATTAACTGATCTGCCGATAAACTTGGTACTAATATCGTGGTTTTTGAACTGGGTGGTTCATCTGGTGTTGGAGTGGGAGTTGGAGGTGGGCTGGGTGGTGGGCTTGGAGGTGGGCTGGGTGGTGGGCTTGGAGGTGGGCTGGGTGGTGGGCTTGGAGGCTCTGGAGGTTCTGGAGCAGGCTGAGGTGGTGGTGTAGGTGGCACTACTCTTGGACGAGTTTCACCAAATAATCCCATATCGTCTTCAAGTAAAACACAAGTATTTCCTATTAAAATATAACCCCTGGGACAACGTCGTAATTCTGGTTCTGGTATTAAGTAATCCATATTTATTAGTAACAAAGAAAATTCTTGTTAGTAATAAAAGAATGGATAATGAGAATTTTACAAAGAGCGATTGTAAGTGTGAGTTTTGTGATAGCACTCATAAAAGCACGACTGAATGGGACAATTTTACTCCTATCACCCATCTACAGCAGAGGATGGTTGACGTCGTCAGAAGGATTGAGAGACGGGTAGAAGTAGAACAATCTATCAAGAATAAGGCCTATAATAGGGAAGATGCATTTGAAATGATTCTCGGTGATTAGCGCCGACGTTTTTTGCGACGTTCTATACACTCTTGAACGACAATCATTATGTAGAATGAGAAACAATAAATTAATACTAGTGCTAATACAGATGACATTTATTGTATGTAGATATTATTTCTTAACTAAAAAGTCTTTTTGTTGAATAATACGAAATTGTTGTTCTCCTTAGTGATTTTTAAGAAACAATATCTCCCAAACCATCGCTTGTCTGCTACTATAATAAATCCGTTAATATACCACCCTTTATCGTTCATCTCCTCCAAGCGTTTCGGTGTAAATACGTTCAGGGAAGACATATTAACCAACCAGTAAATACCTTTGTTTGTAGTTTCCATAGCCTTTTGATGAAATTCCCAAAAAAGTTTTCTAGGAACGAACGGCGGATTGGATATCGTATAATCAACTAAACCATCGTAATTTAAATAATCAATACCACGGTTAATTTCACACCAAACTTTATTATACTCTGATACTGGAAAAGAATCATAAAAAGCACCATTACCTAAACATGGTTCCATTACAATATCATCGTCTTTAAAGTCAATTGTAGATACTAAATACTGTGCCATTTCTGGTTTAGTCATAACAATATCTGGATTTTTTATTACTTGCGTTGAAAGTTTATCATCATTTTTGGAAACGTAATCCCAAACCTTTGCCATTTATTGTATGTGGATATAATAATATCTGTATATAATAAATGCCTAAGTACATATTAGAAAAAGGCTCAGGTGGAAAGAAATGGAAAATAAGTAGTGAAGGAAAGACCATACAATTTGGAGCAGAAGGTTATGAAGATTTTACAACGTCAAAGTCTGATAAGAAAAAGTCATCATACATTGCTAGGCACAAGAAGAACGAAGACTGGAACAAGTCTGGTATAGAGAGTGCAGGATTCTGGGCGAAGCACTTACTGTGGAATAAACCAACACTTAGTGCTTCAATCAAAGCAACGAATGATATGTTTGGAATTCATATCGTTCGTAAGAGATAGTTAATCTAAAAATCATACATAGCTTGAAATACATCTTCAATCAAGTCGGGTGGTATTCTATACCTTTGACTAAGATTGGTTCTGTCGTTTGCGTGTCCTAAGGTAGATACGTGCTTCCGACTACAATTACATCGCTTACCTTGGAAATCAAAGTTATTCCAAATCAATGTAGGTTTTTTATAATCAAACCCATATTGACAATAGTCTGCTTGTGTGTATGGTATATCGTTAATATAATCCTTCATGCGACCAGTCATAGGGTTCTCTATTACATAGAATATCGGGTCAAAGTATTGTATGATTTCTAAAGTTTTACGAAGTATCGGAAGACCAACGTTTATCATATCTTCATCTAACATCTCCTTTGTGATAACTTCATCGCCAAAGTATTTCGTTTTTCTACCAATCCAAGAACGCCGTAAATTGGAAAAGGTATTACATGGTGGGCTCGCCCATATCATATCAAAGTGGTTAGGTTCATATGCCTTCTTGTAATCCCACAGCATTATATCTGTATTTATGTCTGCACCTTTCAGGTCAAGGCTGACGACAGTGTGCCCGTGTGCTCGGGCTATTTTACCAACACTGCCTGTTCCTGAGAATAATTCTAATATTTTCATTGTTTTATTAATCGTTTTATTATTTGTTTTTTCTTCTTTTTCATCTTGATGTCTGAATTTACTTGGATAATAGTCAAGTCCTCCCATTTGTGTTTATCTATATATAAGAAAATATTTTCTTAAATTATAATTTAGTTTCTTCCGATGAGTTTATTAATATTAATAAAGTTTTTCCATCTATTATTAGATTGAAAACGATTTTGTCTTATTCTTATCTCTTATTTTTTCTGTTATTAATCAA
>Ga0255047_10001410_pt1 | contig 17499 bp, 24 predicted proteins | sample JV7_2_1_MG_FD_183640 | JGI IMG/M metagenome (GOLD analysis project Ga0255047, IMG submission 183640) | Seawater microbial communities from Jervis Inlet, British Columbia, Canada - JV7_2_1 | ecosystem: Environmental > Aquatic > Marine > Inlet | place: Canada: British Columbia | collected 2016-10-06 | reverse complement strand
GCCGAAAAAGATACGGTAATGCAAAAGCAGCTCGACGATATCGACAAAAGATATAAAGAGCAAAAAGCAATTGTACCGGCTAACATGTCCTTAAAAAACAGGATCATAACAGATCTTAAAGGATCAGATAAGCTCATTGAGCATATCAAAAACATTGATGCCAAAAAAGGAAGCAATAACTTTAGTATGGACATGAAGGTAGTCGGTGATATGTCAAGCGGGAACGCAACTACCTCGATAACAGATGAATTTGCACCTGGAATGTTAGAGGCAGGGGTTAACCGCGTTGCAAAAAGACAAACTTTTGTACAGTCTTTGATCAACACGGGAACGCTTACCAACACAAGAACGGTTTCATGGTATGAGCAAACAACTTCCGAGGGAGGCGTTGCAAACCGTGCCGAAGCTGCTGAAATGGCACAGGTAGATTACGATTGGGTTCGACAGGAAGAAGCTTTAAAGTTCATTTCAGGATATACCAAGGTAACCAACGAAGCTTTGGCCGATTGGGGACAAATGGCGACTGAGATACAATTCGAACTTTTCAGGGACTTGTCTTTGAAGCTTGATGACCAACTTCTTAACGGTGATGGAATAACCGTAAACATTGATGGTATATTGAGCAAGGCGACAGCGTTTGCAGCGGGTAATTTTGCTTTAGGAATCGAAAGCGCACAGCATTTCGATGTGTTGAGGGTAGCTATAAACCAAATTATTTTGGCCAATTTCTTCCCTACGGCTATTGTTCTTAACCCTGACGATGCCGCTACTTTGGATTTACTTAAAATAGCAGATAATCGTTATTTGTTAGCGCCGTTTGTAAGCGCCGACAATACGATTATAAAAGGTATTCCAATTGTTGAGAATTCAGGAATCGCTACTGATAACTTCCTTGTAATGGATGGATCACGGGCAACTGCTTTCTTCCGTCAAGGAATTACGTTGAGGATTTGGGATCAATCAGATGATGATCCAAGATTCAACCGTCAAACAATGACCGCCAATGTTGAGGCATTGCTAAGGATTAAAGGCAATGATGTACCCGCATTTGTAACAGGTGATTTCACAACTGCTAAAGCGGCCTTAGAAACTGTATAATGAAAAAGCAGGCTAAATTGATAAAAGAAATGTGTGGCCTTCCAATAGGCCATGCTATTTCTATTGCCTCTAATGACTCTGAGAAAGCCTTGATAAAAGGTGGTTATATAGCCAAAGAGGAGAAAATGAAGCGCAAGACCAAAGAAGAAAAAGGCTTTACAAAGGATGATTAGAGGGGATAACAACTTACTGGAAATAATTGATTCTGTGGGGATTACCGAATTGATTACACGTAACCAAGTAAGGGATTGGCTCGACGAACCTGACACTTCGCACAATAGTACTTTAGATAGTTTAGTTGTTGCTACAAGGGAGTTGTTCGAAAAGCGATATAACCTCACATTGGCAGAACGTACCAGAACGTTTTATTATTCTACATATGCAACAGAATTAGAGCTACCAAACAAGCCCCATACTTCAATAGATACTATTGAGGAGCAGGACATCGAAGGGGATTTGACCTTGTGGGTATTAGGCGAAGATTATACTTTGTTTGGCACTTCTTTATTAAGGTTCAACGATTGTGGAATTAACTTGATTATAACCACAACAAGCGGTTACACTGTTTTACCAAAGGACATTGAGCGGGCTTCTTTAATGCAAATAAAGTTCATGTTCGATGGTGAATGGGACAATGAGGAACGTGTAAGCCCGGAAGTTGAAAAGATCATGCGAAGGTATGACAGGGAAATATTAGTGTGAAGTATAAGGATACATTGGAGGTTTATTTGCCAACCGGATCAGACGACGGCGCGGGCGGTACTGAAGAGGTTACCGGGGATGTGGTTTTTAAATTGAGGTGTAGGATAACACCCGGACCGGGTTCAAGGTTCTTCCAGTTCGGGCAAGTGTACGATGGAAAGCCTATGGAGATTACAACAAGGTACAGGCAAGACCTGGAGGAGTTTAGTTTGACATTTAAAGAGGTAAAACGGGACTATTTATACAAGTTCAGGGGCCGTGAAATCACCGTCCAGGATATCTTTATAGATAACGAAGAACGAAAGTTTATAACGATGCTGGCATTTGAAAAGGCATGAAAGGAATTAAGGTAACATTAAAAAACAAGCGCGCAGTTCAAAGGGAGCTTACCAAGTACGGGAGTGAGCGCGGCAAGAAAGTGTTAACGGCCATGCAAAGTACTGGTTTAGTTGTGCAGTCAAAAGCTAAAGCAAGAGTGCCTGTAGATACGGGAAGGTTAAGAAATTCAATCAGCACGAAAAAAGAACCAAATACGGTTATAGTTGGGACGAACGTAAGTTACGCGCCTCATGTGGAATTTGGCACATCTAAAATGTCGGCGCGTCCTTATTTCTTTAATAGTTGGGACGAAGAAAGGCCAAAGCTTATAAAAAAGATAATACAAATATTTAAATGAAAGATCCTGATTACCAATTGCGAAGGGCCTACTATACGGCATTAAATGGAAACGTTTCCTATGCAGGAAAAGATGTTCCCGTTTATGACAGCGTACCAAACAACGCAACGGCTCCATGGATCAAATTTGATTTAACCGCAGGCGACAGGGTAGAAGAAAAAGACGGATATACAACCAATAGGTTATTCAGCATCATATGTCACACGGCATGGAACAAAAGGGGAGGCAAAAAGCAAGCCGACCAGATTTCAAGTCAGGTGATGCAATTAATAGTAGATCAAACACTGACCGACGTAAGCGGTCAATTCAAGTTCCACGAGCAAACGGTCGAAGACTTCGCAAGTGCCGAGGATGACCGGGGGGACAAAAAGATAATACAGAAAATAATTATTTTTAACAATTTCATTCAACAAATATAGTCATGGCAGAAAATGATAAAATCAGGGGAAAGATTATGAGGATCCAAGTTGACGCGGAGCAGATATTATTTGCTACCGAGTTTACGTGTAGTCAAACCACCGAAATGTTAGAAGCATTCACAAAGGATTCAGCAAACTTCACGGACAGGGAAGCCAACATCAATGATGTTACCCTGTCAGGGGCTTACTTATTAACTTTAGAACCGGCGACGGGTAAAGCCAATTACGAAACGCTCTGGGACGCCTGGAACACGCAGACCACAATCGTGTGTATCTGGGAAGACGGTATAGTAGGCAATCCAAGTTGGACCGGTAACTTTCTTGTTTCTACATTGGACATGGAGGCCAACGCAGACGGTTATGCAAGTGGTTCATATGAGTTTCTTATAAACGGCATAGTGACCAAATCGGTACAGGCATGATTGTTACAATCGAAAAAAAGGAATATCCTTTTTTATTTTCTTTTAGCGCAATTCAGGAATACCAAACATTGTTGGAAAAGAGCACCAAGAAATCAAGCGGCAACCTGGAAGATATGAGAATCTTCATTAGGCTTGGTTTAAAATGGGGCTGCAAGTTCGAAGAAATCAAATACGATCTTAGCGATGTAAAGATTGCCAAATGGATGGAACTGAACTTAACGGAAGCCGCTAAATTGGTAAAGCATTGCACTACCCAGTTCAGGGTATTTGGAAATGCTTTTAAAGCTGAAATAGAAGAAAGTGAAAAAAAGCCCAAACCTCAAATGAAAAAGGCGGGATAACGCTTTGGGACGCTTACGAACAGCGGGCATTTGGGGAGATAGGATTGAGCGTAAAGGATTTTTACAATCATGAGCCGATACAGTTTCACAATAGATGGGAGGGCCATCAATCAAAGGTACGTAGCGAAGCGGAAGTTTACCGTAGCGTTATGTTTCATCATGCTATTACCGTGGTTAATTCTTCGCGGTCTAATCGCTATCAGTTTGATGTACTCAAAGATTTTCCTTTTCCGTGGGACGAAGGCGAAGGGGGTATCAAAGAAGCTATCAAAGAAACGCGCATTGAAAGGGATTATGCAATACTAAAACAGCGGGCATAATGGCAACAGCACGAGAGGAACTTATTATTGATGTAGCGGCAGATATTGCAGACCTAAAAAAAGGACTGTCAAAAGGCAAGCGTGAAATGGACGGCTTTGGAAAGGCCGCCAAGAAATTGGGAGGTGTCCTTGCGGGGGTTTTTGCAGTGTCCAAGATTGTAGACTTTGCAACGGAGGCTTCTAAGCTGGCAGGCGTTGGCGAAGGTGTTAGGGCTGCATTTTCAAGGATTGGCGGGGCTGCAATATTCGAAGAGATAAACGAAGCGGTAGCTGGAACGGTTAGTGAGCTTGATTTAATGAAACAAGCTGTACTGGCAAAGAATTTGGGGCTTCCTATCAAGGAACTTGGAACGCTGTTTGAGTTTGCCACAAAAAGGGCACAGGACACGGGGGAAAGCGTGGATTTTTTAACAGACTCGATTGTAAAAGGCATAGGTAGAAAATCTCCTTTGATTCTTGACAACTTAGGGATATCGGCAATCGCCTTAAAAGAAGCTTTAGGAGGTGTAAGCACAGAAGCCGCAAGCGTGGCACAAGTCACCGAGGCCGTTGGCAAGATAGCAAAACAATCACTTAAAGAGTCAGGAAAAATTATAGAGACGGCCGCAGTCCGCACGGCACGATGGAACGCTCAACTTGAGAATGTACAAGAATCCATAGGAAGGGACATTAACAGGGTCATAGGAGCATTGGGGCCTTCGATAGACTCAATGATATCAGGCGCTAAAAAAGGATTTAAGGAAATTCGAAACAGCGTTATAGGATTTGCGAATGAATTCATAAAACTTCAAAACCAATCTGAAGAGTTCAGGGTTGTTATAAGTTTTTTAAAAAATATATGGGTAGCATCATTTAAAGTAATGGGTGCGCAATTAAATGCTCTATTAATAGAACCATTGAAGGTAATCGGACGTATCATAAAAGCTTCTTTTACTAATAACATTGCCGCAATCCCTGGGATTGTAAAACAAGGGTTTAAAAACATTGCAAACGATGTAATAGGCTCCGGGGTAGAGACCTTTAATGCTTTCAAAAAAGGCATTGAGGACGCGAAAAAAGCAGAACCAATACCTTTGATTTCACTTGAAGAACAAGCAGCGGTCATCCCTGTGGCAAACATGGCAGGCCAAAAGGCGGGCGAAAGCTTTGCAGAGGGTTTTGATTTTGCAACTAAAGGATTATTGGATTTTGGAGGCGGTCGTGATATAGCGGCAGGACAGGATCAACTTTCAGGTTTTAATGAATTGCTTGTACAGTTCACAGAAAACAACAACGCGGTAGCGGAATCTATCCTTGGCAGTGCTGAGGCGCAAGCATTTATGAACGAAGAACTAAAAGAAGCTGATGCAGACTGGCAGGCTGTCCGGGATGACTTTGTGACCAACAAAGAAGCAACGGACAAATGGCAAAAGTCACTCGAAGGACTGGGGCAACAATTCACAGGCATAAGCGCGGACTTGTTTAACCTTGCATTGAGCGGACAAAAAAGCATAGGGGCTTTAATTAATAAAATGATTGATCTGGCCTTTGCGGCCATACTTGCCAAAGGGGCCATTAAAGGAATTGGGGGTATCATTGGCGCCGGAATTGCCGTGGCAGGATTAAAGGCTTTGGTTTCGTCCACGATAGGAAAACAACCAGAACCAACGGTAAGAGGTGACCAAATACAATTGGTAGGAGCAAATACAGCACAACGAAACGATAGGGTTTTCTAATGTTACATGAATTACGTGGTTGGTTTCAGCATGACATCCAGAGCAGCGGCACTAAAATATGTCAGTGCTTTTGGGACGATGTGGCCACTAATATCAAGGTTTACTTTTGGCCTGAAGACTTTACAGGGTTCCCGGACACAGGCCTGGCTACGCTGGCAACTTTTGGGAACACGATAAACAGTAGTGAGGGAAACGATTGGGCACTAACAAACACGAAATCAAATTACTTTTTCTGTGATGCGTCCGAACTTAACGAGTTCTTTTCGCAACCTACATTCCCATATTTTAACAAACAGGAAACCCAAAATTCACCCACGTGTGCGGTGATTGCTTGCGACCTACGGATAAGAAGGCCCTTAGGTATCACAGATTCCAACAGTACCGTAGTAGGATCAGGGGACGGAATAGTTACTTTAAAAGCAACATCAAGCCAATCGGGGATACAGTTTTCACTGGACAATATAACTTTTGACACAGGGATCCTTGTTGATGGATTTTACCAGTTTACGTACCCCAATTTAGATGTAGGAACGTGGATTGCCTATAGTAAAGATTCTGAGAACTGCACGGACCAGGTACCGTTCGAGATAGGGTTTGTGGACGCGTACCAAATTAAGTACCAGGCACAATTCACACAAAACGACTTTGTATATTTTATAAACTTTCTTAAGCGTGATTATGTTGGCCCTATCATTCCCGTGCTTGTGGCAAAAGGCGGAGCCGCTAATTTTATATATGGACAGGAAAACGATGATCCTTGGAAAGTTATCAAAGGGGGTTTTTGGGAGCTTACCCTGAAGCGCGGCAAGGCTAACCCTATAGATACGTTTGAGGATTTTGCAACACAAGATGAAAGGCTGTTTAGGGTCGAAGTGTTTAAAGGAAACGCTTTAGATTGGAAAGGGTGGCTGTTGGCAGATAAATTAATTGACCAGTGGACAAACGCACCAAGTACTTTCAAGGTAAACGCGAAGGACGGGCTGGGATCATTGAAGGAGTTCGAGTTTAAGGCAATAGATACATCAGAGTTCCAAGGCAACAGGACGATTATCGAAATTATAGAAATCTGCCTGGACAAACTTGATCTGGATTTAGATATTTACAGCGCGGCGAATATCCGCTCACAGGACCACGAGGACACGGATGATCCTTTAGAGAATACAAAGATCAATATTGATTCTTTAGATGGGCTAAACTGTTATGAAGTCATAGAAAGGCTTTTATTTCATTACAACATTTACCAAAATAAAGGGCGTTGGGTAATTGCACCTTTTAACAACACGGAAGATTTAACATTTAACATCTTTCAAAACGGTGTTAATGTGGGCGTTTCGTCTGAGCCGGTTTCGAAGGCATTGACCCAGTTAGGGAGCACTAAGCTGGCGAGGATTTCACCTACTGGGATAGGGCAGGCTTTTTTAAGTACCGAATTTGCCATTAAAGAATCCAACGTCTTGCAGGACTACGGGCTGAAGGAGGATTTAATATTCAATTCGAGCTTCAAAGACTGGACAAACGGCGTCCCAGACGGGTGGACGGGCGATGCTATTTCAAGCGGCAACGTACAACAAGCGCCAAACAGGAACAAGGAAAGCACATTGACTATTTTAGGCGAGGCACCCTCTAATATTTTAGGCGAGTTTATTACAGCGAAAGCTTTTGATCTGGATATCGTAACAGGCTCAAATGCCGAAGCGGCCACGATATTCATGAAGGTAAAAGGCGACTTCACGCAAGCGACACAGGTAAGCTTGAGATTTCAATGGACAGATGGAGTTATATTTAAGTTTTTAAACAATGATGCTAATTTTTGGGACTCAGACGTAGACAACAGGGTTCGGGTTACCTTAACAAATAAAAACAGTTACGCAGATGTAGAAATTCCCATGATATTTAATGGCGCGGCGGGATCTTACACATTATCGATCTTTCAAGGCCATTCAAGTACGGGAAGCGTTACAAGCTTAACATTTGACTATGTAGAGGTTATCTATAAAGTTGACCGTGAAGCCCCGGAATCCGATACGACATGGACAGCTATCAACCAGGATAAATCTACCATTTTAGTAAATAATGAAGAGGTATTTTTTGGCAATGCCCCGGTACTTGAGAATACAGAAATTATTTACCAAGGGGCTTTGCTTAACCTTAACAATCAGCCTTTAGACTTGTTTCGAAGAGGGGTTAACAACGAGGCGATAAGCTATGCCGATATTTTCGCGCGTAATATAATCACGGCGAAAGGCGTTCAGTTAAAGTCATGGAGCGGGAACGTTTCTTTAAGGGGCGGGGCCGTGTTGGATCAGTTCAGCATAGTAAAGTTAAGGGAGGTTGAGGATATTTTATATAGGGTAATCTTTTGGCGTGCCAATATCCCGGACCAGGATTACAGGGTGTTTTTATTGGAAGTGACAGAAAGCGAAATTATAGAACCACCGAACCCTATACTTTTTTATACTAACGGAGACGGCATTTTATACCCTGATTTAACGAATATAGGTTTAGAGAACGGCCCTAACAACGTAGGTGGTTTACAACAGGCGGGCGTGGTCGGAACGGCATTAGATGATATATTCTATGTCGTTGATTCAGGCGAAGCGAATTTAGAGTTTCAAAACAAAAAAACAACCGTCCAGGACATGGAAGATTACGCAGGCGGGGGCGGGACGATACCATCGGGGACAGGCGTTCTCTATAACAACGCGGGGGTACTTGCGCTTAATACAAAGTTGTTTGAAAGCTCCGGCATGTTGATCGAAAATGCAATGCGTTTTTTTAATGCCGAGGGAGCGGGCGAAGTTAGACAATATAGAGAGGGATTCAGTGTGGGACCAAGTGACTCGAACGAGACTATCGTAATCCATACGGCAACGATAGGCGAAACATTGATCATTGAAATTATTACTACAGTAATAAACAATGATGATAGCGGGGATTATGAGACAAATAGAATAACGGCCAAAGTTAATGAATTTAGCGGTGCCCTTCAAATTAATGACACAACTTCATTCAACAGAAATAGCGGCAATCCATATACAGTAACTTTTACCGGATCAGGATTGGATCTCGAATTGAATTTTACCAATGAAACTGCCAGCGAATTTTTATTATATAAAGTAGGGGTAATTAAAACGACATTATGAATGATCGTCCATATAAAGAGACATTATCGGGGGGAGATTTTCTTTACATAGAGGATATCTCACAACCTAATATTAGCCAACAACCGCGTAAGATAAGCCTTGATATTTTAAGGCAAAAAATAGGGGGCGGGTTTACGTTGCCCGGTACGGACAATGAGATTGCGGTAGCGACCGGCGGCGTGGCCTCTACCAATTCAGATTTACAGAATGTTTCTACCGATGTGTTTTTCGACGGACAGTATTATTCTGCTCAATCCACGGCTTTTAGGATGCAAATATTTAAAGATGATGCACTATTAAGTTCTTCAGGCACAACGTTTACGATTCATACTTTAGTATCTGGCCAAAATGTTTATGTGAGGTCATATGTATTTTGCAGACAGCCGGCCAATGATCTTTATGTATGGCATTTATCCGAGGCAAGTTTTGACAGGTTTTCATCTTCAAGGATGCAGGGGGCCCAAAACGTTTTACATTCAGGAGGTACGGGGACATTCAGTCACAACTTATCAACTAATGATATACAAATGTCAATTAGCGGTTTAGCCAACTCAGATGAGTGGCAATTTAGGATATTTTCACAATTAAATTTTACCCATGCTTAGTGTAGTCCAACTCTTACAAGTACTTTCAACGATCAAAGACGACGACCGTTTTTACTTGGTGGACGGCGAAGAAACAAACGCAGAGCTGAAAAGCAAGTTTACAACAGGAAAAGACATTAAAGATTTTATGGAAGCGGGTGGGGCTGGCCCAAGCGGATTAGATACTGAAATGCAGTTCAAGGACGGGGGCGGGATTAAAACGTCTCCTCTGGCTATTGTGGAAAACGCATTTCCCGCTTTGCTTAAAGGTGCTTATATAACGGACTTGGCAGGGGCTACCATAGAAACATTTGCTCCTGATAAGGTAACGGATACGTCCGATGAAACATGGAATATATACACAATTACAGATGAAGAAACGGTTTACATTGAATGGTGGGTAATATGTAGGAAACAAAGTTCGGGATCACTTACGATTGCTCGAAAAACAAGCGCGCTAAGTAAATGGACAGGATTTTCTCCTACTGAAGATACAGAGGTAATTGAAAGTCTAACACTTATAGGGACATCAGTGACCGAAGCTTTTAACGGAAATGATTTTGAGGTAACCTTTAATACGGACGGCGGATCTTTCGAAAAGACTATTTGCGGGTTCATTTATAGAATAATTTAATTAAATTTACTTATGCCTAATATATTTAAAGAATCACATGCGATTGAAATAACAAGGGGCGACGACATCGACTACGAAATACCTGTCACGGATTCCAACAACGCGGCTTTTGATTTTACGGGATGGACGGCATTTGCAAGCCATGTGAGGCCGGAAGCCAACAGTGAAAATACAACCTTGGAATTCACGGGCGGGAATATTGTGGCAACAACGGGAAAGATCACATTGACGGCGGCAAAGGCTTTAACGGCTGTCATTGCGCCGAACACATACACGTATGATATTGAGGCGATTGATCCTGACACGGTGCAAAGGACGATCATAGGAGGAACATTCACTATACTTCCAGACGTAACGAGGGTATGAGGAAATCATTATGATAATATCATGACAAAATTAGAAGACAAAGCGCAGGTGGTAAAATTAAGGGACAAAAGTACTTTGGTAACTTTAAAAGACAAGGCGGGCGTCGTGAGGTTTAAATTCAATCCTTTGGATGTGGACACTTTTTTAAGGGACGAGGAAAACAATATTTTATTAGACGAAACGGGAGCAAATTTAATAGCAGAAAATGGGTAAACTAAGTTCATATGCATTAAAAGACCCGTTAGTTTTAGCGGACGAAATCGGGGCCATACTGGACTCTGAAGAGCCTTTGGATGCCGACAAAAACAAAAGGGCAACATTGCAGGTTTTGCAAGATATTCTTTTGTCCGACATACCGTTGATTGATTTTACGGGAGATGTCCCAGCCCATAAAGAGGGGCGTATTTATTACGACATTACTAAGCACAACCACGTGGCTTTAAATGATGTCATAGACGTTGCCCTGGATCTAGGGCTGGAAGTTTGGGTTCGTGTTTATAATGATACAGGGGCCATGATCACAAACGGGCAAACATGTTATATAAGCGATATCAACGTAGGCACGGACTTACAGGAAGTTAGCCTTGCCGTAGCATCTTCTTTGTCTACATCAGATGTAATAGGGTGGGCAACGCATGACATGGAAGATCAGTCCATAGGCTATATCGTTGCATTTGGGGAACTTAACGAAGTAAATACGGTAGGCTTTACTTTAGGTGCCCAATTGTTTTTGAGCGCAACCGTGCCAGGAGGGAAAACGGAAACATCTCCTTTGCCTCCTGATCAGATTTTGCCCATAGGAAGGGTTATGAAAGTTGATGCCGTAGGCAAGATATTTGCCAAGATCGGAGAACTTATTGTGCCTACTCCCAAAACGGTCACCGGCGGGTTTAGTTCTTCTGGGGGGGTCACCGGTGTAGATAATTTTGTGGCTAGCCATTACGTGTTTGGCCCAAGTGTAACACCTTCAGGACCAGGTGACAATTTAGGTGCAGCGGCAGAAATGCACGGGAGCCATGCCTTTGTAGTTTTGGGAGCTGCAAGCACTGACATGATAATCCAGGTAAGCGGTGACAGTTGGGACGAAGTAACGGAAACAATCGCTGACACTCAAAATATAGACACTTCAGGAGGAGCTTTAAATGATTATTTTGAAACGCCTTTAAAGTGGAATGGCATAGTTAATTTCTCGCTTCTTTCCGGCACTCCTGTTTTGGTTAACATAGGATTTTCATATTATATGGACAACGGAAACAAGAGGTTTATTTTAACAAATGTTGTATGGTCCGGTGTGGCAGGCGCTGCAGATGCAGGGCCTGACCTTCAGATTAGGAAGCATTCCCCCGCTAATTGGACATACACGGGCGCGGGAGCGATTCCACCACCACCATTGATTGACCTGCAATCTACCTTAACAAATGGGGCACTTGTAAACGGGGATGAATTCGCCTTTAAATTAACAGGATTTTCAGAAGTTATAGAAGGAGACCTTCAAAGCGGGCTGATAATATCGATTAATTATAACGCGAACAACAGTATTTTGACATCGAACCTATCACTAAACATTTTGAACTAATGGCAGGAATAGACGACGCAAGGGCATTGATAAACGAAATAGAGGGATTAAGCGCGCCGAATGCAGACACGGCACTGGAAGACCTTAAAACAAGGGCATTCCCATCTACGATGAACGGAGTGGGAAAACCGGCTTACTTCGATAGCCCCGACACGGCCCAAAAGAAAAAAGACAAAAGCGAGTTCGTATGGGTTTTAAGTCAATTCATACATAGAAAAAACGGAAATTAAATACATAAATTATGCCTTTCATATCATCAATAAAGTACCCATTGAACAACATCGTTAGGAACGATGACTTGTTTTTACAAATCCCGGTTGTAGATAAGGACGGGGCCGCCTTTAACTTCACGGGATGGACTGGAAAAGCGGAGGTACGCACAACGGCCTCAAATCCTACTGTCGTATTGACTTTCGCAACGCCAACGACCATGGACATTTTAACTACTCCTGGGATAATTGAGCTTACACAACCGCTTGCAAACATGACAATAAACGCGGGAACCTATGTCTGGGACCTTCAGTTTAACGACGGTTCCATAGAAAGGACATTGATAATTGAAAGTACATTCACGGTAATTGATGATGTGACAGAATTATGAGTTTGCCAACCGCTGTATTTGAAGACAGGACAAAAGAAATCATATTTCAGGACGGAAGTATTACGGCTGTATTTAAAGACAATTCAAAAGAGGCTGTTTTTGCTGACAAATCTTTAACGGCCGTATTTGAAAACAAGCTTCCGACCATTGTTTTTTCACAAACGAAATTCCCTCCATTGGGCGGGTTTCCATATATTTTACCTTACATATTGTCATGATTACAATAAAGCTAAAAAACGAAACAATAGAATACAATTTATCAGACTTGGAAACCATATGTTTCCAGGATAAAGAAATAAGGTTTATTTTTAAACCGGGGTTCCCTTTTGAATTCCCTTATAGTTTGAACTAATGGCAGCCAATAACACAGTACCAGATAAAAATCCAGGCGATCTTCATTTTGCAGCCGAGGTAGATCAGATAGCGGAATTTCAAAGGATTCCAATGCAAACGGTTGGGAGTGCTTTTAACGATAGTGGTTTTACAATCGACGGGACAGCGGGGTACACTACTCTTGTAAATATTGCAGGCGCTACCCATACAATCACAGCGGCGGGCGGTGGGCACAGTATTGGGAACGCTATACAGGCAAGATATTCCTTTGCGCAAGATTGCACATTAACTTTAGTAAACTTTGATTTAACAGGATCGAACCCTGGAACGATAAACCCGATACCGGCAGGCATTTATGATATATGGTTTATGAGTACTGTATTTGGGGCTCAGGTACACATCCCATTGAACGGAGGGGGCACTCCAACCCCTACACTTTTAACCCTTTCAAACTTTACCATAGAAACCGCTAATCCTGACAGGGTTTTATTCGATGCATCAGGGACTTGGGCGGGTACAACTTTTGCAGGATTCACTTTGGCAGATCCGACCAAGACAATAACCGGGTTTACAAATAACGGTACTTCAGGAAGTTACTTTACCGTATCAGTAGCTTATGTAGTTGGCGATACGGCACCGACTATTGATTATGCCGGCTCAGATGATTGGAGCGGAACTACTCAAGGTGATTTAGCTTTATTCGGCGCAACAGCTGTAACCAATAATTTAACGGCTGCATTGACTATTTCAAACTTCACGATTGATGATGCCAATAAAGACAGAGTTAATTTTGATTCAAATCAAGAAATTACGGTAGCTACCACATTCGCGGGGTTCACTTTGGCAGATCCAACTAAGACCATTTCATCTATCTTTATAAATGGATCAAATACTACAGGACATTATTTTGTAGTAAGTGCGGCTTATGTGATAGGCGACAGCGCCCCCACACTTGCATATGATGGGCTGGACGATTGGACGGCGGCTGGGGGTGACCTTGCGGCATTCGGGGCAACAGCGATAAGCAATTTAATTGCACCTACCTTTACCGTGGCGCCTGAAAGTTCAATGATAGACGATGATACTTTTGAGATACTTGCCACCACGGATGTGGTGGGCAAATTATATGCGGTGGCTGTGGCAGATGCAGCGGCTGCACCCACAAGCGCGGAAGTCAAGGCGGGCACAGGTTCGGGGGGATCGGGAGAGATACAAGCGCGAAGCGACACAGGAGATGCTCAAGGGGACAAAACAGTATTTACTTTAGGCTTTGATACGGGCTTTTCATCTAGTACGGCATATGATGTTTATGTAGTTGCGGAAACTTCAGCGGCAGCACTACAAGCAACACCTACTAAGGTAGATTTGACAACAGGATCAACCAACTTGAAATTAGATATTGTGTGGCAAAACGGAAGCGCAGCGGCTGTTATAGTTGGAAATACATTAACAAGCTCAACTGGACCGGCCCCCGCCTGGGAGGCTTTCGCAAATGCAACGTTAAGCCTTGCGGCTTCAACAGATGGGTATGTAGTGTACGATGTGGTTGCTGCCGGTAGTAATTCACAGGTAATAGGTTTTGACACAGTGGGAACGGCCAATGATTTTAATAATTATGAATTTGGCGCGGTGGTTCAATTTAATGGAAATTATTACGAAATAACTTCAGGTGTTGGTTCGGATACTTCAATACCTTGGCTGGATAGCGATTTAGTGAGACTATCAAGAGTGAAAGGAGATGTCTTGGTTCAAAAGTCAAGTGATAGCGGGGAATCATGGAGGGGCATATTTAATTTTGGGGCAGACGCTAGCAAGTTCTTTGTACCTGGAAACGTGCAGAATTTAAATATGAATGGAATTGTTAACGCTGTAGGGTTTAATCTGTCATGATAAACATGATTATAGCAGCCATAGGAAATGAAGCTCCATCGGGCGGCCAATTATCCGGGTATAACCAATTGATATACGATGGAAATTCAATGACTTTTGGCACTGAAATGGCAGACCCTGACACGGAAAGTTATCCTGCTAATATATTTAATGCTGAGAATAGTTTTTTTGTATCTTCTGGCAGTAGCGCTAATTCAAGAAAATTTGATGGTGATCAGTTTGGGTGGAATTTTGGAGTTCCTTCGCAGACTACCGAAGATATGCTGTCTGATTATAATTCTCAGATAGCACCTAAATACGATAATGTGACTTACAATAGAAATATTTTAATTCTTTGGGGCGGAACAAATGACTTGTATTTTAATCAAGATCCTACAGGCGCATATGATAGAATTGTGAGTTATGGGCAAGGAGGCCAAGCTACAGGTTATTATATGGTAGTTCTGGACATTATAGATAGAAAACAAACAATCTGGGAACCAGGATATTCAGCCGCGCAATTCCAAATTGATAGAGATATAGTTAACGGGAATATAGCGACTAATTGGCAAACGTTTGCGGATAAGTATATAGCTATTTCGCAAGATTCTAATTTAGGCGCAAACGGCGCGGCAAATAACGCGACTTACTTTACGGGTGGGAAAGTTCATTTAACTACGTTCGGAAATGAATATTTAGCAGACATTGTTCATCAAAGATTATTACAAATACCATGAAAACACTACTATTATTACTCATCCCTTTTTACATGCAAGCACAGGTTTTGCTTGTGGACGGAAACAACATGGATACGCTTATATTAGACTATCAGAAGTCTGGCACTGTTTACGGCGAAAAGCCCGTTAAAAATGGCAATCTGATTCAATGCGAAGTTAAGGCGGGTTCTAATTACAGGTGTGAAGTTAGATTAAATAAGTCGTGGCCGATCAGGTTTCCAGAGGGTACTATCAGGACATACGGGGTAAGGATGAAATTCAACAAGTTCGAAAACGTGACCGCACCCGTTTCTATTTTACAAGCCCACGATGGAAGGAACGGCGAACCCGCCCAATGGTTTTTAAGGATAGCCAACCAAGGAAACGATGGAGGCGCGGCACAAAACGAACTATCATTATTTGTAGCACCCGAAAGGGGCACATCCAGGTATATAACCCATACGGATTTTATTGTTCGCGAAGGAGACTTAATAGACTTTATAGTCCAGGTCAAATACGCAAGACGTGGATTTATTAAATTATGGATAGGAAAGAACGGGGGCGAATATCAAGAATATGGCTTCAATGCAAAGACGGTATTTTATTCCAACCGGTTTGGGGGCAACTTTAAAACAGGCATTTACGGGCGTAACAATACTACGCATTCGACAGTGAATTTGTTCTTTAACGCGGCGGGGGACGTTGATCCTATGGACGTTGACCCAAGAAAGCTGAACCAACCAGAAATTCCAGATAAACCAGACCCCCCAGGCATAGAAGTACCTTGCCCGAAAGGGATGAAATTAGTTAAATTAGTAGTTCAAGAAAGAAATGGAGGCGAGTATAGTAAAATAATTACTTGCGTTCCTATAAATAAATGAAAGTCATATGCCGCTTACTTAGAGAGGCATTTTAAACGATAAGTTATGAATATTATTAGAGAATTAATCGAGGCAATCAAAGACCATACAAAGGCAATGAATGCCAATACTAAAGTGATATCCCAGAACAATGATATATGGGATGAGAATAAAAAGAAACCTATGCCCGACAAAAGCGATCCACCACCAAGCGAAGAAGATCCACCTAAGAAACCATGATCAAAACCCCATACATAACCGGGATTATATTTTTATTATTTTGGGCTTTCTATAATCACATAGTTGCTTATGATTTTGGTATTGAAATGGCTGAAGATCAGGAAAAGGTTATCAGGCATGTAATTTTCTATGTTATGATTTACGGTACAATAGCAAGTTTATTTTATTCTTTTTATAGTGTTACATTAGGAAAGTTTGAAAAAAGCATTTTCTTGCTTATATTTAGTATTGTTAGTTATCATATAGTTTTAGAAATAATTGCGCTGTTATCATTCCCTGATAATATCAAGAATTTCAAAGCTGTTGTTAATAACGCAACACTTGATAACATAGAACTTGCATTGATTATATCATGGTTTATTTATAGGTTGTGGTTCGTATTGCTCTCAAACTATGGCAAGTCCGCCTCGCGATCCTTTTCACGATTACAGCAATCATTCTCATCATTCTTAAATCGAAAATCGAAATGACTACCTCGGATTGGATCCAAATAGCCATATACAGCTTTGGTATTGTTTTCGTTATTGCACAGGGCGTTAAAGCACTTATCGATTATCTCAAAAAAGAAAATTTAAGGCTCGAAAAAAAAGCCCTTGATACTAAACTTGACGGTCTAAGTGATCAGAATACAGGAATAAAAGAATCAGTTGAAAAGCTTACCAAGAAAATAATAACCAACGAACAAAAAGACGCGGTAATTGCGGAGAGGGTTAACCAAAACACTGAAGACATAAAAAAACACGATGAAAGAATCAGGGATTTAGAACTTGGCAAGACAAAAAGAAAGTTACTTTAAAGACTTAAAATAAAGGTTTATGAATTGGATCACAGAACATTTACCGACATTCATCAATATGCTTTTGATTGCTTTGGGCATATGGTTT
>Ga0255047_10001409_pt1 | contig 17517 bp, 37 predicted proteins | sample JV7_2_1_MG_FD_183640 | JGI IMG/M metagenome (GOLD analysis project Ga0255047, IMG submission 183640) | Seawater microbial communities from Jervis Inlet, British Columbia, Canada - JV7_2_1 | ecosystem: Environmental > Aquatic > Marine > Inlet | place: Canada: British Columbia | collected 2016-10-06 | reverse complement strand
ACATGCCCTGCATTGCCTTCGCCAGTTCTGTCAACTCCTTGATGCTGGTCACGTCTAATTCTTTATTGTCCTTGTCTTCCAGCTTCTTCTTCGCTGTGCCAAACGATGTCTTGAGATACCCCAAATCTGTGTTGATATTTCCTAACCGTTCCCTGATCTGCTTCCTGTAGTCCGCCTTCGTGTTGACCACTTCCCGGTCGGTCTTCTCCTGTACCTTCTTACTATTCGCTATGTCCCTCAGCTTGCAACGCTCCTGCCAGTTATTACGGCGTGACCATGTTTTCAGAGTGTCGTACTTGGGCGACCCTTCCTTGAACTCTTTGGTGTTGACCAAGTGTTGAGCAAGTGTATTGAGGTCGCGCTCCCCTCCGAGAGCGTAATACTGGTCGAAGGCGATCTCTTTCTGGTACTCTGTGAACGGTTTTGCCATATCATAGTCACGCCCTGCTTGCGAATAGCTCAGGATGCTTATCCTTGAATATCTCACCGTTGCGCCACTGTCTCTGCCTGCGCTCTTTATTGATCCGGTACACAATCGCCTCGATCCGTAGCTCTTCTTTATGCCGATATGCTTCTATGAGTCGGTCTGACATGAGATCTCCAATATCGATCGTAATACAACTAATGTTGGGAGATCAACCCCACTTATGTTGGGAGATGTCAATTTCGATCTCCCCACTTATGTCGGGTTGCAACGAATAACGCCTAAAAAAGCCTAACTCTAAACCCTTGTATATCAACATTCTACAGCACCGCCGAAAATAAGTCAATGTTTAATTAAACCTCAAGGCGAATCCCACGACCAATCCTATGTTGCCTGCTAAGTTTGCCTAATCGTGCTTGAGCCAGTCCATGTTCAGTTGATAGACGTTGCTGTTTTGCTCTAGCCCACCGTGTTCGTACTCGATAAAACCTACCCGCTCCAAAGCTCGTATACATTTAGTAATCGTCTTGTCTGCGTATCCTGAATCTGCGTGAATGTCCTTATATGAGTATGAGAATTCATGTTCGCCACCGCCCCATTTCAATATCAGATATGAGTATAGCTGTCTGGCGTGTGGCGTCAGGCTCTTGTATTGATCGCTAAGGACTGTCGATCCTGGTATATAAACATACTTTCTATTCTCTTCGCTGTCTGCCATTGTTCAACCCCCAATTAAGGTTGAGTGGGCGGCGAATTGGATGGGTGCGAACACCCCGCCGCCCTTACTCTACAGCCAGCAGCTAACTGACTGCATTAGAACGCTTTATGCTACCTTTACCTTGTCTACCTTCTGCGCTTGCTCCCATGTGAGCGTCTTGCCGTTGCGCTCAACTAACACGTCCTCTGCGCTTCCAACATGGTTAATGTACCGCTTCACTATAACGTCGCAATACTTCTCGCTTATCTCCAGACCATAGCAGATTCTGTCCAGTTGGTCAGCGGCTATGAGCGTTGTGCCTGAGCCGAGGAAGGGATCGCAAACCAACTGACTCTCGTATGCCTCCATAACTGCCACCAATACCCCGACGGGTTTCTGTGTAGGGTGAAATCGCTCTTCCTCTTTCCCGATCAGGCCATTGTACTCAAAGGTAATCTTTTTAACCGACTTCCGATCTGAGTTAGTCCAGATCAATTCGCAGTCGCCAAAGGTAGGCATTGTGTTTAATTTATCCCATACCAGCCAATGCGTTGCGCGCGGCAATATGTCTGCAAAGTAGTTGCCGCCAAATATCAATATATTATCTGCCAATGACAGGATCAGATCGAAATGCTCTTTAGTCGGTCGGTCGCTATCCCATTCGTCGTTATATTGCCGTCGTGCTATCGGCGTCCCGAAGCCCCCGAAGCCCTCGAAGCCCTCGAAGCCCTTATCACGCTTAACCCCATAAGGCGGGTCAGTAAACACCATATCCGCCTTCTCGCCCCCCATAACCCGCTCAACGTCCTCTTGCTTCGTGGAGTCGCTACATAGTACCCTATGCTTGCCCAACAGCCACAAGTCGCCATACTGCGTCACTGGCTCGCCTTCGTCAACCTCTGGCGGGTCGTCTTCCACCACCACGCGGTTATCAGCCTGCCGCCTGGCGTCTAGCTCTTCCAGTTCGTTGATCGCCTCCAACTCGAAAGACATATCCTCAAGCTCAAATCCTTCGTCATTCAGCGTCGCCAGGTTAGCGTTCAGCACCGACAAGTCCCAGCGCGATAGCTCTGATAGCCTGTTGTCGCGTATGAGGAATTGAAGTTCCTCTAAAGGCGTCATGTCCTTCCAGACTACGCGCACCTTCTGGCATTGGCGCAGTTGAAGCGCATTATACATGCCATTGCCTTTGACTATGTTACCTGTCCGGGAAGATACGGTAAGAGATATTGACGCGTAGTCGTGATCGTCTAAGCTGGCGGCCAGTTCTTCTATCTGAGAGCGCGAATGCCACCTCGGATTTTCCGGATGATTTTGGATAGAGTCCATATCAACAAGTCGTGTTTCAGCGTCCGCTATCTCTATCACCTTATCCGCCGTCGCTATTTCCATTTCAACTTCGCTCATGAGTGTTCCTCTACTACCAACCAACATACTATTACACACGACGCCCCTGCGCCAAGTGTGAGTATTATGTTGAATAGTGTGTTGATCATGTATAGCCTCGCGTGAATGGACCATTGCAACAGGGGCCGGAGCGCGAAATTTGTGCGGCTATGAGGAGATGGACTCGCGCCCCGGCTAAAAGCTGTCAGTTACTATCATATCAAAGTTGGTGCTAAAAGTCAAGAATAAAAAAAGGGCGACCCGTAGGCCGCCTGTGTGGTCACTCGCTGTGCCTAATTCGCATTTGCAGTTCCATGATATGCGCCGCGTCTGCCTTAACGTCCTCACGCGCCTTCCTTATGCTAACCGCTACCAGTAACGCTATACCTGCACAGCTTAACATTGCGAAGGCTCCAAGTATGTGTTCATACCATGCCATTCCCTACCGCCTCCTTATCCCGTTGATACCGTCTCGCAGCGCGCCATATACCCCGCCCCGCCCACAGCGCCAGGAACGACACCGCGAATATCCACACCACCCGTTCTACCACTAACAATGCCTCGTACATGCTATCCCCTCCTTTTGAGTCTAGTTATTCAATACCGGCTTTCTTGAGCGCGGCTTCAATGTCCCCCACAGTTTGTTTCACCATTCGCAACACCCGCGCCATATCAGGCAGCGCGGAGAATTCGTCCAGCCAGTCACTTTGGTCTACCAATTCCCCCTGAGTGTCGCATACCGCCTGCTGCAAGCCGTCTTCAATATGCCAAAACTCGCCCAGAATCCCCGACTCGCGCGGTTCTGGTGGCAAAAACTTGAGTTCCGTTACGTCTCGATAGTACACCCTCTCACTACCTCCATGGTATAGCCGTAAAATACTATACCCATCGCCATCATGACATCCTGCCTGGACGAAATATCCTATCCATGCCCCCTTCGCCGTAGTGACACAGATACGGATTCTTCGCGCCCTGGCTATTCTCGCCAAGACCGCCCAATCACTTAGATCGCCATCCGCCTCCTCAACCACCGGCTCCAGCGGCTCGACTGAGATGACAGCTTCGTAAGAGTGCCACCAACCGCTACTGGATATAGTAAAACGCCCACCGGCAATACTTTCGACCATACCAGTTTTGATACCTCCAACTGCAAGGAGTTCGGTTTTTACATTCACCCTCACAGGATACCCCTGCTCATACGCGTGTTTTATCCATTTCTTGATCTCTTCTTGAGTCATTTCGCCCTCCCACTTGGCCACTTAGCCCATATCGACAACCCCTCGGCGCGCCGCCTTCTATTCCGTCTCCGCCTTCGTATCGCCAGCTTCTTCTTGCGTCCCATCCTTCACCTCCCTCATCATCTCCCGCAGTTCAACATCCAGCGGGAATACTTTTCCAGTATCTTCTCCACCTGGGGCAGTTCCCCGAAATTCACATGCGGCGCCAGGTCTAGCATAAGACTCTCCCAGTTATTCGTGATACCACTAACCACCTCGTCATCTTGGCCATACAACTCTATATCCCACGCATGTATCCACGAGTAATGTTCCTTTCCCTCCGAAAACGTAACCAAGCCGGAATTCTCAGGTTCTACCTCGAAAATAGGCGTCAACCCTGGTTTCTGCCCAAATGCTTTTATACGCCCAACAACCCTATCACCGACTTTCAACTTCCTTAGTGTTTCAAACTCCATTATCACACCTCCGACCTAAATACTCAACTATCACATCCTCCACCACGCCAGCGGCTGCAGACGATACCCCCTTCGCACGAGCAACATCCACGCCTCGATAAACGCCATCTTCAGTAAAGCGCGCCCATGTGGTATTGACCCACCCTAAAAGCCGTCCGCCTTGACGATATACACGCCGCTCTCAGGCATAACGATACGGATAACTCTACCCAAAGAAAATGCCCCTGCAAAGAATTCCTGCATAGCAACAACCGCTTTCATTAGCCTATCAAACGTGTCTTCGTTATCGTCCGCCCACAAGCACTCATCAGCCCATCGCAACTCAGTCAATATCGGGTTTGTCTGCATCACATTCCCTCCCCTCTAAAACGCGTCCTCAGCCGCCACTCCGTCGGCTATCATGCCTCGGTTATCTCCACTATCTTCGGCGTATCGCCCTGGAATCCGACGCGGCATTCAGCGCCACGCCTACCCCGACGCGCCTTCAATACGGTCAAGTTGATAAATGCGTCGTCCTCTTCCCTGTGCATACCCAATATCACGTCAGTCGCCTCCTCGATCTGGCCGCTATCTCTCACCATTTCGATACCTACAGGGATAGTACCATCGCCAGCTTTGCGACTCAGTTGACAGATACACACCACAACGACGCCCAAGTCTTTAGCCATCATCTTGAGTCCCGTCGCTATGTCCGATAGCCGCTCATAAGGCGTCCGTCCTAATGCCTTCACCAGCCCCATATAGTCAATGAATATCACCCCCACATCGTCAACGCCCTTCGTGATCCTGCTTATGTCCCTGAGCGTCAAGTTGCCCTTCTCTACGAAGAAAACACCCTCTTCGTATTTGTCCATATCGGTCGTTAGCCTGTCCTCGTCATTCTGCAGGAACAGATCCTCGATAGCCGACTCCTGCCAGCCTGTCACCATGCTGACCATACGCTCATATACTGACGTAACCGGCATTTCCAGCGAGAAGAAGATGGACTTAATAGACTGCCGCTCCCATATAGACAACTGCATTGACTGAGCCATCGCAGACTTGCCAACGTTCGTCCGGGCGAATATCAGGCACACGTCACCAGGAACTAAGCCGCGCGTCGCTGTATCAATACTGGGCCAGCCAAAGTTGACTTTGCGTTGCTGTATCTCTGCCACATACTGCTGGTACATGGCCTTCGCTTTAGGTACGCTGATAACCTCAGCGGACGTGGTATCTCTACGCCGCTCAAGCACCTCCTCAAGCTGTGCGTAAACGTTCTCCAGGTCTGCCTCTTCTGACATATTCTCCATGACAACACGCCGGAGCCGCTGATCAACCTCGCGCAGTTCCGCCAGATCCTTGACCTTCTTCGCATGAAATTCGATACTATCCATGGGCCACACGTCGCCAATATCTGTATACTCAACCACCCATAGGTATAGTTCGTCTCGTGACATGCCGATCTGTTCCAAGTCTACCAGCGCGGATATGTTGGCCGCGTCAATAGGTATATCTTGATCCTTGAGAGCCAGCACAGCGTCGTATACTAGCTCATGGCGCTTCATACGAAACGCGTCGCCCCGTTCGCCCAGGATACCACGCGCACAGTCCAGAGCGCCGTCGTCACCCAACAACATTGCGCTGATAACCGTCTCTTCGCTTGCTTTATTGAAAGCCCTGATCCCGTCTTTCATTTCGTCACCCATTCTACCCATTCGCGGGTACTAGGCGATAATTGCATTTTGGCGCCATTTTTCTCGTACCACGCTCGGACGCTGGCAATATCGCCACCATGACCCTGTGCCTTAGACGCCCCTAACCAGTCGCACAGCATTTCCAAACGGTACTTAGGCTGGATAGATATTAGCTTTACCCCGCCTTCGTCTTCTGGAAGCACCCACCATTGCCAGTGGTGCTTATTCCGCTTCTGGTGAAGTAGCCACGCAAAGTCAAAATCGGCGTCGCCTGTATCAGTGGGCTTGTAATATCCAGTCTCGTCACGACCAGCGGTAATATCTTTCCCCTTTCCGTAGAAATGTTCCGCATACGGGAAGAACTCTGACGGCCGGAACTTCGACCAATCGTGGATGATCCCCAACCAATACATTCCTGTATGAAATTCACTACGGTTAAAACATGCCCACATCACATACCACTTATGTCGAATAACATACCATAGATACTTGAGATATTTCACTTCGCCCCTCCATTCATTAAAGCGTCGTACTCACTAAACTGCATACCCACAATGTCGCCCAGGTTATCGATGCAGTCGTACCAGCCAGCGTATGGGCGCATGACGTTGATCATGTAGCCTTGTGTATCACCCCTTTGTGTCGTACCTGTTTCTGGCGAAAGCGTCCTGTAGTTCGATACCGCTCTGGTAAATCCGTTGATAGCTCTGGCCTTCTCAGCTTCTTCGTGTGTAGGTTTAGCCTTGCCGTTTCCACCGTCGTCTTGACGCCACCAATGAGGATTCTTGACGGCTTTACATGCAAGCCCCAAAACACCATTGCCGTCTTTAATATCTTTCAATACTGCCGGCATACGTTCTATGGCTTCTTCGAGTTGGTCAACCTGATATAGTTCTAATGCGTCTCTCAGGGCGTTCTGTGACGGCGGCCTGTCCATTATCTGCGCCCGATACTTGGCAAGTACGGCTCCCTCTATAATGGTTTGGTCAGATTTTATATTAGGGTGCGGCTCTGGTTCTGGATCAATATTCACCACCACTGTTGTTGTTTGTTGTTTTGTTTTTACTCTGTCTTTCTTTTGTGGGTAAGGTGACCTTACTAGTTTTTCGCCTAACTGGTCAACTGACTTGCCCATTTCTAGTAAGATAGCCTTACCAGTCAGGTGACCATACTGGTCAGGTGACCTTACTAGTCTAGCGGCTTCGTTAGTCTCTCCAAACAAGGCATACCAGTTAGCTGGAAGCTTGCCATCTTCGTTGACCTTCTCGCATAATATCAGGTTATTATCTATCAATACATCTATAGAAACCATAACGCCAGGCTTAGATAATCCGGATTTTTTCTGGAATTGACTTGTTGATATTCTGTCCCATTGTTTCTTCCAACCTGCCGTTTGCCGGATTATCACGCTTAATATCTTGAACTCTGCGCCGGTCAGCTTAAAGAGTAGTTTATCAATGACGTCATTCGGAAAAGGGAAATAGCCGCCGGTTTTCATTCGGCACCACCTTTACCATGAAACTGTGCATGGTGGGCGGCGCATAAGACTATTACGTCCTCTGGCTCTTCGTTGCCTAAACGCTCATACGTCCTGTGGTGAACGTGAAACGGCCCTTCGTTTGTATTGCATAGCATACACCGGTTACCGGCCCGCTCTAAAGCCGCTTCCCGAACTTCACCCCAATGTCGAGAGTTAAGGTATTTCTGGTAGGTACCATATCCTGCAAATTTATATTTTGCCACTATCTCATCGACCTCGCTCCGCAAATCAATGGCTCGTGTAAGCAGATGTTGATGAAAATGGACTTGCATATCAGCCTTAGATTGTGACTCAGATAACACTTTATTTAAGGGTACCCACTGAAATCGTTTAATATTGTTTCCCTGGTATTTGTCATAATGTTCATCATAATCAAGTAGTTCTGATTCCAGTGATAATTCCGTACCGTTTTCAGCTATTCTGTAATAATACACTTCGCCATCATGAAAACGGTTACAAGCATCACACATTGTCTCCAAGTCTTTAACGAGTCGAAGATCATGTTTATAGCGAAATTGGGATAGTTTGGCTTCGTCTGATATTGTTACTGCGGGATTTTGGTTCTCTGGCATGTTGGCCTCCTTAGATATGACCTGACCAATGGGCCGCGATCTAAGGTACACGACCCACTACGTCAAGTCAGGCGCGCCTCCGGGTATCCCCATCGGCGTTTTCTCTTGGAATGTTGTTCGGCACTTCTATTATACACTATCTGGCGTGTCATTGCAAGGCTTATCGGGCGTCAATGATAAGCCCCTGTTCTACTTTGTCCAGCCGTTGACGCAGCTTCTCAACGTACTGAAAGACTTCCTCAAGCGACCTCGCCAGTGGCGTTGTACCTCTGGGCGGCCTGTCCTCTTCGACCTTCGTTGGATCTACTGGTTGTTCGGGCTTCGCCGAGTCGTCACTTAGCAACACGGTCTTGCCTTCGAGACCTTCAGTTATCCTCGAACATTCGTGGACAGTATTCACTATCTCAGTAAACGCTTTATCATAAATGGTTGGTTCCACATCTATCACCTCCTCTCACTCTCGTAATATGGCAGGACTGGCTAAGGTTGGAATTGGCGTGCAAACACAGTGTCTATTGGGTGAGAGCCAGCCCCGCCTTTTGCCACAAGGTTAGGTTAAAGAGTCTCAGTCAGTGTCCATCACATCACCTCCTGGATCTCCATCGTTATCATATCCACATCCGCGCCTCAGTAACTCAATTCTATCTCAATACGACATTCGCCATCGTCTTTTCCGCCAATAGCGTTCGTATCGAAATACTTGTCATCCACACGCAACGCTATCTCAAGCGCGTCATCAATGGACTTAGTTAGCCCGTCAGGATCTGCGCTGGCGTGGTTCCATAGAGTTATCTTGACGCATACCCGCTTTCCGTTCCATCGCCAGTTGTAACCAACTTCCGGGCGCATCATCATTATGATCATCTGCATTGCCATACTACAAGCCGGCGTGCGCCCTTTCTTCATGTCGTTGTTTTTATATGCCTGGTTTACCAGAAGCGACGGCATCCAGGGTATAGCAATTTTCGCAATCATAATAATAGCTCCTGTTGTAGTCTATCGTTGTTTACCACGCGTCTGCATCCGCTTCCACGTCACAGCTTTGATCTTGATCTGTGCTTTCATTGTCCTGTATCCCCTCCATAACAAACCCGCACCCGTCCAGCTTATTACCGCAGGTGTATTCCCTTATTACCCGCTCTTCCACGAAGAAGCCTTTGCCACAATGACTGCATTCCGTTTCCTGCGGCCCCTCTTCGCCATGATACGAAATGTAGTCATAATAGTCTTCGCCTTCCTCGAAAGGCTCCTTACACCAGGGGCATCTTATAGTCTGCGCCTCTTTAGCCTCGGCCATGATCCTATTCAACCGTGTCTCCGCGTCTTTATCTCTCACTAGCTCCATACCATCCTTCCCCTTTCATAGCCCCGTAACAGCCCCGCCAGCGCATTTCAGAAGCGTGAGTATGTGTGTCATGGCGTTACCTCATTCGTTAATTGCATATTCTAATGTTGCCAGAAGCCCACGCGCGCCGGCTTTCATTTCCTCAAGCGTCATCTCTTGATCGCCATCTAAGCCAGTAGCGACGATACTCAACGAATGTATTGCGTCGACTAAGTGCGACCTAACTCTATCATCAGGCATTGACGCTATAGCTCTTTTTAATCTTATGCTATACTCTCCCGGATCTCTTTTCACCTTCAACACCTCCCCGGAGACGGTATCGACGCGTCATAATCCTCAAGACTCACACGCGGCGTCAATGACCTGTGCGACTCCATGATTAGACGCCTTACATACGACACTCGCGTCATGCGCTCTGTGCGCTCTTTCAACGCCGCCCAGACTATATCGACGTGGCTCTGGTTGTACGCCATCGGCATACCTTTCTCGATAAGCCACAAGCTGTCGTGTTCAACCACCCACTCCAGAGTCGGGCGGGGCCAGAAGTGTTTACCGATAATGACGTGCCATACGCCGTCAATTAGTTTTAGCATTATTCGTCTCCTGTAGCGCCATATCACGCATCAACTCATCCAGTGCGAAACACTCGGTCCGTAACTCGTTCAGCGCTGTTTGGCATTTATCCATTTCTTCTTCCAGATACCCTCGGTATTTAACGAATGCGGCTTCTTCCGATTGGCTTCCGCGCTTACCTATCACTAGGTTCATGATGCCGTTATCCGCTAGAAGATCCACCTCGTAACTATGCGACCTTTCGCTAATGACCGTCGCGGATTTCATCACCAACTTATCGCCTTCTTTTTCAATCCAATATGCTTTCATTACTCACCCTCCCTCTGCCACCATTCGGGCTTCGTATCGTGTGTAGTCAACGCCCCGTCGTGCTTCTCCAACGCTTCTGCCAACGTCTTTACTAGCGACCTGAGTTCGGTTATCTGGTCTTGTGTATCTTCTTCCACGGAACATACTATATATGTCAGTATACCGTTTATCACCATGACAATACCGATTATCACCATGACAGCAAATAATATGTCTGACGGTCTTGAGCCTGTGCATTTATGTTGGTTCATTCTCTCGCCTCCTCGCCAGTTGGCAAGCCGCGCCTGTCAACCTCGTATTGTATGACAGGCAGTCCATTCGTAGCTTCCACCTCGAATTGTAACGCATACTGAAACTCCATGTCGAATGCGTCCATAGCAGCGTCACCGTTTGGCAAAGGACAACTAAGATACGACAGCGATACTTCTCTGGCTTCCTTAAAACGTGTATATATTCCCAGTATCGTCTCATCATCTAACCTGTGTACCGCTTCGCCTGTATCATCCTCAACTAGCCTGGTAAACACCCATTCACCGCCATCATTTTTATACATATACGGTTCGGCGGCGTCCAGGAAATGATACGCCTCGAATCCTTCTGCCAGTAAGTTCAGCCCCCTCTTTTTCAATTCGAACTCTAATAAGTAAATCCAACCCCACCAGCACCAGAACATACCTCTATGGTACATAGGCAAGCCCTGAACGGTCAGCCAGTCGTACTTCCCCTTCGCTATGTCCAAACGCTTACACATCATCCGGTGAGCGTTCTGTAAGTGGCTGGCGTCCATATCGCTAACAGCTATCCGCTCGCCGCCCTTCTGTCTCCACATTCCCATTAGTAGCCTCCTTGAAACCTCATGGTAAAAGTTACACTTATAGTTTGGTCACTTCTAAATGACATCGTTCGCATAATAAAATACAGTCTTCAAGCCGCTCATGCCCGTATCGTTCATACGTCAAATGGTGAAGTTCAAGCGCTGTCAATACACCGCAGACATAACACCGGCAATCCGCCATCATCAACTGCCGTTTCAACTCAGATATACGTAATAAGCCCTGCCTGGTATTGGCTGTGCGCGGATGCCGTGAAGTCGGGCGCACTAACTCTATTAAACGTCTCTGTCCTACAGTCAAAGAGTCGGGTCGGTATGAGTCAGGCGCAGTTGCAAGTCCGTATGATGAACGCGATCCCGCGCAAGTCCATATTAAATTAGCTTCTGTCAATTCCCGCACCGCCTTAACAACAGTTTTTAGCGACATGCCAGCATGGATAGCCATTTCCTCTTGCTTGATAGTGAGTTGCCACTTTTCGCAGTCACCCCACTCGGAACAGCATATCCATAACCGGAGCAGCAAAACTTTACTACTGCTTACAAGTTCCTTGTAGGTAGCAGAATTGAAAACCTCGCGCGGGATATAAATATCTGGATTCATGGTAACACCTCCTGAGAGTTAGGTGTGTGGCAGTTGACTGCTCTCTCAGGAGAATCGCCGGGCGACAATCCAACAGTCAACTACCACATATTCGTGCTTCTATTCTACCTCACAGGAGAGTGTATGTCAATGGTTATTCGCCTTGATAGATAAACATAGCTGTTGCTTCTTCGAGTTCCTCGGTCGGCGACCTGTGCATCTCTGCAAAGATATGTTTATCGAATTCCGCCCTGCCTTTAGATATTGCATCGCTCAAGCAAGGCGCCATGATAATTATAGTACCATGACCGTCGCCCTCGCTAACGTGCTTCCATACATACAGCTTCATCCCTTCGCCCCTTTCTTAGCCGTTTTCAGCTTCTTCTGTAGCATCAAGATCATTCGTGGTGTCATTTCGATACTCTCAAGCTGTTGATCTTCCGCTTGTTCCTTCTCCCAACGCGGCCGCACGCCTTCCAGGTGCGTCAGAAACAGCGCGAGAGAGTCATCGGTTGCGTCCGTTAGGTATTGTGTAGGCAGCCCGCCCGGTTCCCGCAGGTGCGCCTGTCTGGACATTCCAGCCCTGCGCGAGACGTGGCGACTATCTATCTCGTCCCGCGCCAGTTCGTCCTGGAGTTCGGTTATGCGGTTGAGTAGGTCAACTCTGGTCATCGGCTTGCTCCCGCTTCTTCTTTACCGCTATAATGAACGCCGCCAATTTCTCTGCATACTTCTTGAGATCATCGTCTCGCAACCCGCCCAGCGCCGTCGTGTTGAATACCTCCTTACGCCGTTCCATTGGCTTATGGCCTAGATCTGATAGTTGCTTTTCGTATCCCTTTATAGTTTCAATAACTTCTTTCGACTGGTTATTTTCTGGCGGCGCCTGTTGTCGCTCCTGTTGCCTGCGCTGTGTTGGCCTGTTCTCGCTATCGTCTTCGCCAATGCGCCCCGTTAAGTTCCAGTAGTTGTACCGCCGGGCATAGGTGATATTGCCGCCCAAGCCTTTCATGTCGCTGGTATCTGTGACTTCTATCTCAGACTTCTCAGATTCTTTACTGGTGATATGGGTCAATTCACTTACCAGAAATTCCTTGCCGTCTTTGTATTCCGTCCTGTCGCGTATCACCAACCCATGCTTCCACAAGTGCGGGTCGGTTACTTTCTTCGTATACGCCAGGTCAGCGTACATATACGAAAACTTGCCGGTATCAACTTTGCTTCCCTTGTCCAACGGTGGATACTCTGACTGTGCGTTTAACAACGCCTCCGCCAATGTCTCATGCTGTTCTATCACTAGTTTATCTGCCATCATTCACCCTCCATAGCTTTCCGCCACTGGACAGGAAACGCCGCCTTGATAGCGGCCGCCTGTTCCGCGTTAGCTTCGTGAAGCGCCAGCCCCATTCGGGTCCAGAACTGGTCACGTTCCCGCGACGGCATCTCTCGCTGATACTGCCAGCGGTCTGATACTATCGTCTGTTCGTCAAAGGTTATCTCGTCTAGCTCAATATCCGCCAGTATCACCGACTCACGCCTGCGGCTGGCTTCCAACCGTTCCTTCGCTTTCTTCGCGCTTGCCATATCATTTCCCCTGTATAATAGCCTGAGAGCGGTACAGCGCCCCCAGGCCCCTATCAACAACTGCTAAGATTGCCACGCTACATTGTCCATAAACCACCCCCTTAGCGGTGCAAGGGGAAAAGAGACGCTTGACTCACGCCTCATATAGAAAACGTTGCTTGTTATCAACAGGGCCGGCTGTGTTGTCCAGACATCCAACCTGGTCTTGAGCCGGCCGTCACATAAGCTCGAAACATGCTTCCGTTGCTATTTCATTATTCGCCCCTATTGCGCGCTACCTCTTCTTCATGTAGCTGCTCTGTGTGGATAACGTTATCTCTACAGAACTGACAGTCGCGTTCAATCTTGATCTGCCAACCCGTCTGATCGTCATCGCCGCACTTGTCCAATTCGCCGCTTGCGCGTATCTCAAACACGCTATCAAGCATTGTGTCGGCTCTATAGTGCTTGTCGTTTCGCTCGTATACGAAAGATTGCTTGCCCATGTCCGTTCCTCCTGTGTGTGTGGGCGACCTGTGGAAGCCGCCCATGTGGATAACTCTATCGTCACCCCCTCTCTCTATGCTTTTCGCCTCGCTTCCTGTAGCTGCGCCTTGAGTGACCTGTTCAACTGTCTCAGGTCGTCTCTCTCTTGCCTCAGAACCTTGAACCGTCGCGCCAAGTCTATCGCTTTATCTCGCCAGTAATTTCTTTCGCCCGTCTGCTTTAATGCTGCCTGTCCCATTTCATTTCCCCTTATCTTTCAAGTGCGTATCTATCGCTGACCCTCGTCAGATACACCATAAAGTGTATGACGCCTCTCGGCGTTTCGGGTTGTTACGCTTCCAAGAAGGCGTTGATTTGGTTACGCTGATATTCACTGATACCTCTGTCAATTGCTTCTTGTTGCTGCATGAATTCACCCGGCCACCACGCCTCTTTGTTTACCATTATCCGTTTGCCTAAACGGTCTTTAATATCCGCCTCGTCGCCCTTGAATATTTTGTATACCATGTTCATTCCCATTTTCCATTTCCCCTTAGTTATTCAGTCAAGCGGCTGTCTTCATTATGAAGTCTAACCTCACGCCTCCACCCTTGACTGTTGTGTGAGATTGACGCCTCAGCTTGCTATCGCTTCCACGTCAAGAGCGGGAATGTCTTTCCGACGAATTACCGCTGCGTCTTATGTGGAGCATTTGACCCTAACTCGTTGTAAAAGAACTGTGTTTCCTTCTGACATTATCTATTATACAATATATACAACCGACCGTCAAGGTGAAAGCGGAGGTATTTAGGCTATAACGCCAAAAAAGCCCAAAAAAAGCCTATATCCATTTTTTTCTTGACTTTGAGGCGGTTATGTGTTACAATTTCTAGTAGAAATTGATTTCTTTTACGAGAGGAGGCCTTATGACTAAGCAGAGAATGGTTCAGTTGAGAGCGCAGGGATCGACCTTGCAACAGATAGCAGACGCTGCTGAATGTTCCGTCGGGATGGTGTTCAACGCTACTGGCGGTAGACGTGGAGAGAAGCGTAATGGATACGGGAAGCGACCGCCGCGCCATACTAAAAGGAACGCAGAGATCCGCAAGTTGGTAGAGAGTGGGTATCATTATAGTGAAGTGGCGAATATGTATAAACTATCTAAATCGCGAATTGGGCAGATAGTGACGGAGGGGATATGCACTTAGTATTAAAGTCAATGAAGTATGTTGACCAGCCTATATTACAGTCTAACCACGAGATAGAGAATGGACATAGGACGTTTGAAGTTGAAATGCGGCGGCGGCTTAACGCCGATGCGGTTGTCTATTGGTCGCACATATTGTGTCGTGATTGTAATTGGGAATTCCCTGGCCCATTATCTATCGAGGACGAACCTGCACAAATGGAATTATGTGTCTGGCTAGAAAGGACTCACAAATGAAAACACTACTTATCATAGGCGGCGCGCTTGCTGGCGTCTTTAGCTTATTCGTATGCGCCGCTTGCTATTGCGGCGGCAAGTCTGACGAAGAGCGAGAGCATGTGAAGGCGTTGAATAGACTCGCAGACGAAAACGCGGATATTGATTATGACAACTGGCCTAATGAGAAAGAGTTGGATATGCAAGTCATACAGCCCCCGCAGAAGCCAGTGGTTGAGCCATGTGAAGGTGACTGCGCTGTGGTGGCTACTAATAGGGAGAACAGCGAATGACTATCACGAGAGAGCAATATCAAGAGCGGGTAGCCGCTATGTGTAAGCGTTTGGAGGCGGTGGACTATGATCAAGTTGACGAAGCGAAGGCGGCCGTTGACGAGGATCTTGAGGCGTTGGGTATCGAGGTGGAAGCGCTGCCTATCTGGGAACAACGCTGGATACCTGTTGACGCCCCAGATGGTGGATATTACATATACGCCTATGATGATATCGGAGACGAAGGCGAGCCACGCGCAGTAGGCCATGTGACCATGAGAGAAGACAAGGACTTTATATTGGGCGCCTTCGGACTTGTGAAAGCGTCACTAGGTAGGCTCCATAGTGGTTGGAAACATGACCAAACGATAGCAGCCCTGCTGAACATGGGCGTGGAGGTGAAGAAATGAAGCTCACTAGCGCATTATACAAGGCAGCAAGAATAAGCAATGATCTGGAAGCGCTCACCAGCGGCAAGCCGTCGAAGATGCTGCGGCGTGGCAAAAACAAGCTGATCGGGCGCGGTCTGGGGAAGGCGGGGATCTGGAGGAGGTTGTGGAAATGAAAATAGGTGACGTGTTCTATGTGGCGAAGGACGAATGGTCAGCGCGGGGATCTGACGAGAAGTATCACCTTTACGAAGTCATAAGTAATAACGACAAGGAATGGATCTGTCATAGCGTTACAGGTCAGAACGGCACGGTGAATAAGCGATCAAGTCGGTTTAGAAGCGGAATAGACTTCGGGCGTTCTGGGACAACACAGACAATATTCACGCCGCTGGAAAAAACACAGAAAGAGTTTGCCGTAAAGCATAGAAGCAAAATCATTGATAAAGTGCGATTCGCTGATCCTGAGACATTGATCAACGTGGCGCGAATTGTTGGTATATGGAATGAATAAAGTAACCTACCACGCCCCACTATCCGGCGGTTGCTTCCTCTGCGTAGACGCTAACAGAGAGCCGCATGTGTGCCTATATGGACGTTTCGCGTGTTCGGGTGGCCGTTGGTAGCAGAAGGCAAGCGGAAGGCGTCACAGCGGCGTGTGGAGTTGTTGGGAGAATTGTGGAGGGAGCGCCAGCCCCTGGTGGAAGTTCTGGCGCAGTAAAGGAGAGTAATGGCCCAGACATACTTCATGATTAAAAGCGGCTTTGTCATAAGATATACAGCGCCGTCAGGACGACAGATCACGTTGAAGAGCCACACCGCGAATCTCTATCTAGCTTCCGCTATCTCGAACTCGTCGGCGAGTTTAACGGTCGCTGACGGGCTTTGGGTAGATAGTACCGCCAAGAGCGTTGAGCCGTTTTAGCACATTCGCCCCCTCTCACTCTCTCTTGCGTCGTTAAACAGCGCGACGGCTATGTGTGCGATAGCCATATCTTCCGTATCGTCATACTCGCCAACGCCTTTCAGGTCCATATATAAATATGTAGCCGCTTCCAGACACTTGGCCATTAGCTCTTTGCGTTCGTTCAGTAGTTCCATATTACTTACCTCGCTTTCAAGTCAAGCGTCAACTGCGCTTGCTCTATCCTGATACGCTCTCTCGCTATGTCGCAATACTTCGCTTCCTTCTCAACGCATAGATACCGCCTGTTGGTCTTTATGGCCGCCATAGCTGTGCTACCTGCGCCAGCGAAGGGGTCGAATACTAGATCACCTTCTGTCGATAGGCGCAGAAGCAGATATGATATTAAGCCAACGGGCTTTTCGTTTGGGTGTTTTAATCTCTGTGCTGGAACTCTCGGAATGGAAATGACCGATATGGGACGTTGCCGCTGAAACTCATAACGCCCCTTCGTAGCGTACCAAATAACGTCATGCTGTGGCGCAAATTGCCCCCCTAAGTCGCCCAGCCCATGTGATACCCTATCCCATATTACTTGGCTCTTTATACGCAGCCCTGCGGCTTCTATGGCCGCCCTGAAAGCCTCTTGTACATCCCACCGACAGAAGCAGATCAACCTACCTGTATCTATGAGTATTCGTTCAGCATCATCGAGCCAATTAACAGCCGGCGTTAAATCATTAGCAATCTTATCGAATCGGTCTGACTCAATCCGCCTGGCGGATTGGTAGTCTATACCATACGGCGGGTCGGCAATGATAAGCGGTACAGACGACGCCTCCATGTCCGCCAT
>Ga0255047_10001408_pt1 | contig 17520 bp, 19 predicted proteins | sample JV7_2_1_MG_FD_183640 | JGI IMG/M metagenome (GOLD analysis project Ga0255047, IMG submission 183640) | Seawater microbial communities from Jervis Inlet, British Columbia, Canada - JV7_2_1 | ecosystem: Environmental > Aquatic > Marine > Inlet | place: Canada: British Columbia | collected 2016-10-06 | reverse complement strand
GAGGATGAGTGGCTAGCAGTGGGAGCATGGGTATACCGTAACTGGGACATAATGTCCGGGGTATCCTTCTTCCCTAAGGATGACCACATCTATGCTCAGGCTCCCTATGAGCCCATCACAGAGGTGGAGTACTTGGATAAGGTCAAGACCTTCCCCACTACGATAGACTTTGAGATAGGTGAGGAAGAGGATAACACTACAGGGTCACAAGAGTTGGCCTGTACATCAGGAGCGTGTGAGTTATGAACATAGTAGACTTTACCGATGCCGAGATCCTTAGATCCCTAGAGTTACTAAGAGCAGAGTGGGATAGACGGAAGGATGCCGGTGAAGGTTTGGCGGGTTCTATAGATGAGGCCAAAAAGAACGTGGAGTGGGGTAAGCGGGCCATGCCTTTCCTATATAGTAGTGAGAACTAATGAAAGCTATGGCCCCTCCAAGGGAGACCTTGATATCAGCCGGAAGCCGAACCCGCAGAGTAGTAGGCCTAGGGTGAGGGGCCGCCATTATTAAAGAGAGTTACTTCGTACCCCTATTCTCAATAGGGATGTTATTGATATTTATTATGGAGAGATACGGATGTACAATGTTATTGTAGCCGGTGGCAGGGATTTCAATGACCCTAAGCTGCACTTTAAATCTATACTAGATAGCTGGTTCCACGGTAACTTTAATCATGTGGTATCTGGTATGGCTAGGGGCGCTGACTCAATGGCGGTTGAGTACGCTACCAAGAAGGGGTTGGTACTAGATAAATTCCCTGCTGATTGGGATACCCACGGTAATAGCGCCGGGTATAGGCGCAACGAAGAGATGGCTAAGCACAGCCATGTACTACTAGCGTTCTGGGATGGGGAGTCCAAGGGCACCAAACACATGATAGATATAGCCCTAAGAGAGGGCCTTGAAGTTCACGTATATAGGTATTAAGATATGGAGTATAGTGTCAAGTGCGATAGTTGTGAGCATGTGTGGCAGGTTGATCAACCTAGTAGGTCACTCCCTGCCCCGCTATGTGATGACTGTGGATCAGCGGAGACTAAGTATGTTTGGACTAAGATGCCGGGTATACCTGCTGAGAGGTGGGACCCCTATACCCTACTAGACAGGCCCATACCAGAGGAGCCTAAGAGCTACTCTGCTGTGACCCAGAAACCAGAGAGGAAGAAGAGTGATGCCTAGGGAAGAGATGGAACTACAACGAGCGATAGAGATATGCTGGGCGGCAGCGGCTAGCAAGAGCGGTGTCAGTAGCATTGATACCAGAGATAACGATCTAACTGATGACCACATAACAACCAGTGACTACGCTAATGCTCAGCGCTCTTTATGGATGTTCATTAGGCTTAAAGCAGGTGGGTTTAAGCACATCAAAAAGGAGGGACGATGAGAAGTGATATGTATACTAATCATACTGGCTATAGTGATATACATTATATTGGAGGATGAAAGTGGCCGATGACCTAACAGAGAAGATTACAATGGAGCAGGCTCTACTAGTGGCCATGTCCAAGAAGGGAGAGAAGAAGAAGTGAACTACATAGACGGGTGGTGGCCCTTCACGTTCTCGGTGTATCTACTTGGATATGGTATCCAGAGAGCGAAGTCAGTTGGTAAGCCGCCGTGGTTCTTTGTAGTGGGTAACACTATTGAGGAGTCATCAGATACACTATGCGGTCTGATGCTAAAGATTATTAGGAGAGTGTATGACAGAAGTAACTAAGGAACCTGTGGTTGGGGGACAGTCAGACCTGACTAAGCCAGCGATAGAGTTCCTATTAGAGATGGCCTCGATGCTACAGAGTGAGGCCTTTGGAGATACGGTAATGTTGAGTATCGTGGATGAGCTTAATGATCCAGATATGGAGAAGCCCATCTGCATCACACTCTACCTATCAACCCCTGAAGAGTTGGGGCAGATAACAGAGCACGTTGAAGATACACCGCTCCCTGATATGTTACCGGGAGTTAAGATTCACTAGGAGATAACTATGTATTTTATTATGTGGCTTGCCGCATTTTTAGCAGTACTATTTGGAGGGGCCTATATAGACAAGCGGTACGCCGTTACTAATACGTGGTGCGGATTCGCACTATTTACGTGCTGGGTGCTGGCCTTTATCGCATCACTAATGGGCGTGATAGGGTCAGGGCTCATCCTGTTCCGCTAGTATCTTTGAGGACTCGCAGATCTATAATCATACCCCTAGGTATATAATGATAATCACCTGCTTGGTCTGCGAGTTCCTCATCCTGATACTCAGTAGTAGTCAGCATCACACCCTCCGTACTCTCGGAGACTAGAAACCCCACTGTGTGCGTGATCAGAGAATCATATGTAGCCAACGTAGAGTGGCTATGATCCTCTATCTCCGCGTGCGCATCACCCCATATGACTAGGACAATATCTAGGCTCACTATTTCTTACGCCCGTTGACCTTGCCTAGGCCGAACACCGCCGCAGTGATGGCCCCTTGTAGGGCAACCAGCTCAGTGTTAGAGAACATGGCGGCAATCATAGTGGTGGCATACACGGGGTCAATCCACGATGCTATGCCCGGTGAGAACCAGTACACTACTAGGATCTCATCTGTCCAAGACCGTTCCATTGCGCCCATCCTAGCTTGCAGCGCCTCCTTGCTAGCCTGCCCCTTCTGGCCAAACAGGCCAATCACCTGCCCAATCAAGTTACCTGCTAATGGTACTAACATACTATTCTCCCATTGCTCTGTTAACTAGCTTCTCAACGTTGCGGTCAATGTTAGTGACCTTGGTTTCCAAGCCAGTCATACGCTGTACCAGCTCAGTGTTATGTTCAACTGCCCTATCGTGCTTGTCGGTACACTCCTCTAGCCCATCCTCAAGGCTCTTAATCCTCGCTTGTAATCTACCCACCCACATGGCTCCTCCCATCAAAGATCCGCCGACCGATAGAACGGACACGAACCAAGTTAATATTGAATCGTTCATATAACATACACATCCTTATTGTAAATTACGGATAGCCCTCTGGAAGGCCGCCACTCTTGCTGGTGTTTGTTTCTGCCACTTAGACCTAGCAGCCTCCTTGGCTGCACCGTCCCAATCACCAGCCTTTAATAGGGTCCAAGTAGAGCTGTGCTCCTTGTTCCAGTCGGTGCCTAGCTGGAAGTTAACGCTGGCTAGAGCCACCTTAAAGGCTGGGTCATCGACCCCTAATTCCTTGGCCTGTCGTGAGGCTGCCTTAGAGGCCTTCTCAGAGTCTTTCTTGAACCAAGCCTCCCTAACCCTACCCGGTATACGGGTACCTTTAGGGTACAGCTTAGCTTCCTCCGGTGTTAAGGCATGTCCTATGCCCCCCGTTAACACCCCTAACTTATCGTTATACGCAGCCGCTCGGCTACCTTCTTTATCTATTAACTCCGCCCTTAGGTCTGCCCCAAAGTTTTCCGCACGCGCCTGCTCGGGCGCTCCCGCCAACCCTGCCCCTAGTCCTAGGGCCGCTAGGGTCATACCCATTGCTCTAGTGCCCTGACCCCTAGGTGCCTTAAGCTCCTCATTAACACTCATGACTTGATCCTTGTCCCACACTATGTAGGAGACGGTGGTGTTAGATGGGCTAGGCTCAGCGGCATTGAGATAGGTGATGTGGTCAAACCCCGCCTCCTCCATGATACTCTGTAGTAGCCTAGTCTTTTCTAGGGGTGGCATGGTCACATTCTCACCACCCGGTAGGATACTATATAGCTCATTGAAGTGGTGATCAAAGGCAGGCATATCCTTTAGCATCTCCGCCACATTCTCCGGTGTCCAGTGGCCCGGATCAGGTAGGTGTAGTGGGTTCCTACCTCGGAAGGCGTAAGCATTAGTAACTGTGTCCCCCGTTGCTGCATATGCCTCAGCAAAGCTGTCAGCAAAGGACTGGAATAGGTTGTCATCTATCTCAGATGAGATTCCAGCGTCATTGAATCGCTGTTTCAAGCCCCTTATGTAGGCCTTCTTATCAAAGTCGTACTGTATGTGCCCAGTAGAGGGGTCTATAGTAGTGGAGGCTTGCTCGCCTAGTGCCTTAGGATCAATGAGGGCTTTCCGCACCTTAGTCTCTAGCTCGGGCTGACCTGACGCCTTAACAAATAGAGCTATGTTCCTATCTATACGTTGCCTAGAGGCATTGGTAGTTGAGTATAACCCAACGAAGTCAGCCGTATCAGCGGACCCCATGTGTGTACCAATCTGTTCAGGACCACCCCATATAGCCTCTACACCAGTGGTTGGATCAAAGGCTGCCCTGCTCTGTGTTCTGTGCAGTAGTTGAGGAGCCTCAGATAGTAGGGTTTGCTTACCGCCTATGGTGGCAGAGGGTATGTTGTCTAGGTCGGCGTACTGCCACCCTGTGTGGTATGAACCGTCCTTAGTGAACTCGTCGATGGCCTTTAGCATCCGGTCGTCAAAGCCACCGTATAGGACCGCATCAATGAGTCCGCTCTGTTGGGCTGTAGCCTCCATGTTATCAGATAGGGCTGGGCTCCACTTAGAGCTATTGGAGGCCTCCTCCCAAGCAGTCTTTAGAGTTGGGGAAGAAGCGGATGGCACTGAGGCTTTGAGCCACTCCGGACCGGAGCCGGTCTGCATGACCTCCTTGCTGTGTATCTGTTCAACAACACTGACACCCTCACTGGGGTGTAACCTAGGTGAATACTCCATTAGGTTGGTCATGCGCCCAGTACTCAGGTCCAGCTCAGGTATCTTACCTGCCTTAGGTAGGTGTCCCCACTCAGGTAGGTTGACTGAGGTTAGCTCAGATCCGTCCTGCTTAAGATATATAGAGGGCGCTACCTGACCATCAGCAAATGCCCCATTCTCTAGTTGGAATACAACTGGCACCTGCGCACCCTCTTCTTGGGTGTCAATCAGTCTCTGTATCCCCTCAAGATCAGAGCCGCCTGTAGCCTTAAAGGCTCCATCTTCCCCTAGTCTACCCTTAATGACAATAGGCCTATCAATGGGACCCCTCTCACCTACGCGCTGTTGCGCCTCAGTCAAGCTCTTGGGATCAAACATGTCCGCTATGTCACTGAGTGGTACATACCCAATAGCATTGTTAGAGGACTCCCCCTCAGTCAGGGCCCTCATAGTCTGTTGAGCTGAGTCAGAGTAGCTATTGATGGCAGTCTTAGTAATGTTGGGGACACTATCCAGAGCTTTAGGTACGGCAGTTGCCGCCTTCCTAGCTCCCTTAGCTGTGGCCTTAGTCGTGGCTTCTATGCCTGCTGATACAATTCCCACTACTTGACCTTCACCTCAAAGGGTGTGCCGGACAGGGTAGGTGCGGCTAGTGCCGCCCACCCTGAGCTATAGTTAGGGTTAGCTGAGTCAGGACCTGACCCCATGTTGAGGTGAGTGATACCCCTAGTCATGTTAGTCATGACAGGTGCGATGGTAGCATTGAGTTCCTCTACTATAGCGGTCATCTTCTCGCTCTCATTGGGTGTAAGGTTGAACCCACCTGAGTCTATCTCAAAGCTAACTTGGCCGGTGGCCGGGTTAGCGGATACAGAGATTAGCTTCTGTGCTGGTACCTTAGTGAACTCATCATCAGGCTGATCAGCCGGTGTTAGTAGAGCATTAGGTACTGGGGCTGAGCCAGTACCGGCACGCCCAATGTACTTGAGCATGGTGTCCCAGACACTACGACTACCCTGTTTGTCCCTAATGATACCTAACCTGTCTAGTTGGGGCTTCATCAGGAGGGGCATGTCGACATTGATTAGCTGCTTAAGCTCCGTGGTCCACATACGGAAGGCTGGGCCGTGTATCTCTCGCTTGAGTTCCACCGGGAAAGCCTTGTACTCAGTATAGAACTCAGGTAGGGCAACCACACCTAGGTACGCGTCACGTAACTGTTCTGACATTAGCCCACCACCCGACTCTAGCTCATCAGCGTGCTCACGAGAGAACTTGAGGAGGCTATTAGCTGTTGAGGTTGTCACTGACTTAGCGAACTCAGGGTCCTCGGCCAGCACACCAGTAGACTGACCTAACAGGGCTAGCCTGTTGTCATCCTGAACCTTGAGTAAGGTTGACACAGCCTCATTCTCAGTCATACCTGACTGCTCTAGGAACCTCTTGTCTCCCGGTCCCCTAGGTGTACGAAGGGACCCATTCTTGTTGGTTGTCGCACCGTAGGTCCTAGTAGACTCACCCTCATTACTGAGTAGGATATCAGATAGAGCCCCGGTTAGGACATCACCTACCTTCAGAGCCTCTACAGTAGAGGTTAGGATACCTGCGGCAGCCATCTTAGAGAGCTGATCCGATACCTTCATCGCTGCAAAGACGTTAGTGTCTGAGCCTAGCAGTGCAGATGTACCTAGGATCTCACCAGTGGCAGCCATACGTCCAGAGTAGTCACCTATGGTCAGAGTCCTGAGACCGGCCTCAATTAGCTTGTCTCCCTCCCCCATAATCTTGTTCCACTCTTCCTCTGGGATAGCAAAGTTAGGATCTAGGGCTGTACGCTGGTTGAGTTTGTAGTTAGACCACTGTACTTGTAGGCCTCTACGTAGCTGCTCGAACATAGCCGGGTTATCCTTGATAATAGCAGCCACATCGTTGACATCGCCCATCTGAGTAAGGTTCAACACCGAGGATTCAACGAATCCTGCGGCAGTGTCATAGATCTCAGGTACCACACTCCTAGCATTCTTGGTGGCAACACCAGAATCGTACTGATTGTTAGCGTTTAGTGTCTCAGCCTTACGTTGGGCCACAGACAGGGCCTCCCTACTAGTAGAGGCACGCTCGATAGCGCCGAAGTAGTCGGCTGTCCGACCACCATAGTTAATCTTGTTGATACCTAGGGTCTCGGCTGTACGATCAATCTGTTCTAGGGTCTGCTGGTCTCTCTCAGCCTGTGTTATTAAACCCTGCTCCAACCTAGCAACCTCAGCGGCTACACCAGAGAAGGAGTTGTGCCTACTGGAGAGCTTGATGATGTCATCAGCTAGATGTGGGTACCGAGAGATGTAATCGGATGTCAAGGAGGAGTTACGGTTAGTAACTTCCTGCTCTGACATGATGCCCTGCTCTAGGGCAGCCTCATTACGGGCCGCTATACGGAGATAGGACTTAACCGGGCCTGAGATGGCCTCACCATCAGAGCGCTTAGCCACGTCCACGGCAGCGGCAACGATATCGTGCTGATCAGCCGTCATCTGGTCTAGTTCAGCGATCCTGTCCTGATCTGCCGCTATGACATCCTCGGCAAAGTCCTTCTTAATGCCCTGATCCCTGACATCAAAGAGAAGTCCGGCTATATCAGCTACAGCTTGGGGTGTTTGGGTGTCTCCCCTAGCTACACGTACCCTACCGACTCCTGCGTCAGCTATTGGGGCTATCGGGTCTTGTCTAACTGCCATCTACATGCTCCTCACGTAATTCTTCTAGGTACTCAACTCGGTCATTGCCCTCACCCTCACTCTGGGAGGTCCACAAGTCTATTAGTTCCTTAAGTTTGATTCTGTCCGCCTCATTAGGTATCATACCGGGCTTATCCAACTGTGCCTTAGTGTGCTCAAGAGGTGGTAGTCCATCCTCCCACATACGTGCGGCTATGATGTCCGTATAGCTCTCTCTAGTCTTGGACAGTCTCCGCATCTCATCAGCAAACACCTCTACAACGTAGTTGTACTCTTCTGGGTCTAGGCCTACCTCAGCCAGAGCTAACTGGCCTAGTATCTGTGACTCTAGGGATGCTTGAGGGATCTTCTTCTCACCCCAAGCAGCGTGCGCCCGCATAGTAACCTTAGCAAACTCCCTACCTACCCCATCAAGCTGCTCTTTGTACTCCTTGCTCCTAGTAATGTCCTCGTACTGAGATATTCTAGCCTCAGTATTAAGACCCAACAGGCCCTTGGCCATGATCTCAGCCCACTTGGCCTCAACCTCAGTCCTCTGCCCAGCCTTAGTCATCCAGACGCCCTGTCTAGCTGCTAGCCGAGCCTTAAAGAAGTCAGAGTACCCAGCCGCTGCTCCCGCTGCAATGGCGTCAAGGGCTCGTATGGCCCTCTGCTGGGGTGTCCAGTCAGGCTTGGTCACAGCGAACCTAGCTAGCCTGTATCCGTCTAGATACCGACTAAAGGTGTTCTCGGAGGGGCCTAGGAACCCATCAAATAAGGCTGTTTCAAAGGCTACCTCGTACATATTACGGGCTATGTTAATAACATTGGCACCCGGCGCTAGGAACTCATCGAATGCTAGGTTTAGGTCCTCGTCACCAGTTATGGCTTGGAGGGATTCATCTAGGAACCAGTCCACAATACCACCAACTAGTATGTCTGAGGCTGTGGTACCTATAAGGTGCCCCATACCCGAGGATTCTAGGAGGCTCTCCACCTCTGGCTTGATACCGAACCCTGCCCCAGCACCAAATAGGAGCATCTGCCCCGCTATCAGCTTCCGAGCCTGAGCAACCGTAAAGGTCTTGTTACCTAGGGGAGCTGCACCCGGTACACCACGTAGCATAGTTAGGAAGATCTTATGGGAGAACTGTACAAACTGTAAAGGTAGACTGAGTATGCCGTACTGGAAGTCAGAGGCATTAGGACGGACCATAGCTAGGCCATAGTTGGAACCGAGGGCCTTGATAGCCTCCCAATCATCACCAGTAAGGGCTCCGATGGCCTTGTTCCCGTGCTCTTTACGGTACTGCCGTAGTGCCATGAGCCAAGAGGCAGCGACATTGAAGCCCTCACCCCGCTCAAAGCCCTGTCTACGGGCAACAGTGCGGAGAGGCCGTAGAGTAGCCGCCCCAACGGCCGTCTGTGCTACGTCCCCAGCCTTGCTCTGTGGCGTAACATCAACTCTACGTGCCGTCTCCCCACCAAAGGAGTGAACGTCGATAGCCTGCGTGAGCCCAGACTTATCGAACTCCTCAATTAGCTTGAGGTACTCCTGTTCAGTAACACCCATTAGTTTGGCGTTACGTTTAACCATCTGTTGGGCAACCTTCTTACCACCTGACTCACTAACCACCGTCTTACGGAGACCCTGTGTTAGGAGAGTTGTGTCTAGTTGCCACCTCCCTGCATAGGCAGGGTCAAGGGCCTGAATAAAGAGGTGCTGCCCACCCTGTAGTACCAGTTGCCGTACAGGTCTGGTCACTAGGAAGTCTATGAAGGCTAAACTCTTGGTTGCCTCAATAGGACTAGCCCTATGGGCATTACGATAGAGCCATACTGAGGGCCTACGTGCAGAGGGGATACCGTCTAGGCTCTCAGCCACGAACTCAGCACCCTGAATAGCCTTACGCTTGAAGAAGGAGCCTCCTCGATGGACTGAACCCTCCATAGCCCTGATATAGTTCCAAGTATTCTCTGCCTCCACATTCCTAGCAGAGGAGTTGAGCTTGACGTTCTCCTTTAGGAGGGTGGCTATCTCTGCTGAGGTGTGGTGGTGCATGTTAGGGATAAGATCCCCGAACTGGGCTTGAAAAGAAACCTTATAGCCCTTAACAAGATCCTCAGTAGTAACCTGTCTAGATACCATACGAGCCGTCCGCTGGATGGCGTTGATAGGATCAATGATATCTGCGGGGTTACCCTGTACATTGAATAGTCTTTCTTGGTTACGATCATCAAAGAACAACCGTCCCTCTACTTGGAGCCGTTCTAGGTCCATCTGAGTACGATCCTTCTCCGAGAGTCTGGCGTCCGCCTTCTTGACTCTCCACTCCTCACCATCTACAGTAGCATTATTGAGTCTCCGTACCAGTGAAGAGGCCTCCTTGTCCGTGCCTGCTACGTGGGTCACATAGGTGTGCTTACCGGGCACTCCGTCCACTACAGCCTTAGGTACCACCTTCTCTATGAAGTAGTAGTCCTCGTACATACGTGGCCAGTAGCCCGGAATGTACTCCAGTGGCGTATCAGAGAGCCTCTCTAGTCTCCAATTGATGTCCTTGGGGTCAGAGACAAAGAGCTTGTGGAACTGGCCCGACTCCTCACCCTTGATGGTTAGGTTAGACTGGAGAATCTGACCACCCCTCTTGTACAGCTCATCTATCTCAGCTATGTTATAGGTCTTAGTACCATTAGTCTCTGGGTCATAGGCGTGTAATCTACCGCCCTGCCCGAACAAGCCTCGTGTTGCGTCCTGCGCAACAGGGGCACCGTGGTACTCAGCCTTACCATACGCGTGTGTGAGGGTACGGAAGCCCTGATTCTCCCAATCTCTCCGAACCCTACGGTTCTGGAGCTGGTAGATGGTGTCATAGAACTGCCTAGTAAGGTAGAAACCACGATACTCATCACTCCCGGCATCAGGAAAGTTCTGGATTATCTCATCCATAGTAACAATACGGCGTTCCTTCATGCCAATGTCATTGGACCAAGTGTACATCTCAGCAATGGTACGCCGCTTGTTGTTCTTTAGGGAGAATACAGGTGATATGATCCGGTCTAGGAGGGAGGTCATAGTCTGCTCACCTAGGAAGTTCCTTAGGTAAGGCTCATATACTTTACGCCCAAAGGTTGAGGACGGTGTTAGTAGATAGCGGCCCACAGAGCCCATCCACTTAGGTGCAAGGCTAACGTCGTCACCAAACAGAAGTCTATCCAGAGGTGAGAAATTATAATCCTTGTCAAATTGGACATAGAAGTTACCCCGTTTACTCGGCATGGTACCCGCTCTAATTTTAGACAAATCATCTAGGGCCTCCTTACCAGTTAGGAAGGGCTTAAGGGAGGTGCCGTCCGATACGAATACCCTGACTCCCTCTCCTGAGCCACTTAGTTCCTCTACCATCTCAAAGGCTGTGCGTTGAGACAGGAATCCTACCCGATCATTCTTACCTAGGGTAATTGAGAAGCGTACACCGTTCCCATCTTCGTGCATAGCAATGTTAGACTGACCTAACCGCATCTTACCCTGATAGGTAGCCTCAATCTGTCCCATCTCCCGCTCTACAGCAGCTACGCGGGCCTCCTCATCTAGGATATTCCTATTGGAGGCGTCAGCCACCTCAAAGATCCGCTCTCGGAGTAGGTTCACACGCTCCACATCATCCTGAATAGCTGGCACATCCTCTAAGGAGCCCCCTTTATGGTCTCCCTTAGGTCTTAGTGCGGCTAGTCCGGGTGGCTTAGGGAGCTGTGTCTGTACTACGTCCTCACGGACTAGTCCCCACCTCTTTACAATGTCCGCATTATCAGTTATAATGGTGGTCAAGGCCTTACCGCCCTGTGTCTTGGAGGTCTGTACTAGGGTGCGCACCGCTGGGCCACCACCTGTACTGAGGGGCTTACTCATTCTGCCACGGAGCAGGGCGCCCTGAGCTGAACCAGCCATACGTCCGGCTAGGTTAGCCGCTGTACCGGCATCGAGCATCAGGAAGAAGGCGTTCTCAAACCCAACTAAGGCATCATCAACAGGGGCCCTACCGCCTAGGGCAGGCCCTACGACCTGTGCAGCAAACATCTTACGTAGATCTGTGGTAGCCTTCCAATCATTCTCTAGGTAGGTCTCTATCTCCCGTCTGAACTGATCTCGCTCCTCAGGCCCCATCTCTAAGATGAGTTTCTGGAGGGTCTTTTGCATGGTACCCGGTACTAGGACCTTCTCCCATAGGGAAGGGTCTCCTCCGGCTATGCTAACCATGTCTCCCCAGAACTTACCGTATGTTAGGAAGAACAGTGGCAGCTCAGCGGCTATACCACCGGCTAGACTACGACCTGTATCTCCCTTGAGCCAGTCCTCTTGCATAACGCTCGCGTTCTCTAGGAAGATATGCTCCTGCTCATCAGCATAGTTGAGCTGGCCCTGTACGATCTGGTCTACCTTAGCAGCTACGAAGTCATTGTATATGGCCTCATCAGCGTCCCTCTGTACAGGGCTGCGCTGCTCTGAGGCGACAGAGCCCTTGATGAGGGCCTCCACACCTATCTCACCAGTGAGGTCACCGCTAGCCCTAGCCTCCTCTACCCTGATAAGCTCTGTTATAGAGTCCGTATACCCCAGTGAGTTCTGGTCTAGGCCCATCTCCTCAGCACTCTTGACGGTGTTACTGATAATGATGTCAGTGGCTTTCTCACTCTTGGCACGCTGATAGAGCTGCTTGTAGTTGTCCCACTCTTGGGCACGGCCTGACTGTTGGTACACCTGCTTGATGTGCTCAGCCTGTCCTGATTGTCCCATAGCAGCGGATACAGCTAAGGCGAAGTTAGACGCCTCTGCCTCAGGGATCTTGTTCTTAGGTACGACAACGTTAGGTTGCCGCTCTAGTCCTTCTTGTGGGAATATGTCCGTCATTAGCCTCCGCCTAGGATAGCTGTGTTACTAAAAGCGTTACTGAACTGTGATTGCCCTGCTGCACCAAAGCCAGTGCCAGCAGCTCCAGCGCCTGCACCCGCACCAGCGGCAGCGCCCGCACCTGCCCCCGCGAACCCACCAGCTATGCTGGCTACTGCCTTAGCTATGGCTGCTCCTGAGGCCGCTCTAGCGGCAGCTCGATCATTGCCTAGGGCCCTTACTTCGAAGTCTGTGATGTCCTTATTCAGGCCTACCTGAGAGGCCAGCTGTTGCTTAGTCCGACTCTGCCCAGACTGGAAGGCTGAGGAGCCCTGTCCCGCACCCCTAGCTGTGAACCCGGACAGGAAGTTAGCTTCTTGAATCCTAGCATTCTGCACCGCTGTACGTATACCGATATTGTTACGTACAATGGCTGCGTGTTGGCGGCGTCTGGAGGCTGATCTAGCTTCCCTGCTACCCTTAACTGAGAAGGCCACACCTACCGCCATCGCTCCCGCTGCTATTAGCATAGGCATATTATAGTTCCCTCGTTAGGTAGATCATATCGTACTTATTGCCACCCTTCTGCCATGCCATAGGTAGTACTCCTCGTTTCTTAAATCTGTTCTCGGTACACAACTTGATGGCCTCCTCATTGTACTCTGGTACAAACCCGTATATGGTCTGATATGGTGTTCGGTTCTTTATGTGTCTCATAACTGCTTCGAACCCTTCCCTAACAATGGGCTTACCCCAGTACTTAGGGAGGAAGGCGAAGTGGATCTCCGCACATATGGCTGTCTCATACCTGAGTATGAAGGTTCCAGCCAGCTCTCCTTGCTCGGTGAATACGCCAACGTATCTCGTCCTAGTGACGGAGGTGAGAGAGGTGCCGTCATCCAAGGTCCTGCTTCGCAGCTTCTCGTCATTAGCGAATGGTTGGAGTATTGAGCCACTAGAGTCTTCGAGTACCTGCATATTGTATTAACCATCCTAATAGGTGTGCAGGCTTGTCAGTCTGTGATGCGTCAAAGTACAGGTGTAGTGATCTACCCCTGCCCCTAATCTTATTACGGACCACCAGTATGGGTTGCCCGTCATCAAAGTCATCATTAACATCTACGGGTGTGTACAGCCTACGGTGCTTGTAAATCTGTACCGCTGTCGTGTACTTATTAGAGTTAGCGTGATCAGCAAAGTCCCACCTAACCTGTAGTGTCATACTTGACTCATTGACTGGGAGCAGCTCACTTGTACCCGCTGTGTACCCTGTCTCTGTCTTCTGCATATAGGTGTGTATAGTGGGGGCCTGCTTGTACCGTCCCCAGTCACCCGTATTGTCGTACCCTAACGCTAGGAAGGCGTCATAACTATAAGATGTATCATCTATGTACGCCTCTGCATCAGAGAAGTCCAACAAGCCCAGCGTTCTAGGTGAGCCCCCCGCAGAGACCTGTAAGAACTGAAGCTTATCATACTCAGTAGCCGAGGCATCCTGTGTGGGTATGGTTGTCAGTAGGAGCATGGTGGCGCTGTACTCATAGAAGTGCCACGCCTGTAGCCGAAGATCATAGATCAGGCTGCTCCGTACTGCATTACTAAATCCTGCTGAGCTAGAGGGGAAGTTGAGCCAGACCTTTTTCCGTATATCATCGTATACCATGCTAGGCCGCCCTAACTGGAACTTAGACTTATCCTTCCAGATAGTTTCTATGACTGCATCAGTTAGAGATTGCACGCCTAGGTGGCCTGTCGTCTCATTAGGGGCGATCATGTAGCACCCTCTAGTAGAGGCGAAGAACAGGAGTCCCTCGGCCTCAGTAATTGATACCTCAGATAGACAGTCTACATCAGAGAGCTTCCTGATTAGATAGTCGTTGGCAGCAAAGTAACCTTCACCCCCACGTATCTCCCATACACCTGTCTCAGCAAACACTATCAGGCTATCGCCCATTTGGCGCATGTCCCTAACGTTAGATAGGCCTGTGATTTGGATGGAGCCTCCATCATCAGAGACCAGACCTTGGTAGTTCTCTCCGGTGGGGTCCCCCTCTTGGTACATCCTGTCCCACCCTGTCTCCGAAACACCGATCTGAGAGAAGTACACCTTATCAGCTAGCGGACCGTATCCTATTCCACCTAACCATAGCCTGCCCGCATAGAAGGCATTGGCTGTGGGTCTAGCATCGGTTGTGTAGCCCGGAGGACTAGGCATCTCAAAGCCATCCACAGAGTATGAGCCTAGTAGGTTAGTTACTGGTCTAGTGGTCCCGTCCCAGTCTCCGGGGGCAGCAATATCATAATAGAAGCGTGTGACACTGCCACTGGTCTGGATACTGACACCCGTTAGTGCTCCGCGCCCATCAAGATACTGCTTAACAGAGCTGCTGTCTGTGTACTTACCTGATGTGTCGTGCATGGTGACATCATCTAGAGCAGGGGAGGTCAGCCCGTGGGGTGTATCACACTCAATGACAATACCTATACGACCAGCCGGTACTGGGAAGGCGTATGTTGTGTGCGCCCAAGTGCCGGAGGGTGTCTCCGCAGGTATGTACCAAGCTATACTAGTAATGGAGGACCCTGAGTTGGTCCGTAGCTCTATATCTGTGGTGTCATAGACGTTAGCTATGATTGCACCCTTAGCCGCTGACTGGTTACCGAAGGCCTCAGCAAACAACTTGGTCGCTTGACGCTGCTTGGTCCAGTCAGAATCCCTGAACTCACCTACACCAGCCGCAACTGTTCGGCTCCTAGCATACAGATAGTACCAGATGTCGTTCTTGGCAGGGTAGTGCAGTGGGGTAGACCCGCTGTTAGTGTAGTAATCTGTTATGTCTGAGTCTGACCACCCTCGTATGAGGAGATTGGCCCGGTGTGAATCTGTTAGGGTGGGGTACGGCCGCTCAGATATGTTAATATCATCATCCACATCCTCATACCACCGCATTCTAGGGGTGATAATCTCAATTGTAGTGACTCCAATACTAGTCCACTCAATCTTTACTGTCTCTAGGTACTGGCCTGATACAAATAGCTTACCGTTACCAACTGCAAAAGTCACTAGCCCATTCTTAACCTCAGTATCAGTGCCACCCGGCGCCCGATATGGGGTCAGGTCTATTAGGTACACGGTCTCTGAGGACCAAGGCAAGTTATCATTCCACCAATAAAGGTAGGACCCATACTTGAGTACTATGGGATTGAAGGCCCCTGATATGTTACCCGCATTAATAACACGGACATGGTTCTGTGCCGCTGCCGTAGAGCTGGCCTCTACCTCGGTGCCCGTATAGAGGTCACTTGAGTTAGCTAGGCCTCTACGTTTCCTGCGGGTGCCATCAATTAGCAGATCGAAGTTAACCTCGTCTGTTGTAGCCCCGTCAGGGAACCCCAAACTAGGGGCCTCAGAAACGAGGCCCTTAGCAAAGGCGAATATAGGCTTCTCAGCCTTAGTTTGTGGCAACAGCCTCTTCCTTAAACTCTCTATCACGCTGCTTACCAGCGGCTTTAAGAGCTTTGTCATCTGAACGATCCCAAGATGCGATAAGATACAGACGGATGGCCTCTTCAGCCAGTACCGTCTTAGTAAACTTACCACGTAGGGCTAGACTAGGACAGACACGGGGCTTTGTGAAGCCTCCGTCACCATCAATATACCCGGCTTCGTATAAGCCCATTCCACTAATAGCTCGGATTCCCCACTTGTTACCGAAGGGGTCCGTGCGTTCCGCAATCGCTAATTCTCGATCAATAATAGCATCTGTCATACTACTGCATACTCCTATGAAGGCCACCAAGATGGTAGCGTTGTGCCCCCTGACTGCCCGGTAAGCCCATCATTGCCGCGCTTGGTCCTACGAGGACTGCCACGGCCATAATCAGGGAGGTTGTCGGGTGGTTGGGTAGCGGTGAACTTGTGCATGTTACGTTGTGCCCTGACCCTAGACCTACGAGCCATCTGGTTAACCTTCTTGGTTGTACCATCCTTATAAAGATCAAAGAACATCTCTCTAGCTTCGTCCCTCAGCAGCCCTATAAGCTCCTGTGGGAGGTCTATCGCAGTTGTGTCATCCAGAGTTAGGGTCGGACGAGAGAGGCCATAGCCCTGCATCTTAGCTGCTACTAGACCGGAGCCGTCCTCACCTGAATCATACGAATCAAAGATGATTGTCTTGTCATCGAAGGATGTCCAGTACCTAGGGCGCTTGTTGTTTGTTATGAAGTACTCAACGTCATTGAAGTCCTGTGTTACAACCTCAGTGTTAGCCTCGTTCAGATCGTGTGAGGTAGCTAAGAAGTCCACGGGAGTCTTGTACCCAATGATCTCGTACTGCGGTGTAGCTGAGTCCGTAGTGATGTCGTACTTAAACCACTGTATCCTAGTGATACCCACCGGGAGGACGAACTGTGTTAACGTACCTGCCGTGAGGGAGGCATCCTGTTCAAATACCGTCATGGTGGACGGAAGGTCATACTGATCAATCAGCGCATCATAGCTAACCCTGATAACCTTAGATACTTGCTCAGACTCTACCGTCTCATTGAAGGAGTTGACGTTATCGCCATCTCCATCAGAGAGTATGTCCTGTATGATCTCTAGTACTGTGGTAGTCATAGCTTGTCCCTATAGGTTTACTGGGTGGAACGGACCATTAGTGGTCTGCACTGCGCCCACATCAATATCTGATGTTGGGAAAGGCTCTCCATCGTAGCCGTTGATGAACGGAAGCGTTACCTTGTGAGCGTAGCCTACGCCGATCATAGCCGTAGCAGTGACTTCGTACTCACCGTTGTCGAAGTCCTTTATCTCCGGGTCCACGCCCTCGACCTCTGCGACATTAGCACCGACGTCACCGTCGCCATTCCATAGAGCTATGGTTGCGTAAGACGCAGTTGATGATGTCCACGGCGATGCGTTGCCGGGGGCCACCGTCGCGTAGTAGTGATTACCTTCAAACACCGTGTCGGATGCTATGTCCTTGTCATACACATACTTATTGATTTCAGCTTCAGCGCGAATGAGGTTGTTGTAGTAGCCGCACCCTGAATTACTGGCAGTAACAGCCCCCACCGATGATGTTGACCCAAACCCGGTCGCTAACGGCACCGTCGCGCCCCCGGTATATACAACAAGGTTGTTAGCGAAGAAGCTATCCGTGCACCCCTTCAGTAACAGTGAGCCGTTACCTGATGCGTCAGCGCAATCAATGGTCACGTTCCCTGTAGCTTCAGAATCAATGGCTCGCTTCAATA
>Ga0255047_10001407_pt1 | contig 17523 bp, 36 predicted proteins | sample JV7_2_1_MG_FD_183640 | JGI IMG/M metagenome (GOLD analysis project Ga0255047, IMG submission 183640) | Seawater microbial communities from Jervis Inlet, British Columbia, Canada - JV7_2_1 | ecosystem: Environmental > Aquatic > Marine > Inlet | place: Canada: British Columbia | collected 2016-10-06 | reverse complement strand
CTTGATCTTTATGGCAAATCCTCAAAACAAGTTAAAGTCGCACTTAAATCTGTAGTGTACAATGATGTGGGTGGTATATCTCTTTTATACACCTCAGATGGGCCTAAATATTTTGGAGAAGTGACTATCCCAGAACAACTAAAAAGTAGACTAAAAGAAATCGAAAAAAAGTAGGTGTTTGATTGAACAATCTGATTATCAATGCGTTCTTAAAAGAAAAAGCAACGAAATGATGTTTTCAAAAGTAATTAAAGATCGTCTTGTGAGCATCTATATTTCAGGCGGTGAGGGAGGTTACCAAATGTTTTATATATTTTGAGCGAAAGACCCCGTTCCTTTAGGTCGGGGAGTAGGTCAATCTGATTGAGTTTGTTAAATTTATATTATGAATATGTCCGCAATAAAATTCACCACCCCTACACTTCAAACCCCTTGGGGCATTCCAACACTGGATTATACACCTGACGACATTAAAGAGTTGCGTGAAAACGAAGTATTCGTCTATGGTGACAACCTCGCACATCGTCATGGAGCGGGCGCAGCAAAACACGCCTTAAAATTCGGGGCAATGCATGGGCTTGGGTACCAAGTTGTGGGCCAAACATACGGTATCTCTACAAAAGATCATACTGTTAAACATGTTTTATCTTTGGAAGATATATACAAAGAAATAAACTATTTTAAAATGGTTGCTGTACAGAATTTCAGGAAAGTGTTTTTAGTGACCAAAATCGGTTGCGGCCTTGCCAACCCCCACGAAACAGAAGAAGAACGGATCGCAGAAATTGCACCCATGTTTAAAGGGTCACCCCCAAATTGCGTTTTCCCAAAAGAATTTGAAAAGTATTTAAAATGACCATAGACATATCTAAAACTACCTCAGTAGAATTTATTAAAGGTAAAGCTTACCCAACATACTCCCTAGCCGAGTTCATGATGGGAACACCACCTCAACTAGTTCCAACATATTTCTCTACAGACCTAACAAGTACAACCGAAGTAGTTATTATTGAGAACGATGGTGTTAATAGTAAGCTGTTAATACCAATGAAGAAGACACAACCAATTATTTGCGTAGCAAAAAATACAGATTATAAAAAATTATGAATATAAAACTCACTCACCCAAACGCAATACTCCCATTGAGAGCGCATGACACAGATGCCGGATGGGATTTATACGTGGCAGAAGTAAAAAAGGGTTTTCCATATCAAAACCAAATTTGGTATGATTTTGGAGTTGCATTTGACATCCCAAAAGGTTGGGTAGGACTTGTATTCCCACGCAGCAGCGTTGGTGCCAAAATGGATTTAACGCTATCTAATTGCGTTGGAGTCATCGACAGTGGATATACAGGAAGTGTAAAAGCTATTTTTGACACTCTTATCAGAGATTGGGCTAGATTCTCTAAGTCAAGTAAGAATAGCGACGGTTTTGCAGAAGAGGATACAAATTATACGCGAACGTATAAAGTTGGGGATCGTGCTGCACAGATCGTATTTCTTCCATTAGCTGATGTTCAAGAACTAACGGTTGTAGAGGACTTTGATAAAGAAACAAGTCGTGGGAGCGGTGGGTTTGGTAGTTCTGGGGAATAAATAATGTAAGGTGGTGGAATTGGCAGACACACGCGAAAACGTCTATTCGTGGGAGATTATGGGATAAACCGTTATTGGCTAACTACTCATTGGAGATTCGAATTCTCCCCTTACAGCAAAAAACAATTTATATATTTTGAGCGAAAGACCCCGTTCCTTTAGGTCGGGGAGTAGGTCAAAACTAATTAATAATAACACGTTTTCCACCACGATTGAAGTATACTCCTGTTTTGGGATTATCTCCAACGGGTTGCCCCAAAATATTGTAAAGCCTTCCTGAACTTGGTTCGGGGAGGTTTTCTTGTTTTACTATACAAAAGTTTTTGTAAGAGCTTTCACTTGTATTCGATCCGTTATCTTTATCATTGATGATCCACAAATACCTCATTTCCCCCGGAACAAGTGGGATTTCTATTGTTCTCCATATATCTACGGGAACATCTAATTCTCTATTACCAAAGTTCTGTGTGCCCGTTAGGTTATATATGGTAACACCAAATGGATTATTCCCATAACTAACGGCAACACCTTGAATCTCACCTTGACCATCACCATTGTATTCAAATCTCAATATATCTCCGTTTTGAATAACTACCGCGAGATCGTGTCTTGTCCAAATATTTCCGCGAAGTGTGAATGTATTACCACCAGCATATATCCAATAACCTCGGTTACGTCCGGGTTGATATTGTTGTTCATAGAAATGAGCGTCAGCAATATCTATACAAGGAATGCTTGTAGGAGGCTCACAGAAGGGTATTACAAGGCTATCTCCGTCGAAAGAATATTCTACCCCATCAACGAACAAATAACCTGTCATACACTCCCCATTAAAGCCATCCCCGTAGCTATCAAATACAAATAATGTATCACAAGATGTTGCACAAGCAACAATGCCTACATCAATACTATCTTTAGGGTATGGGCCACCAGTTGAGCTTCCCCACCTCCAAGTTGTTTCTCTTGGATCAGAGTTCATTACAATTCTTGCTGTTCTAACACTATCACATTCTGGTTCAGGATCAACAGGATTACAAACTAATCCAGCGGCTTCTAATCGCTCATGCAGTCTATCTGCAACTTGGTCACGGAAAACAAACTCGGTTTGTCCAAATAAGTGACAATATGACATAATCGTTCCAAAATCAGGGGGTGTCATTGGGACACTAAACCCACAACTATCTATAGGTGTATTATTTCCATTCCATACAGGGTAGTGAGTGTGATGACTTCCAATTACGTGACCAACCTCATGAGCTGAAACCAACCCATTCCAAAACAATGCCGCACCAACTGGTCTGTTGATACCAGATTGCAGTGTAGATACTGCGTAGGCATAGTTACCTTGTAGCTGATTTAATACCCCAATACCCCCACTTCCCTTAAATGTGTACAAGTGAGCAACATCACCCATAAAAGGTGTACCCACAAAATTATTTATAATCTCTGAATTATTGCGGCCAGCAACGATGGTGTCTAGGTATGTAATATTGAAATCCACACCCACATTAATTGAATCATATGCTTGAATAAATCTAGCATTTGTTTCTGTCACTACAATAGCCGACCCAACTATACCTAGTCTATCTTTAACACTCCGATCTACAAAAACATGTACGTTTAAACATTTTCGAGTATGACTAGTTTTAGCTAACTCTAATCTGGGCATTTTATCCGCATCACCAATTATAATTGGCTCATGTAGCGGTTGACCATTTATTTCAGTTAAACAGAAAAAAAGAACAATTATTAATAAAATTTTCCTCATAATACAGCACTTTTATTTTTTAAATTTCTTCTGCAAATTCAAACGACGCACCCGCATTACAAGCCCCTCCATTTTCTCTGTGTATGGTAAATATAAACATGTCTCCCGGAGTAATGTACACATATGTACTCCCTTCAAATAAAGCGGTGGTAGTGTATGTTTCGTCCTGACGGACTCTACTACCAAAAACCAATGTTGCTTTTCCTGTATCAAAACTCATAGGTGTAACCACATCAGGGTTATCGTATTCAAGGTACTCTAAATGACCATCGCCAAAATCTCCCCATGTTTGATCATTACCTGTAATTGCGGTAAAATCTCTGGTAGTCCAAATCCTAACAAACGCCCTCTGGTCCGAAAATCCACTTGCCATTAAAGATAAAGTGTCTCTAGTGTTTATAAGTCCATTCACGGTGGGTTTGCTACGTATTGCTAAAATAGGAACATTAAATCCGATGATAGAAGTTTCACCTGTTTGATTACTTAAACTAATACTCCCATATTGCTTACCGTTAGCTCCTCCCCCTTCGCGAGTCATGTCTACACAACCTGATTGTAACACCACATTTTCCCCCAGATTAACGGCTTCAAAGGCTATTGGATTAGCTGGATTGTACATCGTAAGATCGGTTCTTGTCCCAACGTATTCAATTTCTTTCGCAATTTTTGTGTTTATGAAAAACTTATACGACCCCACTCCACGCCATTGCATTTGTATATCGTATAGATTCCCTTTGGATAAATCAATACCTGTGGTATCAATTGCGTACCTATCATCAGTTGTAGTAGCGTCTATAGTAGTTCTAACCACTCCGAATAGCCCCGCAGATGTCAACTCGAAGAAGGCCCCGCTTTCCGATGTAAAATACCCCCACCGCCTAATACCCAACCCTGTTGGATTTGGTAAAAATACAGAGGTAGAAAATAAATACCCACGGTTGGGTTCGTATCTTGGATTTCTGAAAGTACGTAAGTAGACTTTATCAGATAAAGTCACCCCTGATTGTAGGTTCAACTTACCGTTTACAGAAGAGGCATTTGAAAATGCAGCCAACTCTACTCCATTTAAAGACTCATACCACACTGTAACAGGTACATTATAGGTAAACATCCCATGAAATAATGATAGGTCTATTGTTGTCTTAGGTTTACCCCAAGCGTCATACCCAAGTTCATTTTTCGCTATACTTACATTTTTAAAATAACTCATACTGTATTTTTATGTTAGATTATTACCCAACCTACTCCATTGGACACCACTACTATACAATCAAATTGTGTTAATACTTGCGTCAATACTCCGTCAATCGCCTCGGCTCCACTTCCGTCTAAGGTAAGTGTTCCGACCCCTGAATTTTTAATAGTGTAGCTCTTACCCGTAACGCCAACCGCAGTAGGCAACGTTACGGTGAATGTATTTGCGGTAGCAATTACTAGGGAGTCCGATGGTAATATGGTATATGTTGCACTTACTTGTGTAACGGTATAGATGCTTATTTCCCCTGTGTAGGCTAGGGTGTTAAACCCCATAGAATCTCGGTATTTCAATCTGTCCCCAGACGACGAATCTACAAAAAGCATCCCTGCCGCTTCGTTTGTAATACTGGCGTTAGTTACAGGATTTAGTTTTACTGCTCCGTTTTTATAGATTGTTAGTGCATCCTCCCTTGCTATGTCAGAAGTACCCATACCTATATTTAGGAGGCGATCTGTGTCATCAGATGCGGGTACATACTCTGTACCAAATTTTCCAAATGATGTCTCGTATTCTGCTGGGGCAGTATTCCCACCACCCCAAGCTGTTGCCTTCGATCCGCTGGAAGTATTATCTTGACCCCAAGCTGTTGCTCGCTCGCCAGATACCGTATTATCTCGACCCCAAGCGACTGATTCCGGGCCTGTTGCTCCCTTGGTCGCGCTAGCTGAGTTAGAAACACTCTTGTCAACCGCGTCAAGCCCTATATTACCATAATTTAGTGGGTCACGCCCAACTAAACGCCAACCAGTACCATTGCCTTCATCTAAGGCTTCTAACCCACTCCCCCCACCCCCACCACCGGATGGTATTAATGTTACTTCTGCCATAATTTTTTATTGTATTTTGTTTTTATTTTTCGTATGGGCCAGATGTTGGGGTTGCGTAAAACTCTGGGTTTTGCGTTAGGATGTTCTGTAATAGAGTGCTACCTGATCTTGGCATACTACTCTGAAAAAATATTGTTTGTCCCATGCTACCTTTTAATTTTTACTTATCCACTAACTCTAGCTGGTGGACCTAAGGTGGGGCGTTTGTTAGTAGTGGGGATATGGGGTTTCGTCAATATGGTGTAGGGTTAAGGTGGTCATGGGTTAAGGTTTTTTCGCTATCCTTCAATAAGCAGCAGACAGCTTCCCGCCTTAATCGTAGTGGCCACGTTACCAACTTGCCACTGCGAAAAGGATAATTGAACTGTGCTGTTTTCTGCGCCGCCCTTTACTGTGGCGACAAATCGAACAGCCTTGTTCTTTTTACCGTCGTTGGATTTGTCTGCCCATGTAGCCGGGTGCGGAATGCCAAAAACCCCTGCCAGTGAAAACGATTGCACATCGGACGAGTCGTTAAACTTTACGAAATTATAAGCAAGTTCCTCGGTCGCGTTGATGGCGATTTTAACCCCTTCGTTATTGCCAGTTTTGTAGATTAGCAGACCCTCTATCTTGGCCGTCTGACCGGCTTTGATGGTCACCGAGAGGTCGTCTAGTGGAACCATAGTCACCCCGTCAGCGACGGTGCTAACGTCTTGCGATAAGGTGATTAATTGATTAGATGATGTGTAAAAATTATTGATTTGGTTCATTATTTGTTTTATTGAATTTTAAATTTGACTACACTTCCTGCTTTAATCGTAGTGGTGCCCGAAGAACTCAATTGCTTAAATCCGAAAGTTATCGTTGTATCGGTAAGTCCCCCGTAAGCTACCCCGCTGTATTTAAATACATTAATGCCGGAAGCCGAATCGAAAGTATCGAACGTAGGAGATGAAAGGCCACCAGAAAAGGGATCAAATACAATAGATCGAGCGATGCTGTCAGCGGCCTTTCGGTCTACGTAGAAATAGTTTACCCCCGGCTCAACATCTGCGCTAATCTCAGCCGAAAAGTCCGCGGTTGCGTTGGTGTTTGCGATAATCGTAAACTCCATTATACAGTGGCTCCCAGCAGGTATTAGAACTTGCAAATCAGGGACGTTAATGTAGGAGCTGGCGTTGTTTGTAGTCGTCACATCGGACTGGACTACCTGAATTGAATCGCCGCCGCCGCCGCCGCCGCCGTTAATAACTGATAGTAAACTAACTCGCATAATTTATTATTTTTTATTTGTCAATAGGTGCAGGTCACGCCGTAGTGTAAAGAACAAAAAGATTATTACCTAGACCGTCGTATGTAATTGCCTCCAACGTGGCCCCCTCCCTACCCAATACTGAGTCAGAGATGGTCGCAACACCAACAGGCGTGGCAGTGCCGTTAAAGGTGAAACTGTCTCCGGTTACTGTGGTAATACAGTATGAAACTGCTCCAGCAGGTATAGTGCCAGCACCAGATACAGTGGCACTCACCGTGTCATATGATGTAAGTGGGCTTGAAGACAACACCAGTGGGAAAACAGGCGACGGATCGGAAATAATTCCAGTGTCGGGGTCTAAATACACCACCGTAGTTAAGCCATCTGCATCTATTGTGGTTTGTCTTATGTGGACAACCCCATTGCTATCAGTCACTAGCATCTCGCTGAACCCACTGCCCCCGCCGGATGACGCACATATTTGTTTTAATAGTCTGTTATTACTTGAGATTTTTCTCGTTGCTTCATCTTTAAACATACCTAAGTTTTTTTATTTTAATACTCGGACAGTTTTTATAGTGTTCAGACACTCCTTACATATATAAACAATTTATATTTGAAATAGTTGAACAATTAGTAAAATTAGATGTTTTAATACTTATTAATTTAAATATAAAGATATATGAAAAACAGTGAACATGCACAGCGAATAATTGACTCATTAGAGGGGGAGCATGGTTGGGAAAATATAATTCCGTGGCATGTGGAAGATAAAAAAACTAAATATGACCTTATATTTACGTCAGAGAATAAAGATGTAGTCATGCATTATGAGATCGACCCAATGGTTGCCCCCGGGATTATTTCAGAAGGATTGGCAACAGGAAACTTCGGCCCAACCTTTAGTAGCTCCAAGATGGTAGATAAATTTGAGGCAGAATATATTGCGGGACTCCCTAGACGTACAAGGCGTAAACTAGAAAGGAAATTAAAAAAAGAGAAATATCGTAACAAACGTTAAGAAGTGTTAAAGTGGAGATCGCGTTGAAACTTATTTTGTAGTGAGGTCGTTAATAGAGCAAACAACCAACTATGACACTAGAAGAAATCAAAGCAGCAAGAGACAAACACATGGAACTACGCCATGAAATGGTTTTTAACCGAGAAGTTTGGAGTAGAGCATTGGTTAGAAAGTTCGGGAATGACATGAAACGCACTTTCCCGCATTATTTTGACTGCATGACAGCTAGCGCCATTACATTCAAATTCCGAAACAAAGAGGTTAAAGCAGCTATCGTTGGACGGATCAAACTTGCAACACAAGTTTGGCATAATGAATGGTCCACAAAATCAACGATTAAAACAAACGAAAGGGTTAAAATTAAAAATATTGTCCCTTACACTAAACTTTTTAAAGGGTAAAAACGTTATATTAGCATGAGAGAGTTGAATACATTTTCGTGGTCCTATTTTTATAGCTGTTCGTTTTACGAGCCAGTTGGGGACCGATATGTATAGATGAATGGTTGATCTTTACGCTCCCTGCTGACTTTATGTTGACAGGGAGCTTTTTTTATTTATATGCGGACGTATGCAAATTGGCGAAGCAAGCGGATTGTAATCTCGCTACGTAAGATACATTATAGGTTCAAATCCTATCGGTCGCACAAGTACAAGTTAACTTCTTAGATATGGAAGACAGAAGAGGGGAGAGTAGCCCCACATGGCACTATAACATAAATGGTTTATGTGCTGGACTGAAAATCCAGAAATCGAGGATCGTTACCTCGTGGTGTCGCTGAGGGTAATATTTGACATAGCTACATTCTGGTCAAAATTGCCAATGTTTTCCGCAAAATGTACATTATGAGCAAAAAGGAGTTAAACTTTTACACATATAAATTGTTATATATATATGACTTTATCAGAAATCTTTAAAGAAGATTGGACTGATGCCAAAGATATACATCTTGTAACTAGGGGTTTTACACCGTTGGCTGGTAAATCCGATCTTTTTTTAAATATAATAAATATTATAACAATACTCATTCCATTTCTTTCTTCTCGAAAAAAGTCCGATCCAGTTAATACTTCGAGGGTTGCTTTAAAAAAGCTCCGAAAAGATTTAAAAAAGGGGAGGATTAATGAAGAAGAGTATAATCTTTTACGAACAAAAGTGCTATTAGATTTACAAAAACTTATAATGTAAACATTACATACTATGAAAAAATTAAGCGTAACTAAAAAAAGAAATAGCGTTAAAGCTAAATCAACCACCACTAAAAAAAGTAACTCAAAAAATATTAAAAACAAGAAGCCAGTAAGAACATCCCGTGGAACCCAACTTAGACCAACTTTGGGTAAACGTGTTTCTAATGTTAAAAGGAGTAAAAAAAAGAAATAAATCCATTCTTTCCTTGAACCTTAATAAGGTGGTGTTGTATATAACATATCGCAGGGTCAAGAAGTGGCTTAACCGCCTTACGTGGGAATGAATACAATACAACATACTACACTACGCCAAACGCTTCCGAGCGACCGGGGATGGTATGTTGATGCATGATGAAGATTACATAAGACTTATTAAACCCCGTTAACTGATTGTTGATGGGGCTTTTTTATTTATAGCGGGTACGAGCGGGGTGCCGAGTATGATTTGGGATCATATTGTGGAGGGTTCGACCCCCTCACTTGCTACGAGTTGGCCTTGTTTATGTCAACGACAGGCTATTTTAAGTGGAGGAACAACCACAACCAGAAATGGGTATAGAATTAGACATGACTATCAGGAAAGACTGATATTACAGGTTTGCTTCGGTGCGGGATTAGATCACGATGTACGCGAAGTCTTATTTTGGGAGCTATAGTGAAATTAATAAGATGGGTTCATAGCCCTCTAACCTGACGAATGCTGGTATTTTGCTTTTGGAAAAAATATTGACTCCTAGGAAAGACTAGTTTATTGACCTATAGTGTAATTGGTTAGCATACGAAACTTTGAATTTCGTAGTGAAAGTTCGAGTCTTTCTAGGTCTGCAAAAATGAATATTATGAGTGATCCATATAAATTTGAACACACTGAAAGCTTCGGTATTGAGGTTACAGTTGTAGAAATGAATGATTCCCTGAATTTTATCAGCGGATGTAATTATTTAGCTGGACTCATTGGTGCTATGCACCTAGAGCTTTGTTCAGGACATGATATTATATGGTTGACCATTGATGAAGAAGATGAAAGGTTTGACCGAGTGGATCAAGATATAATGTATAAGCTTGGTTGGTCTAATTTAGATACAGGTAGTGAAAGGTGTTTTTGCTACTGTTTACCGGATCATGATAGTTATTTAACACCAGAAGAAATAAAATTAGAAAGTTTAAAAAGAAAAATATAATGGGTGCATACAACAATTATGGAAGATTTAGCGTTACTAGACCAGACGGACGAAAGTTTGTAGTTGACCCTGTAATTAACAAGGACTTTATTCGAAAACTCTGGGGAGATGCTACACCAAACTCAAGTGGAACTTGGACCGGACCTGTATACGGACAGAAACATCCGGGTGGGATTCCAGAAGAAGAGTCTACCATCACTCCTGAGAATGGTTACATTAACATTGTAACACTTCCTCCGGGTGAGAGTCCACATTCTTGGATAGATAAACAATAAATTAACACAAACAATGGATTATAGTAAGGGTACAACAACGGTGGACGAGAAACTTTTTAACCGATGTATTTTGAGATACGGGCTAAAAAGTAATGTGTTCAAAACTAATATAGAAATTTTTGATGGGGTGCATCTTGTTGGGTACAAACAGGGTGGGGTTTACGTAATTAATAAAGCTTATTTAAACGACGAGAAAGAGTTCTAACATTAAAACGTTAGAACAATGAGTAGAAGTTGGAAGAAGCCTTACATAGCTAAATATGTTAACAAATCGTGGAAAGATAAACACATCTTGCACAAAAAAGAACGCCATCTTGTTAGAGAACTGTTAAAAAGTACAAATAATTACGACTACATACAACCTTTATTGCCCACTCGCGTTACTGAGGTAGTTGATCTTTGGAACTTCAATAGTTACCAAACAAAAATTACTCGTAAGTATGATTGGAATGTACATTGGGTAGGAGAGAATATAAATTTAATATGGAAGTGACAGCAGAAACATTTGCAAAGAATAAGCTTGGAGATAAACCATATTCGCACAGTGCTTATCCGATGTATCGAAAAGATATTATTGAGTGGCTGGAAGAGTTTGCATCCATAAATATCCCCGCAAAATCATTTATCATTTTAAAAACTGATCTTAGCGAGCACCGTAAAGATGAACATGGAGAATTGAAGATATTTGACACAGCGGAGGATGCACGACTACATGCTAGTTTTTATGAATTGGAAGATGTAATGGTCGCATCAATACCTAAAAAAGAATTATGAGCGAAACAATGCTACGAATCGAAACAAAAGATGACGAAAAAGTCTATTATATGATTAAGGATGGTGTGACGACTATCCTATCTCACAAGCAATACTACGCTAAAATTAAATAGACTTGATAAACATACCAGATAAAGATATTGAAAAATGGCTGCTCTCTAGGGATTGGCTGTTTTATCAAGGTGGGTTGGGTAGTTGGCAATTTGCTTGGTTCTCCTATTTTGATCCAAAAGAGGTTCCCGCGGAAAAGGAGTTAGAAAATCACTTTCATATCCCCACCGAACATGTTCGGAATACTGTGGACATAGACAAAGAGGAAATGGCTACATGGTCTATGCCTTCTGTTGGCGTTAAAATTGCTTGGGAAGAACGTCCAAAACATTATAAACTTCACGTCGGGTTTAAGCACACTCGTTGTGCTGATCCTTTTGAAACAGTTTTTAATGGATTTATTAAAGATTTTGGCGAGTTGATAACTGTTTTTAGGTTGCTTGGATTAAATGAAAAACATTTAACATGAAATTCAACTCTGATAGCAATTGGTATTATATAGACCCTTAGTCTAACGGATAAGATTGTTCACTACGAATGAACGGATAATGGTTCAATTCCATTAGGGTTTACAGAAGCACTAACGAAATTAGTTAGTGTGAATAAAGTCGGGAAAGCTTTGGAGGATAATCCGGGGGATTTCGCGGGGGAAAAGTAAAACAAGAATAATACAACTTTTCTATTCAATAGATTGTTAATATATTATGGATGAAAAAAAAGTACATTGATCTCTATTTAAAAGAGATAGAAAAAATTGAACCCACTATATATTTGGAACCCTTAACCCTATTATGCGGGGTTGTTTTTATGAAACATGTAGAGCATGTAACTATAAAACGTGGCAATCAATTAATTCTGCCAAACGAAAATTTTTATATAACTTTAGTTTATCATCCAACAATGGATGATGTTCGTCTGAATAGTGTCTATTTTCCAAATACTAGATTTAGTGTTTCTAGCTATTTCCCATTAGTTGTTAGGGGTGATGGGACAATAGTAAGATTTGATGAAAAACTTTATGCTGATATTATTAAAATTGTAAAAAAATGACAATAGAAGATAAAAAAACACGATTGGCAACGTTAACAAAACAAGCTGCCGCGATGACATTCGTACCACATGGTTTGAAGTTGACAATTAGTAATTTACAAGTTGATTTGGGGTTGGCTAAGTGCAATCTTGATGGGGACTGTTTAAGTTGTGGATCATGATGTGGTGTATTTTACTGATTGGAAGTGGGTTGTTAGTTTGGGCATGGAAACATGTCATTGCTGAGAACCAAGGCTTTGTAGCTGACTACATGATGGACGGAGTTGATACAACAATACAAACAATATTAACTGCCACATTAGCATTGGCAACGTTTGCATTTTACAGTATTTGGGGTTGTGTTTTTTGGTGGTAGAGTTATTCCGAACTCGTATAACGGTATTACGTAGGTTTTGTAAACCTTTTATCACAGTTCGATTCTGTGGTTCGGAGCGAAAGGAAGATGTCCTTTAAACATCAAGTCATTGCGCCAAACTGGAAAGGCGGCTCGATTGTGAATCGAGTAACATCGGTTCGATTCCGATATGGCTGACAAAAGTTTTATAATGAAAGGTAAATTTACAATAGGAGATAAGGTTAAAAACCATCCAGAAGGTGGGTCTAATAAAACCTTTGTTGAAGGCAAAGTGGTTTCAGGCCCATACCCATATGGTGATACCAACACCGATCTTTGGGAATACCACATTAAAGGTCCGGGACCGAGGGGTTCTGTCTGGGTGGAGTATGAAATAAATCTCATTTTTGCAGATGGCCTAAAAAATTGACAATGAAAGGGAAGATTAAAATTAAGTTTAGTAGAAAAGGGGATATTTTCTCAATAGATGCTGTCATCAAAATAGATGGGAAAACGACCCGACCCGGAACCTCAGCCTTTATTCCAGAAGAAGAAGAAAAACAGTTTTTGCTGGACTATTTAAGTGAGCTTAAACGACAAATTAGAACATTATGAGTGAAATAAATTTTTTAAAACGAATTGTAAATAAAGGAAAGCACGACTATACACCGGGGCATAAGGGGGTTGGCTTCAAGAACGAGGGATATACGGTTATTTTTAATATACCTGAATCCGCATGGTTTGACCCCACTAGTAATGGTCCTATACAAAGTGATGGTAAAGATTGGAACAAAATTGCTGGTGTTTCGTTTATTAACCCATTTAACCCATCCACTTGGCCAAAGAATGTAAATTCTGCACTTATAGCATGGAGGCCAGCTATTGAATATGGTTGGTTTGAGGTTTGTGCGTATACAAACGATCATAAAGGAAAATGGGTTACTTCTGAGCCAATCCTAATTGAAGGGGGTAAAGGTGGTGCCGCAACAGTTGATGTGGGACGCAGGGATGTTAAATACACACTACAGGGTAAAACTTTCACCCACAAAAATAGTCTGAAAAGATCACGACTAACTATTGCAGTTGGCCCTTGGTTTGGGGGAAATCGTACAGCCCCGAATAGGCACTACATTTTCACAGACTTTAAGATGAAATAAAAATAGGGGTAGGGAAGCGAAAGCTTCCCTTTTTTTTTGTCACCTAATCTAAATTGCATCTACACTACCCCTAGACTTCTCAAATAATCTTTTGTCTCAACTAGTCTTTCATGCATTTCTTCGCGTTTTAATATGTCGATCAAGATTTCATAATCTTCTAGTACACAGTCATCGCAGTTGAGCCATTCAGTAAATTCTTCATCTCCCATATTCAAAAGAAGGTCCGATCTTGTTTCAAGATATTCTATATTTAAATTTTCCATAATATTTGTTTATAGTAATTAAACATTTTTTGATCCCAGATCGTTGTAACATTATGAAATTAAAATTTTAAATTTGTCTTTTACATACTGAGCAACACGTACAAAGCGCGTAGGCTCCCTGTATTCGTCATGAATGGTGTTCAGCTTATCAATTACCATCTTTTCTTTTTCAAGCTCTCCATTAACCTCATATGCCCTCGCAATGGACAATAGTTCGTGGATGCAAGTTACATCTCTAAACCCTGCGGTTTTTTCCTCCAATTCTCGTTGACGAGCTTGTTCTTTTTTACGAGCCTCCCTACGATCCTCTGCCTGTTTAACTAACATAGCTTCATGGGCTTCTTCTTCCCCCACAGCCTTGGTGTGAATGCCCCTTTTTAACGCGCGAAGCTCCTTAGTCAATATTGCATTCCTAGCTTCTGCACTACTCAATTTCTGTCTTAACACTTGAGCTTCTGTTTTGGACGCACGTATTGTACTTCTTAAATCCTTGACCAATCCCATAGCTGTAGTTGATGGTTGTAGATCATGTAGGAGCATTGGAAGCACATCTTTCATCACATCTTCATTCATAATACGAACGGGACGTTTACCAACATATCCACTGGCTACACCAGAACCTTTCCCCTCGAAAGCGATTACCAGCTTCAACTTCTGACCATTAGATTCTAAAAAAGTTTCTCCGGTACTGTTATCCCAATATACATTGTTGTTTATCATTTGCTTTACTTTTAACACAAATATAACAATTTATCTTTAATTTTTGTTGAACTATTTAAAGAATTATTTGTTAAATAATCATGATAGTAACAAGAGCCACGAAAAACCCAAATCAGTTTATGTTCATATTCGAAAAGGATATGAGAACGGAATTGAGAGATCATGTTGATGAGATATGTCTAGTCGATGACGAGATCGGTATCTTTCGCGGAATCACGGATAATGGCTGGGACTATAGCATGGTTTATGAATGGCGCGGTAAATATTCTAAACACAGTCCTATCTCTCTTAACATAGCATTAAAAGGAATATTGCCTGATGAAGTCTATTCTTATTTAGTCAATGGACATAACAAAAACTATTTAACAAAAGCAAAATGAAAAGTAAAAGAAAAGATATACAATACACTAATACATTTCCATGTATGATGTTATTCACATTAGAAGATGGGGAGGAAGGTGTAGTGTTCCTAGTTACGGATAAAGATAGCTCTGGAAGTCATGGTGCCACCTGCATTAGCTCAAATGGTACAGATATTGAGATTGGGGTATATTGGACAACAATTTTGGGGGGAAATTGGACACACCTACCAAAAGGATATATTGTTGAACTAGAAAATTAAATCATGAAAAACCCGTTAGCACAGAAGCTCCATGATGGCCTTCGCGCAAAAGATACAATAGAGGAACTAATAGACGAAGCCTTCGAGAAATACGAACCAAACATCTATAAAACATTAGAGTTCCACATTGACTCTGATGAATATGACAACAGCATAGAGATATACATTGAAAATTCTATTCCCTATCCCTATGAACCCTGTGAAGAAATTAGAGAAGAAATCTATAAAATGGGTTTTTCAATAGTGTTTTGGAACTTCACTAAAGATGTAGGTAATGTTATTGTTAAGGAAGGAAGTGTTGTATCATCTTACGATGAAATTAGGGGGTGGGAACCTAGACATATTAAAGACAGTAAAGTTTGGGTGCCATGTAAATATGGGTATGTGGATCACAGGTGGGACCAAAAAGAATGGGAAAAAAATTATAAACGATGAAGATATACGCAGTGACAGGAACTTTTCATTGATCATGGAAAAGTGCTTTAGATTTTAAATTGGACGAAATATAATAAATTATGATAAATAGATTAAAATTAATTGGCTATATAATGCTATATGGTGCATGGGTATTATTTGGCGGGATGTTTGTCGCCCTACCCCTTTTTGTTTTCTGGGTGTTAACTGGTCGGGAGGTCTTTATTTATTTTGAGTATTTAGACATTATAGCAGATAAAATAATTGACCTATTATGAATATAACTAAAACTATTGAAAAACATGGTTGGAACCACCATCTACACTGTAGATGGTGTATTATGTTATAACCACGAAAATAATTTAACACTCACCCTTGACGTAGAATACAACCATTTAGAGATATACTCTTTTGAAGATGGAGACACATATTATAATGGCCCCATACCCCCAATTGAAGAACTAGTGGATTTATTAAGCAGATTATAATATTTAAATTATAAAAATATGATAAACAGATTATTGTTATTGTTACAAGTTATTGGGTATTCCGCAATAATATTTGTTATGACTATCCCAATTTGCCTAACCCTACCCATTTGGATCGCTGTATGGGTATTTTTTGGTGAAGACACTAAATTACTATATCCCATACATAAATTACACGAAGTGATTGATTTGCTTGTAGATAAAACTATTTAACCCCCACCCCCTTTTTTACAACCCCCCGCCTCATACCCCACACACCTAAAATACCCCCCTACCCCCCTGCGGGTGGAGACGTACACCCTAAACGTAGATACGAGAACGTTTCCAAAAATTTCGGACACCCCCCACAGAAAGTGGCATCAGGTAAAAAAGCAAACAATACGTGTTAAATAATACATATGATAATAAGTAGCATATAAAAGAACACATAGGAAGAAAGATAATAAGTGGTGAGATAATAGTGGAGAGAATAATAAATAGTGTTAAAGTAATGATAAGACTATGATATGTGAGGTATTTTTCGTATTCGCGTGCGCAATCCTTATATATATAATAACATGCCATTGCCCTTATATATGTCTATTATGTCTATATGTGAGCATATTATTAATATGTGAATATGTTAAAGTTTGTATGATGTGGTGTTATAGCTTGTGTATGTCATAGATAGTGTGTATCTTGTGGTATAATTAATAATTAACTCAATACATACATCATGTTCTATATCTTCGGTACTTATGATTTCTGTGGCTTTGATGGGGACTTCTGTGGCACCTACGCTGAGTGTGTCGCGGAGTTGGATCGTATGGCTAATGAGTCGGCTACATCTCGCTCACGCAACCGTATGTCTTTCGTAATGGGTATGGGTGCTAATGGTCGTCCCTACGCTATAGGGGGTGGTGGTTACACCTACTTTATCGGAACCAACGAAGACGACTTTTGTGATTCTTTAGGATAATCTTTTAAACATCGAAAATAAAGTGTATAATGTTACCTACTTATATACTTTGTTTATTATCTTTACACTATAGGAAGGAAGCAATATTGCTAAAGTCTTTCCCGCAAAAATCAACAAAAATGAATATCGTTACCGTTTCAGGAACAGAAGGAACCTTAACAATAAATCCTAAGACAGGGCAAATATTAGCTAGGACTGGCTACATGTTCGTCCAAGAAATAGACACCAAAGAGTACAAAAAAAAATACCCACACAGCGAACGGGAAGATGTGGATATACTGGATGTGGGATATTGGGAAATCATTGAAGGTGTAGTATCTTACACACCACCCTACGA
>Ga0255047_10001406_pt1 | contig 17524 bp, 19 predicted proteins | sample JV7_2_1_MG_FD_183640 | JGI IMG/M metagenome (GOLD analysis project Ga0255047, IMG submission 183640) | Seawater microbial communities from Jervis Inlet, British Columbia, Canada - JV7_2_1 | ecosystem: Environmental > Aquatic > Marine > Inlet | place: Canada: British Columbia | collected 2016-10-06 | reverse complement strand
GCGACTCTATTCCAACCCGGAAGCGCACCCATACCTCGAGCGGTTCGCGTCGACGGACAGGGCCAACCGCCTGTCGCCTGCTGCGCTCGAGGCGCTGGCGGTTGTGGCATACAAACAGCCGGTGAGCAGGGGACAGGTTGGGGAGATCAGGGGTGTCGACTCGGACCACGCACTCAAGACGCTTGAGCGACGAGGAATGATCGTCGAGATTGGCAAGGCACCGGGCCCGGGACAAGCGCTGCTGTATGGAACGACCGAACTCTTCCTCGAGAGGCTCGGTGTTCCGTCGCTCGCCGACCTTCCGCCCCTCGCCGATCATGTGCCGCCCGCGCAGATCGTTGAAACACTCGAGCTGCCCATGAGGCCGGAGACATCATCGAACGACTCAACAAACTGATCGCTCGCACGGGCTTTGCGTCGCGCCGCAAAGCAGATGTGCTCATCGAAAAAGGCAGAGTGTCCGTCAACGACGATGTGGCCTCCGTTGGACAGAGGATCGATCCCGAAACCGACACAGTCACAATTGACGGCGTCGTTCTGCCGTTGGATCCCGAACTTGTGACTTGGCTCGTGTACAAGCCGACGGGGGTGGTCTCGACGATGTCCGACCCTCAGGAACGGCCAACGGTCAGAGAACTGGTGCCTGATCAGCCGGTGACGAACCCCGTGGGCCGACTCGATCTCCACTCCGAAGGACTCATGTTGATGACGAACGACGGTGACCTTGCGTTGAGGGTGACCCATCCGCGCTACGGAATCGAGAAGGTCTATCACGTTCTCATACGAGGAACGATTTCAGCAGCGCAACTCGGCGCATTGACCGAAGGCATTGAGCTTGACGATGGATTGGCCCGTGCGAAACGCGCACGGGTGATCGATACGTTCAAAGGGCGAACGCTGATCGAACTCACTCTCACGGAGGGACGAAAGCGCGAGATCCGTCGAATATTCACGTCAATGGGTATCGACATCAGGCGTCTCGTTCGCACGTCGATAGCCGGTATAGCTGACCGAAACCTCGGTCCAAGCGAGTACCGAGCGTTGACATTTGACGAGATTCGCGATATCTACGCGCGATCCGAAGCGGCTGGATCTGATGCTCAGTAGGACCATCACGAATCCTGAGCGAGAACTCAAGGCGGCCGTTCAGGTGCCGGGCGACAAATCGCTTTCTCATCGATCGCTTCTCTTCGCCGCGATCGCCGAAGGTGACAGCTACGTGACCGGTCTCGGAACCGGGGATGACGTCGCCTCGACAGTGTCCGCGATTCGGGCTCTCGGGGTTCGTGTCGATGGAAATCTGGTCAGATCACCAGGAAGGGCCGGCTGGTCTCAGCCAAGAGAGCCGATCGACTGCGGGAATTCGGGCACGACGATCCGCCTGCTGGCAGGTGCGCTTGCTACTTCATCCATCAGTGTGACGCTGGTCGGCGATGAGTCGCTCTCAATGAGACCGATGGGACGCCTCGTTGAACCCCTGCGATCTCTCGGAGGCCACATCGAGGTCTCTGAACGGGGAACAGCACCACTCCATGTCGGCGGCGCATCAGCCCCGCATGCGGCGAACTTCTCGATCGATGTCGCGTCAGCGCAAGTACGCTCTTCCTTCGAGCTCGCCGCACTTGCATCTTCTGGGCCTTCGACCATCGATTCGCCTGGTGGCTTTCGCGATCATACGGAACGATGGCTTGAGGCAGCGGGACGAGGATCGTGGTCTTCTGACACCATGTTCCGAATCGATCCAGGTCCTCTCGCTCCGGCCCGCTACGACGTACCTGGTGACCCGTCTTCCGCGGCGTATCTCTGGGCGCTTGCGGCGATTCAGCCGGGATCTGAGGTGCTCACACCCGGCATCAGCCTCAACCCAGGTCGACTTGGCTTCCTTGAGATCCTTGGCAAGATGGGTGCTGGCATCGAAGCTGCAGTTACCGGCTCGGTGGGTGGCGATCCCATAGGTGATGTGAAGGTGTCGGGTCAGGCATTGCGTGGTGTTGATGTCGGTGGCGATCTTGTCGCTTCGGCCCTCGATGAACTGCCACTCGTTGCGGTTATCGGTGTGTTCGCCGAAGGCATCACGCAAGTGTCGGGGGCGGAGGAACTGCGCGTGAAGGAATCGGACCGCATTGACGCAACGACTGCGATGCTGAGAGCTCTCGACGGTGGGGTCGAACCATCGAACGACGGGTTCGCCGTGGTCGGCACCGGTTCGCTCTCTGGGGGCACTGTTGACTCGCGCGGTGACCACCGAATCGCGATGGCCGCCACAGTTGCCGCTCTCCGAGCCGATGGCCCCGTCGAGATCTTCGGAGCCGAATGTGCGGCAGTGTCTTGGCCAGACTTCTACGACACGATGGAGTCGGTGTGGTAGTCGCGATCGATGGACCAAGCGGTGTCGGCAAGAGCACAGTGTCGCAGGCAGTCGCATCCGAACTCGGTCTTGGATACCTGGACACCGGCTCCACATATCGAGCGGCGACGCTTGCTGTCGTGCGCTCCGGTGTCGATGTTGCTGACGAGGCTGGTGTCCTCGCTGAACTTGAGTGCCACAGCATCGACTACACGGAGATTGGGATCGTGCTCGATGGCGAATCCGTGGCATTCGACGTTCGATCGGACGAGGTGACCCGCAACGTGAGCGCTGTTTCGGCACTCCCAAATGTGCGCTCTGCGATTGTGGAGATGCAACGCCGGTGGGTCGACGTTCGGGATGGGGATGCTGTTGTCGAGGGCCGAGACATCGGCACGGTCGTGTTCCCTGATGCACCCGTCAAGATCTACCTCATCGCAAGCCCTCTCGTGCGAGCGAAGCGACGCGCCGGTGATGCTGAGGCGTCGGGGAAGACCGTCGAGGAGATCGCAGCAGAAATCGAGGCAAGAGATCACGCGGATTCGACCCGTGCTGCCTCCCCACTGCGCCCAGCATCCGATGCCATCATCGTCGACACATCGGAACTGACCATCGACGAAGTAGTCGCTCAGATCGTGGAGTCCGTGTCTGCTGCCGGCGTTCGTGGATAGCGTGCTGTCCGAATAGTCCGTGCCAGGGGAGTGCGAAGCAGTCCCCGCACATCCATGTCAGGGTGGCGCCTTCCAACCCGAGTATGTATGGCCGAATGGGCTTGTCCAGACATAGACGCCGTTGAGCTCACGCTTGTAGCTCCAGCCGTTGTCCTTGAGCCGGTGGTCGTGCCTGCACGCGGGAGCGGTGTTGCATGGGCAAGTAGATCCACCGTCTGCGTACTCGACCGTGTGATCAATGTCACAATCAGACGATGGCATCCGGCATCCTGGATAGATGCATGTGCGGTCGCGTGATTCGACACGCCTCTGTTGGGACACCGATGGGCGCCGCCGAGTGGTTCCGTCGCAGAGGTGTTCACCGGTCGCGGTATCGGTGACGGTCCATCTCCATTCGCCTTCGACGTGATCCTCAGCCACCTGTCGCGCGATGTCCGATATCACCGGTCCATACCCCGCGAGTTCTCCTGGATGTTCGGCAAGAGCGGTGAGGGTGCCAAGGTCTGCCGTTATGTGCACGGTGCTTTTGCCTGTTGCCTGTTCGGTTCCTTGAAGGAGATCGAGGTAGACGTCTGCGCGTATCTGGTCGATCGTTCGTGTCTCGCCACCACCTCGCAGCGACTTGGCGATGCCGTTGATCCGTTTTGCGATGGCGGCGACGCGGTGGGGTGGGAGGTTCTCGCCGTTGAGATTCACCGTTCCCTCGGCAGTTGGCTCCGTCGTGATCATTCGACCGTCGGCCGCGGCCTCGTATCGCCGTTTCGCATCGGCAGGATCAGCTTCGATGCAGAGCTTCCGTATCCGCGCTGCAATCTCCCCCGTCGTCATCAGGGGCGCAGCATCCGCGATGCGTTCGACGACGGCTCTGGCAACGCAGGCGCTCAGATGTACCGTGCCTCGCTCGATCGAGCGCGCTCGGCGGTAGTCGATTACGCCAGCGCCGAGCATTGCGAGAACCCGTGGAAGCCGTTGGGCGAGATCCAACGAGAACGCCATTTCGGTGTCGGCGGCACGTCGGGTTAGATGCAACGCGCAGCGGATCTCTGCCGCAGCGTCCGCCGCACTCTCCAAGGCGTCTGGGTCGTCTTGAGCTGATCCATATGCGTCACGGACAGCACGCATCGCGTCGTATCGCTTCGCCTGATGATGGGAAACCAGTCGATCGTGAGCTCGCAACACGACAACCCGGTCGTATCCGGACAAGCAGTCGACATCGATCTCGTCGAGAAGCCTGCCAAGTTCGGGACCAGGCGGCATCGCATCCAGCCCATCCGGAATCTGACCAATAGTGGACGACTCGTAGGGATGTGCGGGGAAGCCAGACTCCCATCGGTCGCTCACACGGTCGCCGAGAGTCTGCGTCGAGTCCTCCACCAAGCGCAACGCTTGAGTAGAAGTGCTCATAGGTCACAGTAAAGCCAATGGGTGTGACACGAAACGGGTCAGCGAGAAGGACGGCTACACGCCGAGGATCGCGAGGGCCTCGGTTGCTGTGAAGTCCCTGTCATGCTCAATGGGTCCGGCCACACCAGGAGTTCTGCAGGCAAAACCCCCTTCGACAAGCGGTTGCAGGGCTGCCATGAACCTTCGCAGCGTCGGTGGGAGGGGGAAGTACTCATCCTCGGCCGTCACCCGCAAGCCATCAACGCCATCGGTGGGGGCCACACGCGATATCACTCGTTGGACCCTCTGATCGGGTGCGGACGCACCGGCAGTCACGCCAACGACGTCTGCGCCGTCCAACCACGCTGGATCGATGTCGGCTTCGCTCTCAACGCGGTACGTCGGCACCGCGGCGTTCATCCCGACTCGTACCAGAGCCTGGGTATTCGACGAGTTCTCAGATCCAACAACGAGGAGCACATCGGAGCGCTGAGCCAACTCCTGTATGGCCGCCTGTCGGTTCGTGGTTGCGTAACAGAGATCGCTCTTGCGGGCAGTCCACAGGTCAGGGAACCGCTCTTGCGCGTCGGACAGCACACCTTCCCACTCGAACTGTCCAAGCGTCGTCTGAGCGAGAAGCGCCACCTTTGCGTCTGACTCGGCGCTGAACATGTCGAGACCGATCCGAGGATCAACGAGTTGCGCCGCTTCAGGCGCTTCTGCCATTGCACCGGTGGCCTCGTCGTGACCCTCGTGGCCAACGTAGATGATGTCGTACCCCTTCGATGCCATGCGACGAACCTCGTGATGAACCTTCGTTACCAGAGGGCAGACGGCGTCCACCATAACGGCCGATCGACCGGAAGCAGCCTCAACGACTTCTGGCGCTGAGCCATGGGCTGAGAGCATCACTGGTCTGCCATCGGGAACCTCAGAAATGTCGTCTACGAACACAACACCAGCGTCCTCGAACGCCGACACGACTGCACCGTTGTGGACAATCTCGTGGTAGCAGTACACCGGAGCTTCATACACCTGGACCATCCACGTGAGCGCTTTGATCGCCATTTCCACACCTGCACAGAACCCCCGCGGCTCTGCAAGCAATACCTTGGTCACCATGCGGTCAGGTTACGCCACAACTGCCTGCTGTTCCGAGGGCGCACGGTATCCTCAACGCGCATGTCGCTTCCCACCATTCTCGAAGTCATCCCAGGCACCGCCGCGGAGGTATCAGGTCTCGCCGCGGGCGATGAACTCGTCTCGATCAACGGGCTGATCCCGAATGACGTCATCGAGTATCAGCAACTGGTTGATGATGCGGACCCCGTGTTTCTCCTCAGGCGCGACGGAATGGACATCGAAACGGTTGTGGTGAAAGAGGACGGGGCTCCCATCGGGATCCGACTCAGTTCGTCGGTCTTTGACCGCGTACAAACCTGTGACAACCACTGCGGCTTCTGTTTTATCTATCAGCTTCCACCAGGGCTTCGAAAGTCGCTCTACCTCAAGGACGACGACTACCGGCTCTCATTCCTCTACGGCAATTTCACGACGCTCACTCGCTTCACGGAACTCGACCTGGCAAGAGTGGTTGAGGACAACCTCGGCCCTCTGTACGTGTCAATCCATGCGACCGACCCGGACATCAGAGCGAACATGCTCCGCAATCGGCGCGGAGCGACCAGTCTCCGATGGCTCGAGGCGCTTCTCCACCATGGCGTCACGATTCACGGCCAGATTGTGCTCTGCCCGGACATCAACAACGGTGAAGTGCTCGACCGAACCCTCGCTGAAGTCATCACTCGATTCCCGAAGCTCGAAACGGTTGGGATCGTTCCTCTTGGTCTTTCGAAGTACAACTCAGAGGATGACCTCAGGGTGCATACCCAACGGGAGGCGGCCGCCGATCTTGCGATCATCGACTTCTGGCAGCGTCAGGCCTTCACGGTTCTCGGCAGGAGCATCTTCCAAGCATCAGACGAGCTCTACGTCACGGCTGGACTCGATGTACCCGACTCGGCAGCCTACGGAGGCTTCCAACAACACGAGAATGGCATCGGCATGATCAGGGCCTTCTATGACGAACTCGATCGCCTGGAGCACGGTTCTGCCTCAACCGCACCTATCGTCACAGGAGAGTGGAGATCGATGCCCGCTGCACCGGCTGAGGGATACCGTGCCTTACGGCACGCATCGTCGGATCCGGATGTCGAATCGGGTCCGCTGGTGGTGCTCACAGGTGCCTACGGAGACGCGGTGATCGGACCAGTGCTCGATCGGCTGGAACGGCTCTCCCAGCGAAGGATCAGACTGCTGAAGGTTCCAAACGACTTCTTCGGCGGAAACACCGCCGTTGCCGGCCTCATGGTGGGAGAAGACATCATCAACGCAATCAGACGCGACAGCGGAGATGCTGGGGCTTATGTGATCCCGGATGTAGCGATATCTGGCGACACCTTCATCGACGACACACCGCTGGCCGATGTGGTCGCAGCGGCGACTGCACCGGTTGTTGTGGCGCCAGCAACAGCAGCAGGCCTCCTCGGAGCGGCCCGATGAGTAGAACACCCATCGTCGTCGTTCTTGGGCGCCCGAACGTCGGGAAGTCAACGCTCGTCAACCGCATCGTGGGACGCAAATACGCCGTCACCAACGAAGAGGCTGGAGTGACGCGTGACCGTCGACAGTTCGATGCGGAATGGGCTGGCCATCACTTCCACGTGGTCGATACCGGCGGTTGGGAAGCTCGTCCCGAGGAAGAACTGACCGCGAACATTCGTGAGCAGGCCGAGATCGCCGTCACCGGTGCCGACCTTGTTGTCTTCGTTGCGGATGCCACGACCGAGGTAACCGACGACGACACAGGCATCGCCCGCATCCTCCAGCGGTCCAACGTGCCCCACATCCTGGTCGCAAACAAGGTGGACTCACCGGTTCAAGAATCCGATCTTGCGCACCTCTGGGGCCTCGGGCTTGGCAATCCGATGCCCGTCTCTGCACTTGCAGGCAGGAATACCGGGGAGCTTCTCGATCACATCATCGATTCGTTTCCCGATGATCTCGAAGGGGACGCAGACCCAGACACGATCGCGAGCCTCGCGATTGTGGGTCGGCCCAACGTGGGTAAGTCCACCCTGCTCAACCGCTTGGCAGGATCCGAGCGTGTGCTCGTGTCCGACATCCCGGGAACAACCAGGGATCCCATCAACCTCATCGTGGATATCGAGGGTGAGTACTTCGAGGTGGTCGATACAGCAGGTATCAAGCGTGACACGAAGATCAAAGACGAAGCCGACTACTACTCAGTGCTCCGAGCCCACGACGTCGTGCGGCAGGCTGACGTCGTGCTCTTCGTTGTCGATGGCCAGCGAGGTGCAACGCACCAGGAACAGCGTCTTGCTGAGGAGATCGCCAACGCAGGTGCAGGGCTGATCATTCTCCTGAACAAGTGGGATGAACTCACCGAGGACGAAAGGCTCGAGACTGAGGACTCAGTTGCTGACCGTTTGGCGTTCGTTGACTGGGCTCCGGTCCTGCGAATGTCCGCTCTGACGGGAGCACGAACACACCGCCTCCCCAAGTACATCCGCACGGTCCTTGAGCATCGCAGACAGCGAGTTCCTGCGTCCGAAGTGAACAAGCTGGTCCGTACGCTCCAGGAAGCGCACCCACCTCCGGTTCGCAAGGGACGGAGGCCAAAGATCCTGTACGCCGTGCAAGCAGAGACCGAACCACCGACGTTTGTGCTCTTCGTCCGCGGTGGCGACCTCGGAACCGACTACATTCGGTTCATCGAGAATCGGATCAGGGAAGCGTATGACTTCACAGGTACACCAATCAGGATTCGCACGAGGAACCGCCACTGATGGATGACCGCCTCGCCACGGCCACCGAACGTGCACTCGGCGGGGGACCTGAGCGATACCACGACAAGCTGAAGGTCCAGGGCAAGATGTTTGTCCGCGATCGGATCGACCTTCTCGTGGACGCCGAGAGCTTCGTTGAAGATGGTCTGCTCGCACGCAACGATGACGATGTGCTCGCAGCCGATGGCGTTGTGACCGGTAGAGCTCGTGTCGACGGCCGCCCGATCATGGTCATAGCGAACGACCCAACAGTGAAGGCGGGTTCGTGGGGCAGGATCACCGTAGAGAAGATGATCAGGGCGCTGGAGGCTGCATACGACGAACTGTTGCCGGTGTTCTACCTCGTCGACTCCGCCGGGGCTCGCATCACCGATCAGGTTGACCTTTTCCCCGGACGAAGGGGAGCGGGGAAGATCTTCTACAACCAGATCAGGCTCTCGGGCCGTGTACCGCAGATCTGCTGTCTCTTCGGCCCATCAGCAGCCGGTGGTGCATACATTCCAGCGTTCACCGATGTCGTCGTGATGGTCGAGGGAAATGCATCCATGTACCTCGGATCTCCGCGGATGGCTCAAATGGTCGTCGGTGAGGACACGACGCTCGAGGAAATGGGTGGGGCACGGGTCCATTGCGAGACGTCAGGCTGCGGAGATGCCCTTGTCAACTCGGACGAGGAGGCAATTGAGTGGGCCAGGGAGTACTTCTCGTACGTTGCTGACAGCTACCGCGTGCTTCCGCACGCGTACGAGCCAGAGCTTCCGACAGAGTCCATCGACATCTCGACCGTGCTGCCCGATGACCCAAAGGGTGGGTACGACATGCACGACTTCATCAACGGACTGGTCGATGAGGGCTCGTTCTTCCCGATCAAAGACCTATTCGCACGAGAACTCATTACCGGTTTCGGGAGGCTCGACGGCAAGTCGGTCGGGATCGTTGCAAGCCAACCGAACCATCTCGGCGGGGTGCTGTTTGTCGACTCCGCAGACAAGGCAGCGCGCTTCATGTGGCTGTGCGATGCGTTCAACATCCCCTTGCTCTTTCTCGCCGACGTCCCCGGATTCATGATCGGGAGCCAGGTGGAGGCTGAGGGCATTATCCGACATGGTGCGAAGATGATCACCGCCATGACCGAAGCGACCGTGCCGCGTATTTCGGTGATCGTCCGCAAGGCCTACGGAGCGGGCCTATACGCATTCTCCGGTCCGGGATTCCGACCAGAGGCCACCATTGCGCTGCCAACGGCAGAGATCGCCGTGATGGGGCCTGAGGCTGCAGTGAACGCTGTGTACTTCAACACCATCGAAGGCCTCGAAGAGCCCGAAAGATCGGCGTTCGTGGCGGAGAAGCGTGCCGAGTACGAAGAGGACGTGGACCTCATGCATCTGGCATCAGAGGACATCATTGATGCCGTCATCGAGCCCGGAGCACTCAGATCAGAGCTGATCAACCGCTATGCGATTGCAGGTCGCAAAGACAGACTTTTCTCGGATCGGCGCCACGGTGTACCACCGGTATGAGCACTGATCCCGAGCAAACGTCCGATTCTCTGCCAGCGGAGGACGAAGAAATCGATCCCGGTTGGCCCTGGAGTTTCCTATTGCTCGTCGCAGCGGGCGGGTTGTACCTGATTCTGCGGTTCGTACAGATGTTCAACGACTACATCCTGAACTAGACCACCCCTCCAACGAGTACACCATTGGTAGCTCCTAGTCTTGCTCCGAGCGGGACGTGGCGCAGTTTGGCAGCGCACCAGTCTGGGGGACTGGGGGTCGCCGGTTCAAATCCGGCCGTCCCGACCACTCGAACCCCTTGCCACGGCAGGGGTTTCGCCGTTTCATGACAAACTCGCTGCAACGGAGTTGTCGCTCGGGCCGGACGTCGTTTCACACGCCTAGCGGCACATATTGCCTGTGTTCTCAATGCCTCATTGCAACGCTTGGGCGGGGCGTGTTCGGGCCGACACGTTTCTAGCGGTCCCACCATCCGGCGTCTGAGAGACGATCCTTTGCTTTCTCAACAGCATCGGCGGGTGTCATCCTCAGCGGTTCTCCATGACCCGGTAGCAACACATCAGCGTCGAGACTGTCCAACGCATCGAGCGAAGCCGCTGCTTGAACAGGGTCGTGGGTGAAGATGCTGGGCATCAATCGGGGACCGGGGCGATTGGTGAGAAGATTGTGATTCACAAGGGCGTCGCCCGCGATAACCACTCCGTGATCGGGGAGATGGAACGAACAGTGACCGCTTGTGTGTCCCGGTGTCGGAACCGGCACGAGGCGGCCCCCTGGCGCATCGATCGGCGAATCGTCGAACGCCTGAACTGCTGCGAGTGGTGTTGGGTGCGATCCTCCTCGTCCGATTGCGTTGATGGCGAACGCGAAGACCGAAGGCCGCCACATCCGCACGACGAGATCGATCGTCCGCACATGTTCGTGATACTTTCCGGTGGCGTGTCCCACCTCTGCGCGGTGGGTGTGAACAACTGCGTCGTGGTCGGCTCTGAATCGTTCGGCTACGCCAATGTGGTCGGGATGGGCATGGGTCAAGATTACCGCGTCTACCTGTTCAGGTACGGCCCCGATCTGATGCAGCGAGTCGACGACGAATGGATAGTCCTTGGGCCATGCGGCATCAATGAGCGTGACCGCGCTCCCGTCGCGCATCAAGCACCAGTTGGTACGTGGACCAATCGCCAGGAACACATCGTCAGCCGCCTCAACCACATCGATTCGCATCAATCCTCTTCAACTCACCGGGGACCTCGCTCCCAATCCTACGCGTCACCCTCGCCGCTCTCAACACCAACGTTCACGACACCGACTACCCCACCCATGTCGGCACGTAGGGGCGCTCGTAATGCTGGTTGTGCAGCGATCTGTCGAGTCGGGTAGGTTCTGGGTATGGCTGATTGGCGCGATCGTGTGGTGGTGGTGCATGGATTCGGACGTGGCTGGTGAGATACTCCGCTGGGGGATTGAGGAAGACCGGTTCTGGATCTTCACTCACCCCGAATGGGTTGACACCCACGTGGCCGACAAGATCGCTGCGATGGCCAAGGACGGCACGCTTCCCGACTTCTAGCAGTCCGCCTACGCCACGAATCCCTGGCTGCATCCACATATGTCACTGCGTCCATGGGAGAAATGTAGGTCATTTCAACCCGACAGGCACCACCCTCATGACACAGAGCCGTTATCGGCGGCCACGTGATTTGTGGCGGGGGATTGCTGGCCGCTACGTCCCGGTTGAGTAGATGTAGCTCAAGCCGATCAGAATCAACAGGATCGTAGCGGGCAGGAACACCATGAGAAGAACCACAGTCCTCGTCGAGAGATTCATAATTCTGGATGGGTCGTTCATGGGTACCTCAGCTACTCGGATGGGATCAGCAATCTATCACGACGGCCATACGCACACCGGAAGCAGTGACTTCGCCTCGTCAGGCGCCCGTATGTGCCGGTCATCACGTGATCCCGGTGTGGAGTCCACGAACGAAGTGCCGCTGGAGTCCGAAGAACACGATGATGGCGACCGATGAGTGGATGAAAACCATTGCCAGGGGAACCGGCCCGTCAACGAGCGACCCGATCGACGAGAACCTGACTGTGGCCGGAAAGGCGTCGGGGTTGGCACCGATGATGGTGAGGGCAACAATGAAGTCGTTCCATGCCCACAGGAACAGAAGAACACCAAGGGCAGCCAACGCTGGGGCAATGAGAGGGATCACAACTCGTGAGTAGATCCGCAGTTCGGATGCTCCGTCTATTCGTGCTGTTTCGATCAGTGATCTGGGCACGCGTGCAACTGCAAAGACCAGCAAGAAAATGGAGAACGGTAGCTGGGTGCCAACGTGGATGATCCACACTCCGGCGATTGAACCGGCCAGCCCCATCACGGGCACCAGCGTCACTGTCTTGTCGATGAACGGCAGCGTCAGATGTACGCCTGAGACAAAGGCCTGGAGCAGCGGAATCAGAACCCCGTAGATCGGGACAGCGATAAGGGCCAGTATGGCGAAGAGAACAAGTTCACTCCCACGGAACGGGATGTAGATGATTGCATAGGCTGCTGCTGAGGCGATCAACAGCGGAATCAGCACCGAAGGGATCGCTACGGAAAACGAATTCAGAAGACCCTCGATGAACGAGTTGTTCACTGACGAATCAAGCGCAATTCGGTAGGACTCGAGCGTCCACGTCGATGGGTCGAGCAGGTCCTCCCACCATGCCGATGTTCGACCGAATGCCCGCGGACGTAGTGAAGCGATGAACGCTCCCGTAGTCGGCAGAAGCCACAGGCCTGTGGCGAGAATCAGGACCCACGTTGGGATCCGTCGCAGCGCCCGACCCAGGACAGGACCCAAACCATTGAATCCGACGTCAATCCCGGACCCGTTCACTATTAGCCCCGATCACCGCTCCGACCACCATCTTACGCCCCGGCTCCGACGCCAGAAGGGTGACAAGGATCCACACCGGCCAATACACATCCGGCACGAGTGCGCCTCTACGTGACGAATCCGCGAGACCGCTCATGTCAGGCGTCGCTGACTCGATTCTCTGGACTTCAAACGCCCAGAAGTGACGATATGGACAGGTTGACAGCCCCGCTCGGCAGGCGGACAATTGCTGGGCGGGTCCTGCATTCTCGAGGAACCACTTGAGACGAAAGGGAGGCATCATCGCGTTTCCACCCAGTTCTCGCCGATTCATTCGGTTCGCGGTGGTTGCATTGCTCTTGACTGCATGCAGCGACGCCCCCGAGCCGGCAGAAACGACCGCCACCACGACGACAGCCGAAGCGACAACGAGCACGACGATCCCCGCGTCATTGGAGGAAACCGTGTTTGAGGTAGCCTTTGATGGCAAGACGTGCACGGTGATAGGGCCCACACAGGTGCCTGCAGGTGTCTACTCATTCTTCCTGACCGACTCCTCCAGTTTTGGAGTGATTGATCCTGGAGCGATCAGGGCCGGCGACGGTCATAGCTATGAGGACCTCGTCGCTCTTCAGGCCGCTCCCGGTGAGACCTTCTCATTTCCGCCGTGGGCAAGCCTCGCCATGTTCAGCTTTGCTCCGATGCCGAGAGATCTCGCAGACAACGAGGTCCGGCTTGTCCTCGACGCTGGTGAATACGGCATCGCCGTCGTTCGTCCTTCGCCGGAAGGCAAGTGGTTCTGCGCCGGGATTTCCGTTACCGACCCATGACCGCGTCGATCCGGCTTCCACAACCGATGAGGATCGTACTGGACGGGTAGAGATCGGGAAAGAAGCAGCCCATAACCGGTTTGGCCGCTGCCTCCGTGGTTTGGTCTGCATTTGGTCCGCGAGACAACACGAAACAGGGCGATTCGCCGCGAGACATTGACAGGTGAGAACCGGTGGTGTACATGGGCTATCGACCGAGTATGTCCGAAGCACCAGATCGGTCTGGGGGAGTGCACCAATCCATATCCCGTGATCGCTGCACTAGCCTGAGATTCATCGAGCAAGGGATGAAGCATGAAGCTCAAGATCTTCCATGTGCAGTCAACCAATAAGAAGCCGCAGTTCGATCAGCTTGAGACGAGCGTGAACGAGTGGCTTGCGGACCATCCGAACGTCGTCATCGACTCCACGAACTTCCTGACCCAACCGAACATGAACTGGTTTCATCTCTCGATGACCGTCTGGTACACCGAGGACTAGGACGACACGGCGGCTGATCTGTCCTCGGACAGCTAGCGGATCTCACCGGAAACGTGTGTGACGGTGGAACCGCCCACCCACACATCGGATCCGTCGCTCGTAACGTGAATGCGACCTGCTCGTCCGAGCGCGGTGCCTTGCGCCGCGATGTACGACATGGGTGCACGACCACTGCCGATCAGCCATTGGGCGAGCGATGCGTTGAGGCTCCCAGTAACGGGATCCTCAACAAGTTCGTTTTGGTCGTTCGAGAAGAATGCCCTTACCTCAAAGGCGACGCCGCCGTCGGATCCATGGGGCGCCACCACGCCGATGTCGAGACCTGCCTGCCCCGCGTAGCGGCTGACGTCCGGCTCCAGAGCGAGTACAGAGTCTCGGTCCGACAACAGTATTCCGACCCATCCGGGACCATTGTCAACCCAGTGAGCGTCGACGATCGCGTTCATCTCGATACCGAGAACCGAAGCGACTTCTTGCAGAAACAATTCATCGACCGGTCCTTGGCGAATCAGTGGGGGAGCAGCGAACGACAGTCGTTCACCTCCCCTCAACCTCACCAATCCGATACCGCATTCCTGCACGAGGCCTTCGCCACTCGGCGTTCCCCCAGCGGTCAACCAGGCGTGACATGAGCCAAGGGTGGGGTGACCCGCAAAGGGAAGTTCTCCCCGTAGCGTGAAGATCCTCAGCCGATAGTCGGCCTCGGCGTTGGTGGGAGTCAGCAGAAACGTCGTCTCGGAGAGGTTCATCCAACGGGTGATCGCCATCATCTCGTCCGTGCTCATGTCGTCGGCATCGTGCACCACCGCGACAGGATTGCCCGAAAAAGCACCGGAGCCGAATACATCGACGATCTGAAAGTGACGGGTCATCGGACTCAATCTAGACCGGGCGATTGAGAAGAGACTGGTCAGCCATCAATGAGATCTGGCAGTGTCGGCTTCGAACGGTGCTCGAAGATGAGTGACGTCTCGATGTGCGCCACCTCAGGAAGCGTCGTGAAGCCTGTCACCGCCACACGCCGAAGATGCTCCGGATCCTTGACAACCACGTGGCAGAGGAAATCGTTTGCACCGGACAGGTGGTAGATCGCCTTGGTCTCTGCCATGGCCTCTGCGTGCGCCCAGAAGCGTTGCACCTCGTCCTCGGCGTGACGGCGCAATCTCACGACCACGAGGGCCTGTAGGCCGATACCCATCACGACAGGATCCACCTCGGCGTGAAAGCCGCTGAACACTCCGTCGTCCCTCAATCGCTGAATTCGCTCTGAGCATGTGGACGGTGCGATGCCGGCCGCTGCCGCAATCTCCTTGTTCGACCGCCGAGCATCCTCCGACAGAATCTGTATCAAGCGGCGATCTGTTCGGTCAAGTTCTCGATATGGGGCGTTCATGCGAATTCCCTTCGGATGACGGGTGCTACATCCGGCGTGTGCCCGATAATTCTATCAGTGTCCGCAGTGTGTTCGATGCGTGACTGAGAACCACCTTCCCCTCCGGAGGAGCCATGACAGAGCAGTATCGCACCGAGATCGATGGGCATGAGCTCTCGCCAGAGAGCCTGATGATGGGCTACGCGTACAAACCCGAGTGGTCGGAGGGTGCTCTCAAGAGTCCGATCTTCCAGACCTCAACGTTCGCTTTCACTTCCGCTGCCGAGGGGAAGCGGTACTTTGAGATCGCCTATGGTCTCGACGAACCCTCCGATGACGAACCGATTGGCCTTATCTACTCACGCCTGAACAACCCCGACCTCGAGATACTGGAGCACAGGCTCACCTTGTGGGACGGCGCTGACAAGAGCCTCGTTTTCGCTTCTGGCATGGCAGCAATCACGACCACGCTGCTGACATTCGTTGAACCGGGTTCAGTTCTCGTGTATACCGCACCGATCTATGGCGGTACGGATCACTTCATTCATCACGTGCTTCCTCGTTTCAATGTACGAACGGTGGAGTGGCAGCACGGCATGTCCGTCCATGAGGTCGCGTCAGAAGTCGGTGACGACACGCTTGCTGCCGTGCTGGTGGAAACACCCGCGAACCCGACCAACCATCTCTTCTCGATAAAGGCAGCCGGGGAGCTTGCGGATCGCTACCGCACTGAGGAGAACCCGGCACCTGTGATGGTTGACAACACGTTCCTCGGTCCGGTCTTCCAGCATCCGCTGAAGCACGGCGCAGACATCGTGCTCTACTCAGCGACGAAGTACATCGGAGGGCACTCGGATCTTATCGCTGGCGCCGCTCTCGGTTCGGACGATCTCATGACGCAGGTCGCCGAGACACGGACGATCCTCGGCACCATGGCAACGCCACTCACCGGCTGGCTCATGATGCGAAGCCTCGAAACCCTCTCGCTGAGGATGACGCGACAGATGGAGAATGCACAGAAGATCGCCGCCTTCCTGGCAGGCCACCCGAAGGTTGCCAAGATCTCGTACCTCGGACTTCTCTCACCCGACGACGACGGATACGACATCTATGCGGAGCAGTGCAACGGGCCAGGAGCCATGATCTCGTTGTGGATCGACGGCGGAGAATCGGAGGCATTCAGGTTCCTCGATGCGCTTCAACTTGCGCACTTGGCGGTCAGCCTCGGGTCCACCGAGACCCTTGCCCAACACCCTGCGTCGATGACGCACGCAGGTGTTGACCCTGACGACAAACTCCGACTTGACGTAACGGACTCCCTCGTCCGCCTCTCCGTCGGCGTGGAAGACCCAGTCGACATCATCGCCGATCTCAACAACGCCCTCAGCGCGATCTAACACCACCGAAGAGAACAACGAAAGGACCCCCCAGATGACAAAGAGTTGGGCAGAGCCCTGGAAGATCAAGATGGTCGAGCCGCTGACCATGACAACACGCGGGCATCGCGAGAAGGCGATCGAAGAAGCTGGCTACAACACGTTCCTGCTTGCAAGCGAAGACGTGTACATCGACTTGCTCACGGACTCGGGAACAACCGCGATGTCTGACCGGCAGTGGTCAGCAATGCTCCTCGGTGACGAGGCATATGCGGGCGCTACCTCGTTCTACAAGCTTGTCGACTCCGTACACGATGTCTATGGGTACGAAGAGCTGATCCCGACGCATCAAGGGAGGGGCGCGGAGCACATCTTGAGCCAGCTCCTCATCAGCGACGGTGATGTCGTCCCAGGCAACATGTACTTCACGACCACGCGCTACCACCAGGAAGCAGCCGGCGGGACCTTCGCCGACGTAATCATCGACGAAGCCCACGATCCCACTTCGTTGTTCCCTTTCAAGGGGAACATCGACCTCGACAAGCTCAAAGCGATCGTTGACGATGTCGGAGCGGACCGCGTTCCGTATGTGTCGTTCGAGACAAACGTGAACATGGCAGGCGGTCAGCCAGCTTCGATGGCGAACATCAAAGCTGTGTACGCCTATTGCAGTGACAACAACATCCCAGTCATGCTTGATGCCACACGAGCTGTCGAAAACGCGTACTTCATCCAACAGCGTGAGGATGGGTACAGCGACATGTCAATCGCCGCCATCGTGCGCGAGATAGCGGATCACTCAGATGGCGCAACGG